>VOFI01000078.1_pt1 | contig 60001 bp, 75 predicted proteins | sample 5384131 | NCBI WGS metagenome assembly VOFI01 (sample SAMN12384728, study PRJNA508395) | human gut metagenome | isolation source: healthy gut H | host: Homo sapiens
TGCCGGAAGAATACCGCATTATGAGTTACCCGCAGCCGGAGCGCGGCGAACAGGACAAAGCCTATATGGACGCAGCCGAAACGCAGCAAGCGCCCCCGCCGAAAAGGTAAAGGAGATCACCGCGCGTTTGGAACAGGGCGTACAGGCGATTTTTGACAGCGACCGCTACAAAGAGTTTCTAACCGCTATGTCAAAGTTCCATGATTATAGTTTGAATAACACTAGCTTTGCTTGTTGGAATGGTACTTTTTGTAGTCAACGAAGCTAACCGCGTTGAAAATCAAGTGATTATGCAGATGGTCTTTATCGACGTGAGTTGTCAAAACAAACTCATACTTGCCGCCTAATACCGCCCCGGCAAGTTCCATGCCGATTTTGTGCGCTTCTTATGTTGCTTTTGCAGTTCCCGGATATATGTTGCCGGACAGAAAACCAATCTGTATAATGGAAAGGGGTAATGAAAAATGTCAACCAAAGAACGAAAGCACCCAGCGCCGCCGCGTTACGATGAGGCCTTCAAGGCGGGGGCAGTGCGGATGGTCACCGAGCAGGGGCGGCCCAGCCGGGAGGTGGCCGCGGAACTCGGCATCTGCATCGACACGCTGCGCAGCTGGCTGAAAGCGGCGGGCGCACCATCGCCGGGGCAAGCTGACCGCCAAAACCGCGACGCCAGACGCCTGCGCGAACTGGAGGCGGAGATTCGAGCACTGCGCAAGAAGCTTGAAGAGAAAGACGTGGTCATTGACATCCTAAAAAAAAAAATCCGTCGGCATACTTTCCAAACCATAGAGGACAAGTACCGGTACATCCGTACGGCCCGCGCGGGGGCCTCTGTGGAACTTGTATGCCGACTGCTGGAGGTCTCCCGCAGCGGGTACTACGAATGGCTGGGCCGCAAACCCTCTTTGCGCCGGCAGAAGGATCAGGAACTGAAACGCCGGCTGCTGAGCCTGCACCAGCGTTATCCCGCCCTTGGGCTGGACAGCCTGTATCACCTGATCCGCCCGCAGCTTTCCTGCTCGCGCAAGCGCATCCACCGCCTGATGTACGAGATGAACATCTCCTCCACGCGCAGGCGTGCCTACAAAGCCACGACCAACTCAAGACACGCGCACCCCATCGCGCCCAATCTCCTTGCGCGCCGCTTCTCCTTTGACAAGCCAGACACCGCATGGGTCGGCGATATTACCTATATCCCCACCGGCGAGGGCTGGCTCTACTGCGCTGTTGTGAAAGACCTTTGCACAAAAGCAGATCGTCGGCTACGCCTTCTCCGACCGCATCGACACAAATCTCACTCTCGCCGCCCTCGGCATGGCCGTCCGGCGCCGCAAGCCTCTGCCCGGCCTCATCTTCCACTCCGACCGCGGCGTCCAATACGCCGCCTACGCTTACCGTCAGCGTCTCGCCAGCCTCGGCATCCGGCAAAGCATGTCCCGCAAGGGCGATCCCTATGACAACGCCGTGGCCGAAAACTTCTTCAGCTGCCTCAAGTGCGAGTGCGTCCATCTGCGCCATTTCGCCTCAAGGGCACATGCCATGGCAGACGTCTTCGCTTATATCGAGACCTTTTACAACCCAGTGCGCCCGCATTCCTCTATTGGCTGGCGTCCTCCGGATGCCTTTGCGCGTGCCTTGTCTGAGCATCCCGCCGCCTGAGTGTGATACGACAAGATATCCTGCGTTTCTTTCTGTTTTTTCTTCATTTTTACTGTCCACGAAACCTCCAAAATGTGAACCTCTGCATTCTCCGGGTAAATCATGATCGGGAGAAAGCGCCGGTTCCCGGCTCGATCCAATGGCAGGAAGTCCAGCGTATTCGAGGAACCACCGAACACACACTGCCGAAGCCGGTCTTTAGGCTGAGATTCATAAGGTGTCCGGTAGGTTTCCTTCTGTCGGCTGATAAAGGAACGGATTTCTTCAATGCTCTTTGCGTTGCTGGTGGCAAGCATCTCCGACATCTCAATAATCCAGTGACCTTGCAGTTTTTGAAATACCCGGTCATCATCCAGTTTCTTTAAGTCATCAGAAAACCATTCGTCCCGGATCGCCAGCAGTCGGAAGAAGGTAGACTTCCCGGCACCCTGACCGCCCACCAAACAAAGCATTTCCTCATATTTGGAACCCGGACGGAATACCCGGCGTATAGCGCCCAGCAGGAAATGTTTCAGCATTTCTTCCACATAGTCGCTTTCATCAGCACCAAGAAAATGATGCAGACAGGATCGTATGCGTGGTGTTCCGTCCCAGACAAGGCTGTTCAGCACATCCTGAATCGGATGGTAACAGTGTTCGTTTGCTACGATGGAAAGTGCAGCCGTAATCTTTTTCTCACTGGTCAGCTCATAATTTTTCTCAAAATAGAGGAGAAGATATTTCACATCGGTATCCGTCAGAGCGCTGGTGTTCCTGCGCCAGCCCAAGTCCTGCACAATATCTACCCTGTCTGTCAAGAGATTAAGCCGGATGGCATCCCGCAGGAGTGGATCACAGCAGAACACAATCCGGCAGTTGTCGATGGTATTGGCGGTTTTTCCCTTGTCGGTAACAGAAAGGCTTTGTCGTACCTCATCAACGCTCTGTTCCGGTGCTATGGCTTCCGCTGCGCTCATCACAGCCTGCTGGGTGGCTGGCGATAAACTCTGATATTCGCTGTTCAATTTTCTTCACCTCTTTTCCATACTCAGCAACTACAAAAGCTCGTTCTTCTATGCTGGCAGACAGAAGAAGATCCAGTAGATATTCGATATATGGATGCCTGTGCAGAGCCTCCACAAATAAAGGATTCCAGTCATCCTCCGGCTGTTTGGGCGCATATTCTTCTTTCCATCGTTCCAACAAATGCAGGTAATCACACAGCACCCGAAAGCATTTCTGTTCCGCCTGTCGGTATCGCATTTCATCGCTGATTTTTCTTTTGATTATTCTCTTTTGTGGCGGATCGTGGCCTTTGCGGTCAAAGCTGATTGAGAAGTCCCCCGCCAGCTTTAAGGCAGCTTCTTTACTGCTTAGTCCAAAAAGACGGGAAGTGAAATCAATCACATCTCCATCTGCCTGACAGGCAAAACAATGGAACCGTCTGTCCACCTTCATGCTGGGATGCCTGTCATCGTGAAACGGGCAACAAACCATCCCGTTGCGTCCTACTGAAATTCCATAAGCGAAAGCAGCCTGCCTTGTTGTGACAGACTGCTTGACTGCTTCAAATAAATTCAATTTTCGTACCTCCAGTCCAAAATAAAAGGCACCAAATTTCTTTCAAAATCAGATGCCTGTCAAAGTTCCATATCCTGTTTTTTCTGTTTCTCCTGTGCCTGCTTTTCACTGTCTTTTTTCCGTTGCTCCTCCATTCCTCGGCGCAGCGCTTCCACAATGGAAGGCTTTGTCTGTTTCTTGATTTCTTCTGTGACAGCCTTTTTCTTATCTGCATGAAGCAATGTAACCTTCACTTTTTCCAGTGTGGACTGCATGGCCTTTTTGATTTTCCCAATCACACCATCCAGTCTTGCCACCGCATAGTCCCGTTCTTTCGTGGGCGCTTTTCGCTCCGGGGATTGCAGCCATGCTTTGGTGTCCTCGATCATATCAATATCTTCCTGATGGGTCATGGTTTTTACCTCGTCTGTTACCAGTTCCACCGCCTTGTCATAAGCAATGCTGGACACCTCATCAATCAGATTGTCCACATCCTCAATTTTAAGCGTCAGTTCTTCCAGCTTCTGTTCCTGAGCTGCCAGCTGTTCCTTTTGCTTCATCAGGATATAATCCTGCTTTTCCAGATAATCACGCCCGCCATAGGACGGCTCTTGTTCCAGATGCAGCCCATGCCGTTTGGCAATATTAAACAGGATCGTCCGGCAGACCGCATCGAAAGTCTGTTTTCGGTTGTTGTGCTTTCCTTTTGGCTGCTCCGGTTTAGGGAGAGGGATACCCAGTTCCTCCAGTGCCTTTTCCTGTTGGGGACATAATTCTCCGTACCGATTTTCACAGTCAAATACATGGCGCTCATGGATGTGTGGCGTCCCCTCATCCAGATGGAGCGCCCAGTCCAGAATGTGGATATGCGAACCGAAACGGTTTTCAAATTCCTCATAAAATTCACTGACGATGAGCGCCAGAGTCTCCGGTGGAACGGATTCTTCCATAGTGCCGATCTGGTAGATGCTTTCTTCCGGACAAGTCTTGTTATTTTTCAAAAGATCATCCACAGTGCGGTTGCGCTCAATGTGCCGGGTTTTCTCGTTTCGGGTATTCTGGGCATTGACATGGTCGGCATAATGCTCGTAGTAATACATCCGTTCAATTTCCTCAAAGCTGAAATCCGGCTGATCCGGGTTTTCCCGAAAATCGTGGGTAGTAAAGCCTCGGTAACAGTCCCAGTACACATTTTGTCTGGCACGCTCAGCGTCAATGTGTTCGCTGTTTTCTACATCGAACCGGCGGTCATTGTGCCGGGGATTGTAAGTGCCATGCTTCCCGGATCGTCCATTGTGCCTTGTTAATTTCAAACATTTTTCCTCCTTCCTGCAAAGATATTCCGGGCTGGGGAGGGCGGCAAAGTCGCCAGACCTGCGAAGTTTTGCGTCAGGTAATACCCAGTATAAGTTGACGCTGGCATCAACTTTCCCTGAGCAAGGCGTTTCACCCTTGACCCGATGGGACTGCCGCCCTCAACCCGCCAAGGCACTTCGTCCTTGACCCGATAATGGCTGCCGCCCTTAACCTGCCAATGGGCTTTGCCCCTTGACCCCAACAGGGTGCTGCGCCCCTGTACCCGGCACAAAGGGATTGCATCCCTCTGTACTCCCGCACCGGCGAAGCTGGCTTCCACCGCAGAAGCGGTTTTGCCAGTTTCACCGGCTCCGTATCCGCACGTTTACGCCCATAGACGGGAAGTGGATACGGAATACGTCTGCGGGAATTGCCGGTCAAAGCAGCGGGTGCAGACCCGGTGTTTTTTCGTAAATCGCCCTCATTTCAGGCAATTTTTTCTTCTGTCTGGATAACCTGAAAGCCATGCTCTTTTGCGTACTCCCTTGCAGCTGCAAGCCGTTCTTCGCTGTACGGCGGTACCAGCCGGATCGAAAGGCGGGACTTATCCAGCACATAGGTCACGCTGCCTTCCGGTGTACTACTCTCCAAGCGGCACAGCAGGGGATACTTCCGGCTGAAATCCTCCAGTCTGCGTTTCAAGCTGGCATTAAAAGTGTAAATACTGGCAATCGTTTCGCCCTCATTCCAGTTGATAATGGTTTCTTTTTCATACTTAGACAGCTTCATCATACAGTTCCTCCTCATAATCAGTGTTTGCTTGCAGCACACGCAGGCGGTACTTGAGCTGATAATACTCATCCATCTCCATACGCAGGCAGCGATAGAAGCTGTCATACCAGCTTTCATCTATCTCTGCCTCAATTTTACGGGTCAGATGAAGAATCTGACCTTTCGCTTCCGGGTCAACAGTCAATGCTGTCAGCCATTTCAGTCTTGTCACAGTGTTATGATGGTTGGGACAGGCGTAGGCGTAAAGAATTTTCTTTTCTTGAATACTCAATTTCATGGTTACACCGTCCTTCCTTTTTCGTTCTCGTGCGAATTTCCGCCGCTGTCCAGCCAGTTGAAGAAGGCTTTCTTGCTGATCTTAATCAGCCTGCCGCTACGCACCGCCGGAAATCCCGGCGTGTGTACCAGCTCATAGGCGCTGGCTCTGGAAATCCCCATGATATGCTGAATATCTGTAACATCCAGAATTAGGGGCAGCGCATCATAGTTGTTCCATTTCGTTTTTTCTTTCATATCGGTGTTCCTCCTTTATTTGAATTTCTTAACATTTCATTTTCCGCATATTTGCCGTTCTACCTGTTCCGTTTCCTTCATGCTGCCCTGCTCGACATACATGAGTCACTGATTTCTCAATGCGCTCGCCCTCCGTTTTTGGAGAGGTTATGGCGGTTTATCTCGGTTCAGACGGTCATTCTGTTGTCAAAGTACACGATGGAACGAAATTACCATCTGCCGTCATCATATCGCTATAAACTTGACAAAACAATAGCTTTGCAGTACCATAAGTGTAATAGATATAATCATATTATATAATTACCATAAACCAACGGGAGGGAATGGCATGGACTTTGAATTTATACGGCACGAACCGCTTTATGACCGTATTCTGCTGGTGCTGACGCTGGACAGGCAGAAAATGAAAGAGCGTATTTTGATTGGAGAAGAACTGCAAATCCGGTTTCGTTTACAGGGATATACCGATGCAGATGTGCTGTGTGATGTTGCACGCCCGTTAGGGACTATGCTGTCAGCCTTTGAGCATGACCCGGATGGCGAATGGAATCGCTTGGGTCTGATGCCGCTGAGAGAAGCCCTGCACTCTAACCGTTGGAAGCAGCCGGGACTGGAACAGGCTTCCGGTGATTTTCTGGCAAAAAAATATCTCACCGATGACCCGGTGAGAATGTATGTGGCACTCCGTATCTGGAATGAATATTTGAAGGCAAGAGAACCAAGAGATCGGGAGTCTGCCTGTGAGCGTTTTATGGGAAAGATGAATGGCTTCACTGCCTTATTTATGGGAAACCCGCCCCTTGACTTTGACGAGGACACTGGGAAGCCAAAGCGCCTGGATATTTCCACGCATATTTATGGTTCTGCACCGCAGGAAGATACTCGGCTTGACCTCTGGTATCCGGACAGCAAACGGAAAATGGAATGTGTTGCTGCCTATTCATCCCTGTATCCGCTGATCATTTATTATCTGAACCGTCTGAACGATTGGGGACTCTATTTCCGAAAATGCAAAATCTGCGGGAAAGTATTCCTTGCCAAGAGCCAGCGGTATGAGCTTTGCAGTGATAAGTGTCGTAAAAAACAGTCCCTCCAGAACAAGCGTGAGTTTGATGAACGAGCCAGAGAAAACAATTATGACCTGCTCTACAAGAACGAGTGCCAGAACTGGCGAAATAAAATCAATAAAGCAAAGAAAACACCCGGCTTTCCTGTTGACCGTCTGGAAGAAATGTTGGCTGCTTTTGAATCCTTCAAAAAAAGAAGCCTTGCAGCGGAAACAGGCTGTGAAAAAGAAAGAAACCAGCCCAAAGGAATTTTCAGGCTGGCTTCTCCGGCAGAGCAATATTATTGTGGAACTGGCTGAATCAAAAAAACTGACACCTCAGCGGTAAATCATTTCAGACCGAATGATTTCTTCTGCCCGGTTACGAATGCTCTTCATTGCCCTGACCCATGCCATCTGATCCTGAGATTTCAGTTCTTCGGTAATCCCTTCCGCTTCTTTCATCTGGGCAATGATACAATCCAGCCGGTTCTGTGCCTGTTCGTTCAGATCTGCTAAATATGTCCAAAGCTGACCGGACAGGATTAAATCAGCATAGCGGGCTGGATGGTATAACTCCAGATAGGCTTTGTGCATCCGTCCCCAAATACCAATGGGACGGCTTTCCTCTGGCAGCTGCAAATCGGGGATGTAATAGTCACCGACCAAAACATAGTCCAGACCATTGCCGTCATCGTGAATATGTTTTTTCAATTTCTCCATAGCGACCTCCTGTATTCGATTTTTCTCCGAATCCAGTTGATCGTGTCCCTGTTCATCTGTTATTCAAGGCAACTGAACTCGTCACCATGAATTATGGCATATCATTCATCGGTTTTTAATATAGTATGATTTTTCTTCAGCCGTAAGCGGACACGATCCATATTGCAGAACAAAAAGACGGTGCTGCAACCGCCGCACCGTCTTTAAATATTTAAAAATCAAAATTCTGTTGTTTTCAGGCTATCGCTGCCGCATGCCTTACAGGCATTCCAAAAGAGGGATCACATCCGCAAGCGTCGCCGCGCGGGCCGCCCACAGCCCTTCGCTTTCCGGCGGGATGGGAGTGATATCAGGCACAACGACAGCCTTACAGCCCGCAGCCCTTGCCGCCCGCAGTCCGTTGGGGCTGTCCTCCAGCACCAGACACTCCTCTGCGGGTACGCCCAGTGCCTTTGCTGCCGCCAAAAAGATATCCGGTGCCGGTTTTGCATGTGCCACCTCGTCGCCGCACACCGCAGCTTCAAAAAAGCCGTCTACGCCTGCCATTTTTAAATAGAGCAGCGCCTTTTCCCGCACAGTGGCCGTTGCCAAAGCCGCAGGGATGCCCGCAGCCCGCAAATGCTCCAGAAGCTGCCGCAGGCCGGGCTTCACCGGCAGCCCATCCCGCGCGATGGCCTCATCTGCGTACGCCACACGCAGTGCACGCAATGCATCATAGTCCACCTCCGGGCCCAAGCGTTCCAGATACATCGCACGGCTGTCAGCCACACTCATGCCGCGGCCCGCCGCGATCACCTCGTCGGGCAGTTCTAGCCCCAGCACCTGAGCTCCATACTTCCAACCCCGATGGCCGATGCGCTCCGTGTCGAACATCAATCCGTCCATATCAAATAAAACTCCGCGTATCACAGCTTCCCGCCTTTCACATCTTTTGTACCGCTTCCCATATCTCCCGGATCACAGGGATTCCCTTGCATCTGTTTTCCCGGATGTTCCGCAGCGAAAGCTCGCCGGGATAAACTGTCTGTCCGCCTTCCTCAACCGGCTCAGAGGCCTTCACATCTGCCAGAATCGCGTCCACGATGGCGTCCGTCTGCTGTGCCGTATTGAATTTTTGGGGATCGATGGCGATCATGACCTGTGTCAGACCCACTTCATCACCGAATGTTCCGATCTTCTGCACCGAATTGCCTGCCGAGAGCACCGTGGCGATGAGGTCCAGCACGATGGAAAGTCCGCTGCCCTTCCAATACCCCATGGGCAGTACGCGCCCCGTCTTTTCAATCTCAGCCGGGTCGCGCGTCAGTTCCCCTTTTGTATCGTAACCGCCCGGCACGGGCAGCTGCACGCCCCGCAGCCGACAGTCCTCGATCTTTCCGTAAGAAAACTGGGATACCGCGCAGTCCAGCACAACATGCTCGCCGTTGGAGCGAGGCACCGCCAAAACGAACGGGTTGTTTCCGATCCTGCGGTCTTTCCCTCCCCATGCGGGCATATTGGGCATTGTGTTGGACCAGCAGATGCCGATGAAGCCTCTGTCTGCTGCCAGCCAGCCATAAGTACCGCCGCGCAGCCAGTGGTTGTTGTTTCCCAGCGCCACCAGACCGACGCCGTTCTCTTTTGCCAGCACACAGGCGCGTTCCATCGCACGCCGGGCGTTCAGCGGGCCAAAGCCTCTATGGCCGTCCCAGCGTTCCAGCACGCCGGCACGCAGTTCACAGGTCGCGCGGGCGCGGGGATCTATCTCCCCTTTGTCCAAATAACGGACGATGCGAGGGAAACGGTTTAACCCATGTGAATATACGCCCGCAAGGCTGTTTTGAGCAAAAATATCCGCCGCATCCGCCGCGTCCTGCGCCGCAAAGCCCTTTTTTTCAAGCACACGGGCAAATTCCCGCGCCATTTCCTCATAAGCGACTCTCATACGTATCCCCCTTTACCAGCCGGCTCACAATGGGCTGGTACTACTTTGCACATGACGTTTCTGCAGCGGTGCCAAACCGGCCAATCACAAAACAGAGCCCGCGCCCGCCTCGAAAGAGACGCAGTGCGGGCTCTCTTTTACGATTTGGCCGGCAGCCGCCCCGTTTTATTCCTTGCGCTCGGAGCCCCAAAAGAACAGGGCCACCGTGCCGGGGCCGGTATGGCTGCCGATGGTAGTACCCACGTGATTGATTTCCACTTTACCGTTCAGCTTGGGGAACTTCTGTTCCACCAGGTCGGCCACTGCGCGGGCGTCCTCATAACAGGCGGAATTAGAAATATAGCACTTTCCATTGTAATTCGTCCCGCCGTCGGCAAACTGTTCCATCCGGGAAACGATCTCTTTGATAACGGCTTTCTTTCCACGTATCTTGGAACGCGGAATCAAACGGCCCTGGTCATCCATATTCAGCAGCGGACAGATATTGAGCACCGTACCGAACCATCCGGACGCCTTCGAAATACGCCCGCCTTTCACATAGAACGTGAGATCTGTCGAAAAAAACCAGTGGTGCAGACGCAGACGGTTGGCCAGCGCCCATTCATATACAGAATCTACATCTTCACCTTTATCTCTTAAGTCTGCCAGACGGTCCATCAGCAGGCCGTAACCTGACGAAGCGCCCAGAGAATCTACAATATAGATTTTCCGATCCGGGTATTTTTGCAGAAGTTCTTCCCGCGCCACACAGGCGGAATTGTATACGCCCGAGATACCCGAGGAAAGCGTGACATGCAGAATATCTTTTCCCTGTTCCAAAAACGGCGTGAAATAAGCAGTAAATTCCTCTACGTTTACCTGGGACGTCTGCGTCTCGGCTCCGTCTGCCATCGCTTGGTAAAACTGATCGAACGGCATGGACTTGCCCAAGTCGTCGGCGTACTGTTTCCCATTTAGGGAATAGTGAAAACAGATATAATGGATATCTCGTGCCGCAAAGTGCTCTGCCGTAAGATCTGCGGTGGAACAGCAGCTCAAAACAAAATCGTTCATAAAACCCCTCCCTTTCCAGCGCCTCCGCCATGCACCCTCACCGGGTGTGCCTGCGGATACTTTTCTTTATTACTATACCATTATTTCCCACAAAATGCAATTCAAACAAAAAGATGCGATTTTACGAACAAATCCCCTCTTGACAAAACATCTGAAAACCGCTTATAATATATAAGCTGATTTAAATAAACAATTATCCTGCAGATGTAGTTTAGTGGTAGAACTCCAGCCTTCCAAGCTGGTCGTGTGGGTTCGATTCCCATCATCTGCTCCATCATATCAACAACAAGCTGAAATTATTAACGGAAAATTAGTCATTTCTTTCTTGTTGTAAACAGAAATCCCCCAGTTAGGATTAGATATCCTGAACCGGGGGATTTCGTCATATACTATTCGGTTTTACCAAGCTGTTTCACAGCCTGATTGATGCCTGTGGCCGCAAGGCCGGACACCACGCCGACAGCTGCCGCCGTGATGGGGTCCGTCGCCGGGAACTCCGGCATGCCCGCATACAGGGCTACAAGGCCAAGCACAAGGCCAGTGCCGCCGCAGATGACCGGTATGTACTTGTTGTCCAGCGGTGTGGTTTTCACACCCATACCGGCGAGATAGCACAGCACGGTGATGGCTGCGACGGTGCCCAGCCCAAATACAGAAATATCCATAAAATCAGTCCTCCTTGATGGGTAGCTTTTGCACCCGTGTATATAGTTCAGTGCCTGTCCCGTTACCGCCCAGCGCATGGTAGGCGCGGTACAGGTATTCGATGTTTTTCAGGCTATCCACGTCGATGTGGCCCTGTGCGATATAGTGTTTGCAGCCCTGGTACAGTCTGTCGTGCAGCAGTGCCAGGTTTGCCTCTTTCATGGCATCCAACGTGCGAAACTTCCCACGCACCCATTTCCAGAGCGCCCCAAGCCCGCCCGCAACAATCCCCATCGCATAAGTAAGCCAATACTTTGAATATGATCCCACACAGCCTATACCTCCTCGTAAGTTTTCTCAAAGATATCCGGCTTACAGGGATATTGTTCACCTGAAATTCCCGTGATGATGTAATCCCCCGCTGAGGCGTGCATAACACCTTCCAGCGTATAGATGTCCATATCCTCGCTAGTTTGATATGCCTCTACCACTACAGGCTTTTTGCGATATTGGGCCACATCTATACCCCCGCGACGTATGCCTTTACGTCTGCAAGGCGCTTGTCTGATTCATCCGCTCGGGCGTTCGCCTCTGCAAGCTGCTTTTCCAGCGCTGCCGTGTCGCCGCCCCCAGCCTGCGACACGCAGGCCGCGAAGGCGTCTCCCGGGGAAAGCGTAACCAACCGGCAGCGGTCGGCCAGCACGGCGGCGTAACGCTGCACTCCCGCCACGAAGATGCGAACCCAGCTGTACCCGCCGGAGTTGCCCACCTCGGCCTGCACCGGATAGCATGTCCCCTCGATCAGCTTGCCGCCGTTATAGGCCTTGTCCACCGCATTCACATCGGGCGCGGTGAACACCTCACATTTGCCGCTCGTCACCTTCAGGAATTTCATGTTGTCGTCCTCGCTTTCTGTATCGGTATAAGTACCAACCGCGTTCCGCACGCCTGCATAGCCTGCCGGGTCTATCGGTGTGCCATAGGCGTTGCGCACTTCAAAATGCGTGTGCGCGCCGAAGCTGTACCCGGTGTTTCCCATCGTGCCAAGCGCCGTTCCCGCCTGCACGCGCTGGCCCACGCGCACCAGCAAGCTGCCGGCCGCCAAATGGCAGTAGTAATATTTGCGGTTGTCGTTGCCGTCCACCCGAATATAATAGCCCCACTGCCACGTCAGGCCGCCCGCGCTTTTGGATGCGATGCCCGCAAAGCCCACCGTGCCGCCCGCGACGGCGTGTACCGTCTTGTCGTCGTCCCCCACAAGGTCAATGCCGTTGTGGCTCGGGCGGGCTGCCAGTCGAAAGCCGGAGGTCACCCGGTTTCTGCCTTTGAAAATCATCATACACTTTCCGCCTCCCCGGTGATCTCTTTGTACTGTGCCTCCGTGATAACTCCTTTGATGACGGCCTGCCGCACCTGTGCGGCGCTCCACAAGCCCATGTCATACCACTTTTTAATGTTGTCGTACATGCTTAACCCTCCAGCATCGTGTCTGTCATCATGGCGGTATAGGCAACCTGCGCCTCCACCCGGTCAAGCGGCGTCGGCTCCGGCGTAGGCCGCGCGGCGCTCTCTGCCGCCTTCTCCGCCTCTGTGCGTAGGGCTGGCGTACCGTCTGCCAGATTGTAGTTCGCGCAGCCTTGCGCGTCAAACAATCCGAGCGGGAACAGCGCTTGCTCCGCAGTTTCCATGTTGTCAAATTCTCCGCACGCAAACCAGTTGGGCAGGTCTGCGATCTCGTCCTTCGGCCGCAGGCAGTTGATCCGCTCTTGGTCTCCGGCCAAACTGAAATAGTAAACCATGTTGAATCCTCCTTAGCTGTCAAGTCTTTTCCATGCGCTGAAAGTTGTCGTGCCGTAGCGGTAGTACACGCCTCCGCCCGTTGGGAAAGCGAGCTGTCCGCCCCAAGCACCATAAGTGATAAACAGTAAAAGTCCGTCCTGATTGTTTGGTGGCAAGTCTTGTGCGTTGGCGGGATAATAATATAGCCCGCTGCCGCCGGTAACAACCAGACTGCTTGTTGTTCTTACCTTTAACCTGTTGGCTTCCAATACGGTTTTATTCGCGTCAGCTGTGTTGTCCACATTTCCAAGCCCCACCTGATCTTTGCTATGAGTATGACTGCTGTTAGCCTTGCCTGCCAGCTTGGTATCCGTTTCGGTTTCGGTGTAATAGCGGTCGTCGTGGTTATGTGCGGACGGCGGGAACGTGTCGGGTTTGCCCGTTATACCGCTCCATGGCGCCGCCGCAGCCTCATCCACCACGCCGTCACCGTCCGCGTCATACACAGTTTTCAGCATGACTTCGCTGCCTTGCTCAATGCCATCCACTTCCGCGCGTAAATGATCAATGAGCTGTTGAACCTGCGCCTGCATTGGGGCTGTTGGAATCCCTGTCACGCCATCACGCATCAGACCGCAGTAATCCTCATTGAGGCGCTGATCAGTGATGGCGCTGGCGCTGATGCTGATGACGCCTGCGCCGATCAGGACCGTGGCGATATACAACTCGTCGTAATTGGCGTCGCGTACAGGCGGTACCACGATGGGGGCGGAAGATGGAGCGCCTTTTTTTACCACGATCTCGGCGCGATTGTTCATCTTATCGAGCCGGCATACAATTGCGTCGATGCGCTTGAGTGCGCCGTCGGCGGTGTCCAGATCGAGAGTGAGTGCCTGCTCCTGCAAGGCGGCTGTACCCCAATAGTCCGACCACTTGAGCCAAGCAAGGCCGGGGGAAACGGATACGGACAGGCCGCTTTCGCCGGGGGTAACCGCGAGGTTTCCGTCAGAGGAAAAAACGCCGCGCGTGCGCGTGGCGAGATAAGTGCCCATATCCTTGGCTTCGTAGGGCGTATTGTCGAGAGGAAAACAGATCATCGGCTCAAAGCCTCCTTTGTAAGGTTGAAGTCCGAGAGCACCGCGGTCACTTTTTTACCTGTGCTCTCGTAGATAGTGCGGACAGCCGAAATGCGCGCGGACAGCCGTAGGCCGTACCGGGTGAGCTTGAGGGGCACGATATCGCCGAGCGCGTAGTCTCGGCCATACTCCATCAGTCCCTGGCCGATGGACGCATCGATTTCCAGCGTTTGCAGGTTCTCCGCCAGTTTTTCCAGCCCGCGGGCCTGCAGAACAGCCGCGTATTCTTCTTCGGTATAGGTGGCCTCGGTGTATGTATAGCCGCCGCTGCCGTCCGGCGCGGCGATTTGGTAGGTCGTGCCGATGTCCTTGGCATCTACCCACAGTTCGCGAAGCTCATCGCCGGTATACGCGCCGAGGCTCGCCGTCACAATCTTTCGGTTCACGCCCTCGCCTTGCCCGCCGATGATCGCATAGTTTTTCCAGCCATCCGACCCACGGACAATTTTAAGGCTGGATATATTGTCGATGTCGTCGCCAAAATAGCCGTTGTACCCGGCGCCCTGCGTGCGGTCTACGCCCTCGTAGACCTCGAAAGCCTCTGTACCCGTATCAGGCGCAAACACCTCCCGAAAGCCCAACCCTGACGCCGTAGCGAGGGTGATTTCGGCATCCAGCACACTTCCCCAGGTGATTTGCGTATCGAGAGAGACCGCGATGCCTTTGGCCGCGCCTGTGATGCCGGGCAGCCCCCGGCGGTGTTTGGTTGTGAGGGACAGCATACCGGCTTCGGCGTTGTGCACCTGTTCTGTGGCCATAACGACGCGGTCCGCCCAGCGGGCTGCGGATAAAACGGCTCGCACAGTGAGTTTGGCGTCCTTTCCGTCATCGTCTATTTGCGTTTGGCGGATGATGGCGCTTTCAGGCTGCTCCGTGCAATACAGGCGGTTGCCGTCAACCAGCAGCGTGCGGTTTTTTTCTGTTGCGCTGCACACCAGTTTGATTTCTCCGGCGTCCTGATACTCCGATAGCCATTGCAGGCTTCGAATATCCTCGACAAGCCCGATGCGCTCCCGGGCGGGGTTGTACACATAGAGTGTCATATCCCGGGGACCACCCCTTTCGGCATAATGACCTGCACGCGAAGCCCCTCCCGGTTGTTGGCCGCGTCGCAGCGGATGGTATTCGCTCCGGGAGCCATCTGCATATTGAGATCGCTGCCGACATCCAGATATTTGAAGCCGTTAGCTTGCGTGCCGTCCGGGAGCTGGAGCGTAACGCCTTTACGGCCATAGACGGTAGAGACTGTGATTTTTTCGCCGGCTGCCATCACCTTATTAATTTTGATAAAGGTGCCGCGCTCGACATGGTAAAATTCAGGGTCTGTTACTTCGGTGGCTGCGGTGAATATGACGTCAAATTCCATCGCAGCCGTGCCGTCGTTATTTACGACGGTGAACAGGCTGTCCGAATATTTGGAGATGTACCAGGCGCCTGCCAGCGAACACGGAAACTGGAACAGCTTCGTAAGGCCCGCGACCTGCGCGCTGCCGTCCGCCGTACTGCGCCAGTATGGGTAGGGGCAATGCAAGACAAATTGAAAGTCCTGCACAACAGAGCCGTCGGAAAATTCCGGCGTCCGTTTCGGCGCGCCGTCGATGTACCAGCTCTCGCCGTTCTGGATGACGGTCAGACGCCCGGCCACGCCCGGCAGCACACAGGCCAGGATGCCGCGGCGGTTCGCTTCCACTGCGGCGAGGACCGCACCGTTGATGGTGATGTCCCTCGGCTGCACAGATTGATTGCTGATGGTGCTGCCCACCTGTCCGGCCCCTTGGGATTCGCTGACAGCGACATCGTTGCCCGAGGCGCCGGTGATGGAGGTGACCCAGAGAGGACTTTTATAGGCAAAGGTAACGCTGTTGGTCCCCGCAGTGTATACGAAAATGGTGTCTCTGTTCATGGGTTTTTCCACCGGCTCCTTTCCAACAGATTTTCAGCTTCGCGCGTAAGCTCGCTTTCCGACAAGCTGTCATGAGTATTGATGGTCTGATAAAGGTTGGTGACGGTGCCGCCTGCAAGCGCCGGTTGTGTGGCTTGTGCACGAAAAGCAGAATAATCGCCTTGAGCCGCAAAGCGTGCGCTAAAAAGGTTACGCCGCGTCTGCACGGCATCACGCATGCGAGAAATAAAACTTGTGCCAATGTCTTCAGCCATATTTAGCAGTTTGGGTTCCTCATCATCGAGACCAAGTTCACCGCCTTGCATAACATAGCGGAATATTTTTCTGGTTGCGCGGGAAGGGGACTTTTCCTGAAACGCTCTGCGCAGACGTGAAAGTATACCGTTGGCGATAGATTCGGCCTTCGCGTATAAAACGGGTTCCATTCGTTCCATCTCGTCTAGCATAGGTGTCAAAGCATTACTCATTGCATCGCGCATATCATCAGGTAAGTTATCAAAAGATGCAACGATACCGGCGGCGGTTTGTTCTGTTGCATCCTCGATTTGTCCGCCATAAAGTTCCGTTTGAGCAACAAGATCAAGGTATACGCCGAGTTGTTCTTTCTGCTCATCGGTCATATTCTTCGTTAAATCGTCCCAAATTTTGGACATATTTTCTTCATGGAGCTTCGTCTCTTGTGAGCGCTTCATTTGCTTTTGCTTTTCATTGAGCGTGTAGTCATCGTCAATACGCTGCATTTCAGCGACATGACGCTGCTGTTCGCTCAGCAAGGACTGGTTTGCCGTGACGGTAAGTTGATTTTCTAACCCTACAAGGCCGCTCCGCTTTGCGTAACCGTCTGTATATGCTGCGACAATACCGCCCACTGCCTCATTAGCCACCCGGATATTTTCGTCGCGTGCTTTTATGGCGGCGTTATATTCGTCGGCATAAGCCTGGTTGGTCATCACACTGCTGCCCTTATATTCCTCTGCGAGTAGGGCAAGTTTTTGTGTGCATTGTTCTTGAGCCAAAGAGATTTGATTGTCGCGTTGTTCGCGTGCTGTAGCAATCCATTGTTGGGCTGTTGCCTGATATTCAGCCAGAGAGCCTTTGTGCATTTCGGCTTCAGCAACAGCTTGTTGGCTGATGGCATCCATGCGTAGGGCCTCAATTTCAAACTGTCGCGCGGAAAGCTCATCCAGTCTTTGAAAATACTCATTGAGCTGGATGATTTCTGCTTCGGTATATGCACGCCGTTCCTCTGTTGCCAAGCGACAAATTGAGGTGATCCCGTTTTGTACCTCTTGCATGTTCGTTTGTAAATCTGCTTGTTCTTCCGAAGATGCAAATAATTCTGCATTAAACTCCGAAAGACGGGACTGCGCAGTCTCAAGCCCGGCTTGGAATTTGGACGCACCATCTCCCATGGAAGCAAATGCTGCGTCAAGGCGCTTCGCCCGTTCCTGACCCGTATCCAGCAGGTTGTTTAAAACGACGAGGCCAGCGCCTAGGGCTGTAACGGCGGTGATGACAAGACCGATTGGATTTGCATTGAGTACACTGTTAAAAATTGTCTGTGCAGCGGTTGCCAAAGAGATGTTGCCAGTTAAAATACCGTAGGCAAACTGCCCCAGTGTAACGGATGCCGTAGCCGCGCCACATGCTGCGGCAGAGGCTGTATTGGCCGAGGTAAAGGCGGTGACTGCTTTCGATGCTACATCAAGCCATGTTTTAGCCTGCTGTGCAACCTTCCATGCGGTAATTGCCGCAGTGACGAGCGTAGCGGTGGGAATGAGGATATCGGATGCGTCGGCAAGTTTATCAATAGCTTTTGTGAGTACAGGCAAAACGGATTTCGCAAGTTTTCCCGCCGTATTGGAGAAACTAGACAGCAGTTTTTTCAGGACGTTGATTGCGGTGCGTAGGCCTCCAGACTTAAAGGATTTAAGTATGTCATCCATGGCCTGCTTTATGGGCTGAGATATTTCACGCGGAAAAATATCTGCGACGCCTTTGACGAGTGTAGAAACAATTTCAGCTGCGGATATCGTGAGGCTCGGAAGATTTTGTCTGATTCCAACGATAAATGATTTTACAATTTTGGACGAGCTTTCAATCACGCCTGGGGCTTCCTGAGCTACAGCGGTAACGGCTTCAGCAAGGACGCTACCGAAAGCTTTTGTGAGTGCCGCTGGCCCGCCTGCTTTAAAGGCGTTTTGCAGATCATTTAACCATCCGTTGACCATGGGTAATGCGGAATCTTTGAGAGAATCCGTCAATCCTTCGGTGAGTTCTCCGATAAAAGAGGAAACATTGTCTTTCAATGTAGAGAGCTGTCCGCTGAAAGTTTTGCTCTGTGCCTCCATGGCATTATAGAATTGGCCGCCTTCGCTTGTGGCGTGCTCAAAGGCTGCTGCAACCATTTCGGCGCTGATAGCGCCCTTAGACATTTCTTCTTTCAGCTGCGCAACACTTTTGCCAGTCATCTTGCTGATTTCGTTCAGGGGATTGAAGCCCTGATTTATCATCTGCAAGAGATCCTGTCCCATGAGCTTACCAGTAGATTGGCATTGCGCAAAGGCCAAAGTAAGTCCATCGAATTTTTCCTTGTTGCCTTGGGAGACATCGCCAAGCATTTTCATGATTGGCAGAACTTTTTCTTCGGCTGTACCAAAAGCAAGCAGAGTTTGCGCGCCCTTTGCGAGGTCAGGCAGCTCAAAAGGCGTTTCAGCAGCGAACTTTTTGATTTGAGAGATCATGTTCTGCGCCTTTTCCGCGCTGCCGAGCATGGTCCCAAAACTGGTGATATACTGCTCCATCTGAGCGTTGTATTTTACACCGGCTATAGCTCCAGCAGAGAGCGCTGCTCCTGCACCAGCAATCAGGGTTGTGATTCCCTTTAGTGCATCACTTGCTAGAGTGTTAAGTTTTTTTACGCCGCTTCGAAACCCTTTCGGATCAATGCTGGTGTCAATTCGAATACTGCCATCATAAGCCACTTTAAATCACCTGCCTTAAAAATGGGCATAAGAAAACCCCGGCCCGTATGGGCCGAGGCTGACTATAAAATTATTTTTTATGCGGTTTGCAAATAGAGCAGCCGGAATGTTTCCCGCCCCTTGGGCGTAACCAGTGTCTGTGTACCCGCCCATTGTGTTTTTTCGTTGAATTGCTCCTTTATCTCGAACAAGCCCTTATTTTTGTCCTCATAGGGCATCAGCTTGCCACGCTTATCCCGGTAAACATACTTTTTGTCCAGCAAAAATTGCACGAACTTTTTGGGCGGCACGCCCAATTGCTTGGCTGTCTCGCGGAAATTGGTAAGTAAATTGCGGTCAACTAGTTCGTCGAAATATTCCGCTTTGGGCTGCATGATCTGATTCTCCACTGTCAGCACCGAAAGCCGTGCTTCACGGTCGGCAAGGGTTTTCTGCGCCACCGTCAGCGCCTTTGCCATCAGTTCCTCCGGCGTCATGCTTTCTGCGCCCGCAATGTAGCCCCCTGTGCGGCGGATGGACGGGATGACTTCATGCGTTACCCAGCGCTTGAACGCCTTTGCCTCCGGCTTGCGGCTGCCGAGTACCAAAGCATAGAGGCCGGGTTCGCTGATGATGTTCATTTCTCGACCCTCATTTGAAATGAGGGTGGATTCATCACTATCCAAACGGGCAATTGCTTGTGTCGGATTTCCGATATCCAGCGCCCGACACACATCCGCCGCCACAAACCACGGTTCTCCGTTTTGGTCTGTCACCCGAATTTCTCCAAAAGCGGGGTTGCTAAAAATCTGCAATTCATTCATGGGTTGTTTCTCCTTTCTCCGGACCGTCGATCAGTTGGCGAAAATCTTCATGAATATCATTCAAGAAAAGGCAAGCGGCGAAAAGCGCGTCAAGCCACGACTCTGCGGTGCGAGCGCCGTTTACCATTGCCTCATGGATTGCGTTTACAGCATTGGCTCCGCACTGTAAGCGATAGCGGAGTTCGTCCAGCTCGCTTAGATTTATAGTTGTCTTACTTTGCATAGTGAAAACCCCTTTACATTTTTGATTCTTTTGAATATAATGGAGTTAAGCAAGAGGGCGTTTTATTTACGGGTTACGTTCTTGCTATGTGGCGGCTACTTGTTCGAGCAGGTAGCCGCTTTCTTGTATGCTTCAAAGTAGGCTTTTTGCTGTTCTTTGGAAAGTGTTTGCCATTCTCTGAACTTCATGGGCAGCTCCTTTCTGCCCTCTGCTTAACTCCATGATTTAACTATATTACGTTTAGCGTAATTGTCAATACGTTTTGCGTATTTAATTTTACTTTTTGCGTATTGATATATAACGGATTTCGTATTATAATGTAATCAAAGGAGATGAGCATGTGCCTATAAAGTTTCGGTTAAAGGTTCTTTTGGCGGAACGGGGCATGACCCAAAAACAGCTTGCCGACATGACAGGAATCCGGCCGCCAACCATATCAGCCATTTGCCTGGGAACTGTAAAAGAGTTTCCAATTGGCGCAATAGATAAAATTTGCAAGGCGCTCAACTGCCAACCCGGCGACATCATGGAATACGTGGAAGAATAGCAAAGGAAAAGGCACACCGGTCAAATGGTGTGCCTTTTGCTGTATCCTATTGCAATCCTACCTGGGCAAAGGTGACAACACAGTGGTTTTCATCAAAAGAAATCATAATGTTTGCACCTTTTGTGCCGCGCCCTTTCCAAGAAGAGTACTCGTCGCTTATTTTTTCATCTTCGGTTCCTAATATTGCGACAACTTCATCATAGGTCATGCCTTTTTCAAGTTGATTATACTGTTCAAGGGTAACCCCGTCGAGGTTCTCTGTGGCAGCGTTTTGGGTAATTGAATTAATGCTGTTTTCCACTTGCTCTTTTTGTTTTTCGATATCGGCTATTTGCTGATCAAGTTCCGCCATTTTTTCCAAGAACGCAGAATCGGAAGTTGGATAAGCGGTAGTGTTTGAAGGTTCTGAAATTGAAGAAACAGAAGAAGACGGGATTGCACTTTTGGGCATTGATTCGCTGTTTGTTTCAGCGCACCCTACTACTAGAATACATAGCGCAATTGCAAGCGTTGCTACCAAAAATTCTTTCACAAAAAACACTCCTTTGATAGCATGATATCATAACTAAGGAGTATTTTCTATTATTTTTGACAAATCTCCGCCATCCAAAAGAGCTTTCGCAATCGCATCCTCTTTTTCTTGTTCGCTACGCGGCTTAGGCAATGCGTACAGGCGTTTTAGTTTTTCGTAATATTTGCGTTGTTCGCCCTTCATCTTTTTTGTGTCGGTCGCCCGATATTCAAGAATTTTCACGAATAAAGTCGATTCGTCAAGACTTTCCATAAGAGCGCGAAAGACCCACCAGTGCATATTTTGCTCTTGTTGTAAATCGATTCCATATTGTGAACGGAAAGCGGCATATATGTACGGCGCGTCATAGTCAAAAGAAAAAATCGCCTCACCGGCGCTTCTGGAAGAACGGTTGGGTCCTGATCTGTCACAGGCATAGAATGTTTGAACAGCTTTCAGTGCGCGTGCAGTGTCCTTAGGAATGTCAGGGAAATACAAGTTGAGTGCAAGGAGCAGTTTATGCCGCCCATCGATGGTATCGTCCAACATAAGGTTTTCGAAACGGATGCTGGTTGTGTATGATGTGTCAATTGCGTATAGCCTGCCGCCGACCTCGACAGACGACGGCAGGCGATCAATTAGAATGTTCATTTTTGTCGATTGGGAAGATATGCTGAATAGCGTTCGGACAGCGCTTTTTCCTGGTCAACAGTAACAGCGTCTTTGAGACAGCAGATTGCGTCGATGCAAACAAGCAGGTCGCACTGATCCCCAAAGATTTTTCTGTCCGCGCCGTCTCCAAAAATGGCATTAAAGCATTCAAATGTTGCGGTACATGTTTTCTCGATGTATTCGGACATCTTCATTTGGCTTGCACTTTTTTGAAGTTCTATCCGCGTTGTATCGAAGCGCTCCAGCGCGGATTCAACACGCCGCGCATCATGGGCATCGTACATATTTAGCGCAAATTCCGCATTCAGAATTTTGACCATTCCCATTTGTTGCACTCCTTTACACTGCGGTGAATGTTTTTGTCTGCGTGTTAAACGTGCCCTCAATGGGGTCACTCACACCGAGAAAGTCACCTGTAACTCCGAGTTCACCATCGTTATCCGGCATTTCGCTGACAGCAATCGCGATAATGCGTTTTCTCGCTTTAAAGGTGTTTTGAGAGCTTTCATCTGTTACGGGATCATCCAAATCAACTTGAACAAGAGATGTTTCCGCGTCTGCGCCAGTGAGCATAAGTCTGGCAATATTGAGGATAAACGCGAGGGCAGATTCTTCCTTGATTTGATCCGCCTCAAATGGTGCGCTCCACTCGTAGCCGGTCACGCTTTGCCGTGCCGAACTCGAATTGATATAGCGCTTGCTGCCTGTTTGTGCGCTGGGGGTCTCGGTCAATGATGTAAATCCGGTCCCACACAATGCCCATTCCGGGTCGCTGCCGGATTTGGACACATCGATATAGTCGGCCTCCATTTTTCTTTTTCTGATAGACATTTAATTTCATCCTTTCTGTTGATAGACAAGCCTGCACTGAATTTGGTATTTCCCAATATCCGGCCCGGCTCCTTGTAAGTAACCCGTAGTTTGCGCTTCGATTTTTTCTGCACATCGTTTTTCGCCAAGCATTGGCAAAACCCCTGATTCAGTTTGAGATTCGAGCCATGCAGACAGTGCCTCAAAAAATCCGCTGTTCGCGATTTGCTGTAATGTGTCTGTGCCATAGTCGTTGACGCTACGCAGAACAAATAGGTATTGTCTTCGAGTGCTGCCGTCTGTATAGCGTCGAAGAATTTCAGAGGCGGGTGTGGTGTCAATAGAATATTCAACACCGTCACGGCAACCATCCGGCAGATAATCAATGTTGATGCGCCCGTCTTTCATGTATGGACAGGTTAAAAAATAATTTCGCAGCGATTCTATGACGGTTTGTGCCATTATTTGCCTCCTGCAATTTTTTTCGCGCCTGCGAGAATCTGTTGTTTATGGTCAGCTTTCATGCGCTCGAACCACTTTCCGCCGCGTCGAGGGTCATAATTGCGCGATTCGGATGTGTTCCAATACTGTTTTGACGCATAGGGAGCAACATAGTTCACTTCGCCCGAACCGACTACGGTGCCGAGTTCGCCGGAACGGATAAGCATGCTGGTATCAATGGGCATGTACGGAGCATCCAGGCGCAGAACCTCGCTGTCAACAAACTTCTGCGCACTGGAAAACTTCTCCGTAAACTCCGCGCCAAAGCCTTTATTCCACTCCAGAATAGCCGTTACTTTTCCGCTTTTTGAGGCTTGGGTGTAGAGGCTTCCCCGGGGAGTATCAATTTTGAGTTTGGGGTTTGCCATTTACTTGCCCTCTATCCGCCAGTGCTGCATGTGGTCCGGTCCGCGCCGGTTGTCCGCCACAGACGTTACGAGAAAGGACGCTGCAGCAGCCCTGCGCGCCTTTTGCGGGTCGTCGAAGTCAACCAGCCCGCGGATGATAATATCGCCGCTGGCAACAGCTGCAGCCGCCCTCGTGAAGATACGAACGGTATAAGCGTCCGCAGTATTGAGGCCGTTGTCGCCGACCGTGGCCGCCTGGCGGCCGTGCCAGCTTACCCCCTCGTACTGAGCATGCGTCCAGACATCAATGCGCTTGGTGGGGTCATATTCTTTGTGATACAGCGTGATATCTGCATTGCGGACCATTCAGCACATCCCCCTATACAAAAGACCGTAGCGGTCGGGTCCCAGCGTGTCAGAAAGTATGCTGTACAGCGTGTGCCCGGCAGTGCGTGCCAGCTCGGTGGGATTCATATAGCTTTCGGTATAGCCGTCCACATTCACACTGGAAAGCCCGGGGGCGGCTACCTTTGCAGCGGCCAAACGCTGCATCGCGTCAGCCATCTGGGCGCAGGCGTCGGCCAGCTCCGTTTCAAGATCGGCGGCGTGGCCCTCGGCACGGCCGAGGGTCAGCTCGTCGATTTTTCGGGATGCACGCGGCCCCCACAAGCCATACTGCTCTGCGCTCATAGTACCACCCATGGCCGAGTAAGTGTCATAATCACAGTACAGCATAGACGTCTCCTCACGCGTGTTTCTTGATCTGAAGGACTTTCTTTTTGGTGACGGCGTGGGCGTAGATTTTGCGGCCCTGTACGGCAGATGCCCCGATATACTTGCCGGAGCCGGACAGATCCTGCAGATGAACGTTGACGCCCCACTCGTTTACGCGGGTACACCAATCAGGATGCCCGGCAATGAAATCCGTGGTTTCAGAAAGGGTGGTGTCCTCGAAGACATTGAAGCCTGCAATGCGCCCCTGCGCACCCGTCTGGACTACCGCGTCGCCCAGCTGAGTAGCCCTGACAAACTCGGGACTTTTCAGAATCAACGCATAGGTCTCGGGAGACACAAGCAGCCAGCGGCGGTTGTCATTGGGAATATGTGCCTTGCTCATGGCAGTGCGCACATCCACGATTGTGCCATAGATGGTTTCGGGGGAAAGGGCAGAGGTATCACCGAATGTGGTTGCCTGAGCCTCCAGAACGGTCGTGGCATCCTTTTCGATTTGCAGCGCCATGCTGTATGCCGCAGAATCGAGCCGGTCAGCAACCAGGTTATCGGGGACGGCTGCAGCGTCAAAACCGTCAATGATCTCATTCACGGCCTTGTCCTTGTCAACGGTGACATCAATGTACGAGGTATCGCCATGGGTAGCGCCGGCGCCGTCGGTTTTGCTGTAATCCGCCACGGCTACTTCGGTGTCCCGAACAGGGACCTTTACCTTGCCAGCCTTGGGATTGCCTTCGTAACGGTTATTGAAAATTACACCGTCCTTTTTCACCAGCGTCGCGCGCAGCTTCGCGTCCACCAGTTTAGAATAACGGTCCTGAAGTTCGTGTGCCATTGTTCAAATCTCCTTTTACAGTTTGAGGTCAGGATTGAGAGCGGCGAAGGCCGCAGTTACGCCGTCAGACGGTTCGGCACTGCCGCCTTGTCCGTGTTCCGCGCCGGTATCGACGTGTACGCCGGTGCCGTCATCCTGTTTTGTGGTGTCGGCTTCGAAAAGCCACGGGTCGGATTTTTTCAGAGCTTCCAGCTGGTCGTCAAATCCCAGCAGCTTGTTGCCGTCCAGCTTTACAGCGTCCAAATCAAGCAAAGCGCGTGCGGCTTTGCCGTTTTTCGCCTTGCTGTTGGCGAGCGCGATGTCGATGGCGCTGGCCTTGCGCACGGCCGCGATATCGGTGTCGTATTTGGTCTGTAGCGTGCTCAGCTGAGTTTTAAGGCCCTCTACATCCTGGCCGTCAAATTTCTTTGCGGCCTCCTGCAACCCCTTGATCGTGTCATTCGCGGTCTTCAGCTCATCGTTTTTGCTGTTGAAATCAGCACGGGCCACAAACCCCTTGCCGATCTCGGCGCTGATCTGCTTGTCGATGTCCTCGGTGTAGTGGTCGCCGAGGATGGTTTTCAACCACTCCAGCATAAAAAACTCCTTTCAACCCGCCATCCTTTTTGTCCGGCCAGTCCCGGTATGTGCGGGGCGCGTATTGTATCCCCAGCGCAAGGGGTAATTATGGAACCCTCTCCGGCCTCATGCGGCCGGTCAGGGCATAACAAAAGGCCCGCCCCGGAGGGTGGACCTTGTGCTATTGAATTTGGGCATGAAAAAACCACCGCCCGTGAGGTGGTGGTTTAGTCGATAATTTCTTCAAACTGCTGTGGATGGAAAAGATAGTCCCCGAGCATATCCGTCTCGATTCGATACCAGCCTTTTTCAACGGCAATGACAGTATATGCCTTTCCGTGTGTAAGAACCATGTTGTCTGTTACGCCAATATATCTTACTTTCATTCGTCCAACCACCTCTTGATGAGGAATTTTATTTTCTTTCCGCTTGGAAGCTGAAACCAATGAACTTCGGCTTCTCGCTCATCGAGCATAAATTCGTCGTCTTGTAGCGTGGCAAAACCTTTAACGTGTTGCCAATCAGTGGGAGAACCGCCAAACTCCTCAGCAAGCCCCTCGCGTACGGCTTCACGAAGCGGAGTGCTTACGCCTTTCCCCGCAAAGATTTCTACGTTCTGAAAATGTGTACCTTCAACTAAATGATATGTAATTCCACTCGCTTTGTCAAGAATATCGTAATTTTTTCGTTTAGCTCCTACGCTAGAAGGAACTCCAAACGACGGGAGGCTCCTTCGCTCAGGAAGTGTAGCCTTGCTCGCCTGGCTCCGTCCAAACCCGTTCACGCTTTCCCGCCCGCTGTCTGTACGGCCGCCTGTGGCCTGCACAAAGGCTTTCAGCTTCCGGCGGGCTTGCTTCAGCTGCACAGCGGCCTGCGTAGCGTCTACGCCTGCCGCACTTTCAGCCAGGTATTTTCTCTTGGCTGCCCGCACCCGGCGCTCAAGCGCCCGTTGTTGCTGGTTGATCTCGTACCGGGTGTACATTTTGCCGTTGTACCCGATATTCCGTGCATTCAATTCAGCCAGACGCTCCGGCGTATAATTGGGCACTGAAATGCCCGGCCAGAATGGGTGGAAGTTGTGCCTGCAGTTCCAGCCGCACAACCCTTCGCCCGTGCCGTAGCCGGTGGCGTCTTCAAAGCTCTCGTAGCGTTCCCCGTTGTATTCAACAGTGCTGCCGCGATGATATACTTTGCCTTGCCACCAGGCGTGGTCACGAGGGCCGCGGCTACCATCACTGCGCGCGCCGCTGTGTGCGCTCACTTCCACAAATTCGCAGCCCATTTCGTCAGCCCGGGCTATTTGCAGCTTGCATGCTGTCTGGTTTACACCCGTAAGCACTGCCCGCCGCACAGCCACCTCCAGTGTGTCCCTGTGGCCTGTCGGGTACGTGATATATTTCATATCCTGCGACAGTCCATCCACTGCGCGTTTTATGGCTGTCTTGTAATCAAATGCCCCGGAAGACACCTGCAGCCATGCGCGGTCGAGTGCATTTTCAAACTGTCGTGTGACCGTATTCGCTGTCGTGCGGGTAAAGTTTTGCCACGTCCCCCGTGTCTGCCGATATCCGGCGTTCAGCAAGTTGAGCAGTGCGGGTGAGGTGTTTACGTTTGGTGGGTCAAGCCCCATGGCCTGGTAAAGTGCATCGTCGCTGGCCAGCGTCCGTGTTCCGGCCTCCTGCAGCAGGCGTCGGATTTCCGTATCGCTTTTGCCGCTGTATTTTGCCAGCAAGCGGACAATATCAGTGCGCAGCGCCCGGGTTTGCTCCAGTCTCCACAGCTGCCAGGCGGCTGTTTCCGTTACAGTATCCATCTTTCCAACGCGTCTGGCTATATCGCGCAGAATGTCGTCTTCCACGCGCTGCCACAAGGATACCAGGGTATCCGGTAACGTGTCCAGATATTCCGGTGTGAGCATCAGCCGTCACCGCCAAAGCCCAGCGTTTCGCTGCCGTCGGTTTCGTTTGCTGCCTCCTTCACGGCCCGTTTGGCGTCGTCCTCACTCATCCCGCGCCATTCCATGTTATACACGTATTTGGGCACAAAACCGTTCAGGGCATCGTCCTTATCGCGCTGGCGGCGCGTCTCCGCATCGGAGATATAGCTGTCGTCGAAATTTATGGTAACCGCCGCATTCTCATCGATCGGAGCGCCGGTAAGTACCTTTCCGACCCACAGCATGGCCCGCAGGATCTGCAGTAACGCCGCCTCGATTTTTATCTGATGCCGGTTTGCATGCTGCACCATATCCTGTCGGTCTCCGGTGTACTGTGTTGCAGTGGCGATATTCCCGGCGTTGAACTGGTAGTGGTGTGTCCCAAGGCCGACCTTGAAGCTGAAATAATCCAAAGCGTCCTGCACCGCCTGGCTGTTCGCTTCCGTGCGCAGGTCCGGGTTGTATTCGTGCCAAGCCGGTTCTGCCTCAGGGTCCGAGCCCGGCGCATGTACAAAAAGCTGCTGCCGTATATCGTCCGGCGGCAAATAATGCACGTTTCCGTCGCCGTCAATAATGCTTTTCAGCAGATTTTTGTTGTAGAATACTTTTTTCCCGCCGAGATAAATGTCGCGGCAGTAATTGTCAAAAGCAAGATCGCAGTGCTTAGCCTGGTCAAGCGCTTCCGAAAAAACGCTCATGCCCAGCCCCGGGCCGAGTGGGATGTTTTTTACGATGTTGGGTGAAAAGATGGAAAACCACGGAACATCGCTCCCGGTGGAAAAGCTCTTTACCATGCCTGCAGGCAGCGGCGCCGGCTTGTATTCGGCGTTTTCGCTGTCCTCGTTTTCACTGGTGAAATATTCGTTCGTGATGGTATACTGCTGCACTCCGTTTTTCATTGTCAGCTTGTGCGTCTGTAAGTAAATACAGCTTTTCCCGCCAACGATCACCTCGGAAGCAAATGCCGTGTCAATGATTTTTCCGTGGCGTATTGTCAAAGGCAAAATGCACTCAGCTGGGAGGTAATCCATGCAGATGCGCGCTTCTTTCGAGTTCTGCGCGATGCCGCCAATTACGGCAAGGTTTTCAACGCCCAGCACAAAAGCTCCGGTACCGCTGCGGAATGCAAGCTCCACCAGCGTATTGGCATTGTGCCAGAAGTCGAGGCGGCCAAGCTCTCCGCCGGTCTGTTGTGCATTGTCTCCGAGCAGCCATTCTGCTGATTGCTTGTCATCCACGGTCACGGTGGTTTTGTCGTTCAGGAGCAGGCTGGCCCAGTCTTCACACGCCCGCTTAGGCATACGCAGACGGTACATGTCACGCGTATGGATATTCCCATCCAGCCCGGATTCTTTTATGCAGTGGAACGGCGCGTAATTCCCGCGCCACCATTGCCGCCACTCGTCGATGATGGCATAATATTGCCCCTGCAGCTCCCAGCCTTTTTCTTTATTCAGATATTTGATGAATTGTGTGATATTCATTCCGTCAACCTCAAATAGCGTTTATAGTCCCGCTCGATCGTATACTCAAAAGCGTCCAGCGTGTCGATATCGGTTGTGCCATCATCCAGCCGCTCATCCATGCCGGGATGCTTTCCGCTCCACATGGCGGAGGCCAGAGCATCCCGCAGGGTTCCGGCCTCAGGCATATACCAGAAACGCCCGCCGCCCATCAGAATGGACGTCAGGCGAATGCGGTCGTTTATTTCAATCTTTTTGCTGTTGTATATACGGTCTGCGAGCCACGAGAAGCGTGTCCGCAGCAGGGCAGAACGCAGGCTGTTTTTCAGTACCTGTTCCGCGCTGTCGCAATATACTGCATGGACCTCACCCCAGCGCGCGAACACGGCTTCAACGAACTCGATGAATTGATTCTGCAGGAACAATACATCCGTGTCTTTCGGAGGGATTCTGCGGCTCTGCAGGCCAATGCATCCGGTATATCCCTGCAGCACGCCCGTCGCTACAAATGCATGCTGTGAACCATTGCCGCCGAAGTCTACGCCGATGTGCACTCTCCATGGCCGTGGCATCGTCTCTGCGGGCCACAGAAATCGTTTATCATCAGATGCAATGCTGTCGGCAAATAGACGGTAAATGATGCCTTCTGCGGCCGCCCATTGGCCCAGAATGAAGCGGTTATAATATACGGTCCCTGCATATTCTGTTTTGAGGTTCGCTACAAAACTGGGTGGTAAAAACGGGTTATCGTCGATGGTGGATGTTTGGCAGTAAACATCGGCGTCACTGTCAATGAACTGCTTGACAAAATGGTGAGGGTCTGCGGGGTTAGCCGTACCGTCAAAGTAGCTGTGCCCACAGCGTAGTCGACTTTTGAGCATCTGGAATACTTCTTCATTCCAGGTAGTCATTTCGTCGCCATAGGCGTATTCGATGGTCATGCCCTGGATTCGAGCGACGTGTTTTTTATTATCCGCACCAAGGATATGGACCCGCCGCCCGAACAGGAGCGCCGTATTATCGCTGCTGATGGTACCGACAAGGCCCTCGCCCCATATCTCACGCATTGGGTCAAGGATATTGCGGGAAAGTGTGCCCTGGGTGTTCCCGAGCATCACCGCAGCTCCTTGCCCACGAAGTGCCAGCAGACGTTTGGGAACAACGACGGCGTAATCCAGCCAGCTTTTGCCACTGCCCGTCGCGCCGACTTTGATGTTCCAGCGGTGACTGCAGCTTTGGAGGTACTCAATTTGCTTACTCGATAACGCCATCGATGCCCTCCAGAAGTTCCGCGGCGCGGGTGAGCTGATCGGCGCCGGTATCCTCGCGGGGCGTTTCCTCGCCCAACAGTTTGACGATTACCGTTGCCGCTCGCGCATCGCCTGCGGTTGCGGCCTCAGCCAGCCCTACGATCATTGCCATTTGATTGTCGATATCCTCGGGGTCGATACAGCGGCGCGCCAGCTTATTCCAGCGGCGGCGGTCTGCGACAGGTAGGGAAAGGTATACGTCCGCCGCCTCTTTCAGGCTCCGCTTGCGGCGGCGCGCTGCCCCGGAGGCAATGCCGCCTTTCTGTTGGATTGCTCTCTGTTCGCTCTCTGTTCGTTCAGTGAATGGAACAAGATTTTTTTCATTCGACACGTCACCACCTCTCTCGGAATATATGATTAAGGCCCGCGCAAGCGGGCAGGGGATAGCCAGAACACAGGAACGACCCCGCCATGGTACGCTGCCTTTCAGCTCGCGCGGCGGGGCCTGCATCACAGTCCGGGCTGCTGTATCTACCGGCGCGCATGATACGCTCCTACAAGGAGCTTGCGCGGCTCCATTCTGCAAAAAGCGCCCAATGACTGGGACGCTTTTGTATGCTCCTTCTACACATGGCAGATGAGCTATAAAACTGATGCAGGTTATATTCCCGACCCGCGGCGGTATTAACCGGCTCTCACGGTTGACATGTCTGCCAGCGTCGGCCCCACAGGATCATCTGATCGGTGGCAGCTCGCTTTTTCCGCGCTTTGCCCGGGCTTTGACGGATCGGTGTCATGGCGTTCCCCAGCGCAGAATGAAAAAAGCACGCAGATTTCTCTACGTGCTTTCTCGATTATATTGTACCGCATCATTTGTATTGCTTTCAAGTCTCACAAAGTCCCATTATGTACCATTGTGTCCCAACTCACAAAAATGCTTCACTCCATCATCATGCAAACGATATATTGTCATCTTTCCCACACTCATTTTTCCATAAAGCGATTCTTTAACCTGTGGCCATGACATTTGATGACCATATCTAAAATCCGTGTACCTTAGCCGCAAAATTTCTCGTTCTAACGGGTCTTTCAGTGAAGCAATGACTTTATCCACCTCATGCATTACGGCGAGATTCTGGGCGTATTCTTCGCTGTGTGAGGCGCAATAGTCTATGCGCTTGTCAACGGACTGCATCGGGTCGTGTGCTCCTATGTGCTGGCTGCCATCTCCGGCTTGTGGTGTAATGCTGGTTTCAGCGGATTTCATCGCCATGATGCGTTGCTCAATGCTTTGATTGGCCCTCCAGTATCGTTCATAGTACTTAAGCTTTTCATATTCCATTTATCAATCCTCCACGAATCGCCACATATTTTCCGTAGCTTACAGGGCATTCTCCGCGCTTACGGCGCTCGTTGTTATATTCATCCAGCTCCCTTAAAAATGAACCGAGCTTGTCTCGTTCCCTTATTTTCTCGGCTTTTCTTTTCAATTTTAGTTGTTCTTGTGCTATTTTTTGATTTTCCATTCTGACTTTTTTAGCACATGTATCACAATATTTACGAGACGAGTTCGGTTTCTTTAATATCATCGGAACACCACACACTTCACACTGTCGCTCAATCATCATCGAACCTCCCTGAGACCACCAGGCACGCCCACATAACAATAGGGCATGATAGAAGCAATACAATTCCCACAGCCTTTACGAAAGCTATGATTATTTCGAGCATGCCGGTGCCTCCTTGAGCCTGTTTTCCAGCCTGCGCACTTTGTATTGTCTGCGATTTTCAACGGCGTCAAAGCACTCGTACATCATACAGAGTTGTTCCAACATGATGGATACGTCCGCGATCTCGTCAACGATGGCATCCGTTGCCGCTGGCTTTTCGTTCACACCTGCCCTCCGCATTTTACAAATCGCCTTGATAAGTTCGCTCATTTCTTCGATAGCTACATCCTCTTGCGCGGTCTGGCCATATGTAAGGATAGCCTTTTCAAATACTTCTTTCATTGGTTTTCCTCCTCACACATTTTTTACGCCTCTGCCCACCGGAATGAGCGAATACACGCCAATCACAGGCGCAAGCGGCAGGCTCGCATGACAGGCAGTCACCATCATGACAAGCGCATTTTCGTCAACTTTGGCGCTGTCATGCATGACAATAGCATCCGATTCGCCCCTGCGCGTTTTCACACGCACGCGCTGCCCTTTTTTCAAGTCAACAGGCGTTTCAAAAAGATAATTACCGAATCCATAGTCGGCTTCATGCCTTACAAGTACAACGTTCGTCATAATCTCAAATCTCCTTTTTTTTACACTTCACAAATTCGCAATTCCCATCAAGCGGGCAGCTGGTGCAAGTCCGTGTGTCCGTGTACGTTTCCACACGCTTTAAAATGCCGCATCTTTCAATATTTTTCGGCACATACGCCCCGCACGGCCATGTCAAGCCAGAGCCTGTCCGGCAGTCATCGTACTTGGTACAGTTTTCACACTTCATCACTGCGCCTCCTCTGCTGGCTGCTGGAGCCATTCCAGCACGCACTTTTCACATTCATTATTGCAATCTGCAAGAATTTGTTCATCGCATTTGCATGCGCCGGTATAGCTCCAATCCGGAATGAACTTTGCCAGCTCTACATCGCTCATAGCCCGGATGCGGTCGGCGTTCGTGAATGGTGGAAGCAAAACTTTCTGATTGAATTTATCGCAATCGCTTCCCTCCAAAAAATATCCTACATCATATCCGCAACACTGCTCCTTGAATGGACATTTTGCTTTTGCTCTCGGATCGCATTTAATCATGATCGTCCTCCTTCGGCTTTGAGCGGTAAGCAATCCATGTTTTTCCGTATTCATCGCCTCTCCCCGCAATTAACCGAGACAAATTATATGCATCCCTCCATCGTGAAGTGTAATCAATTGGAATTGTAGGTTTAAAATCCACATACAATGGTTTAATATCATTTGGATGTCCTTTTGTTATATGTTCCTTTACTTCCTCCAGCGTCAGCGGCTGCGGGTTCTCGTGCACCGCCTTATATCGGTCGCGCTCTGCGGTCACCGTGGCAAGTTCGCCTATGAGATTCGTGTTGTCGATTCTTTCGTTGGTTAATTCGGCGTGCAATTGTTCAATGCGGTCCGCTGCTGTTATAAACTCTGAACGCTTACATAGAGTTGGTTCCCATTCGTCCATCATGCAATTAGCATTTAATCGCAACCGCTCTACAAGCTCTTTATCTGTCATGCTCTGCCTCCCTTTCCTTCAGCGCGGCCTCGGCGGCTTCGCGGGTCAGAAATACGGTTTTGCCGATGTCCTGTAATTCGTATGATGTAACCGCATTCCGAAAGTTTTCAGCGTGTATCACTAAATGATTCACACTTTTAGACAGAAGCATCGACAGGGATATCACGATTTTCTCTCTTACTTCTCCGAGCGTAACATCGTATAATTTATCCCCCACATCGCACGGCAGCACCACAAGCCGCCCCTTTTTCTTCGCCTGCGCCTGCGCCAGCTCCTCCGACTCCAGCCTATGTCTCCGGCCCATTGCTCTGCCATAGCACGGGCTATTCCAGGGAATGTCTTTGCCCGGTTTTTTGCTCTGTCTTCGCTCGGCGGCATTTTCCATATCCTCTGCTCTCTCCCATCAACGATGTTTGTTGGGACAAGCAATGGAATCCCTTTAAGCCACAAGCACGTCTTTTTTGTTTCCCCGTGCCCAAACTGCCACGGCTGGATAATCTGATCCGGCTTTCTCCACACGCTTGACATAATCCCAACTGGATTTTCTATCGCTATTTTTGGGCAATCTGCGTTTGCAAACCGCATAAAAAAATCAATCGCCGCTTGCTGCCGTCCGTCTTTGCGCTTTTGCTCAAAATACCTTGCACCACTCACAGCCAAATGGGTACAAGATTTGCCGGACAGAAAAACAATCTGTATAATGGAAAGGGGTAATGAAAAATGTCAACCAAAGAACGAAAGCACCCAGCGCCGCCGCGTTACGATGAGGCCTTCAAGGCGGGGGCAGTGCGGATGGTCACCGAGCAGGGGCGGCCCAGCCGGGAGGTGGCCGCGGAACTCGGCATCTGCATCGACACGCTGCGCAGCTGGCTGAAAGCGGCGGGCGCACCATCGCCGGGGCAAGCTGACCGCCAAAACCGCGACGCCAGACGCCTGCGCGAACTGGAGACGGAGATTCGAGCACTGCGCAAGAAGCTTGAAGAGAAAGACGGGGTCATTGACATCCTAAAAAAATCCGTCGGCATACTTTCCAAACCATAGAGGACAAGTACCGGTACATCCGTACGGCCCGCGCGGGGGCCTCTGTGGAACTTGTATGCCGACTGCTGGAGGTCTCCCGCAGCGGGTACTACGAATGGCTGGGCCGCAAACCCTCTTTGCGCCGGCAGCAGGATCAGGAACTGAAACGCCGGCTGCTGAGCCTGCACCAGCGTTATCCCGCCCTTGGGCTGGACAGCCTGTATCACCTGATCCGCCCGCAGCTTTCCTGCTCGCGCAAGCGCATCCACCGCCTGATGAACGAGATGAACATCTCCTCCACGCGCAGGCGTGCCTACAAAGCCACGACCAACTCAAGACACGCGCACCCCATCGCGCCCAATCTCCTTGCGCGCCGCTTCTCCTTTGACAAGCCAGACACCGCATGGGTCGGCGATATTACCTATATCCCCACCGGCGAGGGCTGGCTCTACTGCGCTGTTGTGAAAGACCTTTGCACAAAGCAGATCGTCGGCTACGCCTTCTCCGACCGCATCGACACAAATCTCACTCTCGCCGCCCTCGGCATGGCCGTCCGGCGCCGCAAGCCTCTGCCCGGCCTCATCTTCCACTCCGACCGCGGCGTCCAATACGCCGCCTACGCTTACCGTCAGCGTCTCGCCAGCCTCGGCATCCGGCAAAGCATGTCCCGCAAGGGCGATCCCTATGACAACGCCGTGGCCGAAAACTTCTTCAGCTGCCTCAAGTGCGAGTGCGTCCATCTGCGCCATTTCGCCTCAAGGGCACATGCCATGGCAGACGTCTTCGCTTATATCGAGACCTTTTACAACCCAGTGCGCCCGCATTCCTCTATTGGCTGGCGTCCTCCGGATGCCTTTGCGCGTGCCTTGTCTGAGCATCCCGCCGCCTGAGTGTGATACGACAAGATATCCTGCGTTTCTTTCTGTTTTTCTTCATTTTTACTGTCCACGAAACCAGCTCGAACGTATACCGCTCGTAGGCATTGATCACCTGTGTTTCCCCACACTGCGCACAGCGTGGGATGCGGCCGTAGTTGAGGTGAACGTGTCCATGCACAAAGTACTTCGGCTGAAACTGTCCCAGCATGGCGTTGAAACAGTCAAAACCCATATGTGCGGGGTCTTCTCCGTCGTTGCAGCCGCGGACAGGCGCATGGGCAACGATGATATCTACCCCGCCCATACGGCGTATTTTGGAGGACAGCCGTGCAACACGGCGTTCCATTTCCCTCTGTGTATATTGAAACGGCCCCGGCTTGTACCGCACTGAGCCGCCCAGCCCGGCGATGCGCACGCCGTTCACCTCGTAAACCGTGTCTTCGATGCAGGTGCAGCCTTCCGGCGGCCTGCGCTGGTAGTCCGTATCATGGTTGCCGTGTACATACAGCAGCGGCGCGTGGGTAAACGTTGCCAAAAGTGTGAGATAACTCGCCTTCAGGTCGCCGCAGGAAAGGATCAGATCCACTCCCTCCAGCTTTTCCGGCTGAAAATAATCCCAGAGATATTTTGATTCCACATCGGAAATTGCCAGAATCTTCACACCTGTGCCTCCTTGTAAATTCCCTGGAGGCGCACCAGCGGCTTCGCCTCCTCAATGAGGTCGTCAAAGGCCGGGATATGGCCTTCCACATTTTCCGCCAGCCAGTCCATGCGCAGAATCTCCTCCGGCTCCATCTGTTTGTCTTCGGCCTGTATCATCACGCCGCCCTGGGCGTACAGTTCTCCTTCGAACGGGACGATCGTGCCCGAGCACAGGCCTTTGTGAAGGATCGCGGCAAGGCGCTTCGTCCCGCGGGGCAGGCTGCGGCTTTGCAGCACGTCTATCATTCCCGAGGCCATGCCCCACCAGTAATTGACCGCACGGCCCGCTTCGTTGCCCTCCAGCTTCCAGCGGCCATCCATGATGCCGCGCAGGATACGCTCGTAAAATTCTCCCCAATGCCAGAATGGCATTGCCAGAGGCACCGGCTCCTCCCCGTCCAAACGGTACAGGCCATAGTGCTTATCGCCCCGCGGCAGCCCTGCGTCCTGGCTGGAGATCAGCTCGACGCCGCGTTTTTCCAGCTCGCTTAGCGCGTCCACACCCTTTTCCCCGGTCCACATCAAATGAACCTTGGCACGCGGATTGGCCATCCTTGCGCCCAGCGCGAATGCATTGATGCCCGCGACCATCCCGTAAATGGGATAATTCGCAATGTATCCCACACGGTTATTGTCGGCCAGCGCACCCGCGATTGCCCCAACCAGAAATTTAGCCTCATAAATGCGGCCGTAATAGGTGCGCACACTGGGATGGTCCATATTCAGAGAGCAGTTGAGTATCTTTACCTCCGGATGACGGATGGCCGCACGCAGGCTGCATTCCATCAGCTTCGGCGTCGTGGTAAACAGCACGTCGTTTCCATCGGCAATGGCGCGCTCAATGACCTCGTCGTCGTTTTCACCCACCCGGATGTTGTCGTAGCCCTTGGTGAACACCCGCCCGGCAAGGACCTCATCCACATGACCGCGCCCGAATTCATGGGCATAGGTCCACGCGCTGGTATCCGCGCTTTTTTCATATAGGAAGGCCACATTCAAGCGGGACTGTTCCAGCGGCAAGATGCGGCTGATGAGCGGCGGCGCCTGCGTCGTAGGCTCCAGAGACAGCTCCACCGCTTCGTCCTGTGTGAGGGCCTCGATCTCGGACCACATCTTTTCCAGCTCTGCCGCCATCTCCCGGCCCGTTTTGTCCCTGATCGTCTCATAAGGATACACACCCACGAATTTCAAAAGCGCGTCCCCCACGGTAATAGGCAGCCGCGCGCCGCCGCAGCGGTGGAACGCATCCTCGAAATTGTAATATGCCGTCTGGAAGTCCCGCCGGTCTTCTTTGCTCCACGGCTGCCCCGGGCGGCTGTTGACCGCCTGGTCCATTGCCCGGAAGCGTCCCAGCTGGGAAAACCATAGATAATTGACCCCCGTCAGATCATAAAAATCCAGGAATTCATAATAGATCTTGTTTTCCTTGTCCTCTGAGCGGCGCGGCACGATACGCGTGACAGAGCCGGGAATGCTCATCGCCTCGTAGTATTTCATTACGCTGACACGCTTGTTGCCCTCTTCCACATAGAACTTGTTCATGTATTCGTAGGCCTTGATGGGGTCCCGGATGCCCACGGACAAATGCGCGTCGCACAGCGCGTTCCATTTCTGGGCAAATTCAGTGTCCTCATCCAGAAGCGGCATGAAATTACCTGCAAATGCCGTTTTGCGCCCGGCCGTTTTCGTACCGACGATGGATGCCAAAGGGATATTTACAACGCCGAGCGGTTCTGTATATTCCACCGCGGTGTGCTCCAGGATCTCGTCCAGTGCCTGCAAATACGGGTAAGTCCCTTTCAGCACGCTCGACCGGAACTCTTTCTGTCCAAGGCGGAGCGCCTTGCGGTAATCTTCCTGTGCCATATCCATTGCCTCCTCTTGTGCTGGTCTCTTTTCTTTATATTATCCTTTTTGATGTGGGAATGCAATTATTTCCTCTTACACCTGGCCGCAAGACTGGCACAAGTGCTGAAAAAGTAGTATACTGGTTGCCGGGCACAGGCCCACTCTGCGAAAAGGAGCTTTCTGCAATGTTCAAACTGGAAACACACTGCCACACCTCTGAAGTGAGTGGCTGCAGCCGCCTGCCCGCCGTGCAGCTCGTCACACAGCTCAAACGCTCCGGTTACGGCGGCGCCGTTATTACAGACCACTTCCACCATGGCTATTTCGACAGCCTTACAGGAAGCTGGACACAAAAGATCGACTGCTTTCTGTCCGGCTACCGCGCCGCGTGTGAAGCAGGGGCACAGGCCGGCCTGCACATTTACTGCGGGCTTGAGTTTCGCACCACCACAAGCGACAACGACTATCTCCTGTTCGGCGCTGCGCCCGAACTGCTTTACAGTACGCCGGAGCTGCACCGGTATACCATCCCGCAGCTGCGCGCCCTGGCGGACCGCGAAGGCCTGCTGCTGGTGCAGGCACACCCGTTTCGCACCGGGCTGACGCGGGAGGACCCCGCCCTGTTGGACGGCGTGGAGGTGTTCAACGGCAACGCCCGTCATGACTCTCACAACGATGACGCGCTCCGCTTCGCCCGCGAAAACGGCCTGTTGTTTTTTTCCGGCTCCGATCATCACGAGACCGAGGACCGTGGACGCGGCGGCATGGTGCTGCCGCGCGAGCCGAAAGATGAAGCAGACCTCGTCCGCCTGCTGCCGTCAGCAGGCCTGCTGCCCGATATCCTTCTGGAATTTTTCCCGGTCAAGCCCGAAAAATAACATCTGAAAAACGGCCCCGCCGCTGGCATTCCAGCAGCAGGGCCGCTTTTTTGCATCATTCTCCGGCGCGGCGCTCAGCAATGCAGTACGATATCCCCGTCCTGCGTATCCACCTCAATGGCCGTCAGCGGCTCGCCGCTGATGATCTTCCCGGCGATGGCATCCTCCACCTCTTTGCGGATGACACGCCGCAGATCGCGGGCGCCGAACTTGCCGCCCTTCGCCTTTTCACACAGCAGGGCAAGCGCGGCTTCTGTCCAGCTCAGACCGATGCCTTTTGCCGCGAGAGGTTCCTTGTACTCGCCAAGCATCAGAGCGGCGATCCGCTTCAGGCTCTCCGGAGAGAGCGGCGCAAAAGTGACGATCTCGTCCACACGGCTCATAAACTCCGGCCGCAGAAATTCGCCCAGCGCCTTGATGGACTTATCCCTGCTCATTTGAGCGATGGTACGGTTGAAGCCTGTTTCTCCGGTCTTGTCGCCGGAGCCTGCATTGCTCGTCATGCAGATGACCGTATTTTCAAAATTGACCGTGCGGCCCTGGGCGTCGTTGATTTTTCCCTCGTCCAGGATCTGAAGCAGCAGGTTCATCACATCCGGATGCGCTTTCTCGATCTCGTCAAACAACACCACGCTGTATGGCTTGCGGCGCACTTTCTCCGTCAGCTGTCCGGCCTCGTCATAGCCCACATAGCCCGGCGGCGAACCGATCAGGCGGCTGACCGTGTGCTTTTCCATGAATTCCGACATATCCAGACGGATAAGCGGGTCGACCGTATCGAACAGCTGCAGCGCGAGCTGCTTAACAAGCTCTGTTTTGCCCACACCCGTGGGGCCGACGAAGATAAAGCTGGCCGGACGGCGGCGCGCTGAGATGTCTGCGCGGCTGCGTTTGACAGCGTTTGCTACCAGATGCACGGCCTCGGGCTGGCCGATGATGACCCTGTTCAGGTTTTCTTCCAGATGCGCAAGCTTTGTATACTCGGTTTCCTTTACTTTTGCGGCCGGAATCCCCGTCCAAAGCTCAATGACTTTTGCCACATCCTCCATCGTCACCTGGATGCCATCCACGGCCTCCCGCTGCGCGGGCAGCTCTGCCTCCAGGCGGATGATCTCGGATTTGATCTGCGCCAGCTTCTCGTAGTCCGGCCCCTCCTTGGCCTGTTCCTGCTCAGCCTCCTGCTCTTTCAGGCCCGCAAGGTGCTTTTCGTTTTCCACCCATTCGGTGATTTCCGGGTGGCGCAGGCTGCAGCAGGCACAGGCCTCATCCAACAGGTCGATGGCCTTATCCGGCAGGAAACGGTCGGTGATATAGCGCTCGGACAGTGTGACCGTGCTGCGCACGATGGCTTCACTCACCTTTACATGGTGGTACGCCTCATAATACTGGCGGATGCCCGCGATAACAGCCGTAGCATCGTCGATGGACGGCTCCTCGATCTTCACCGGCTGGAAACGGCGCTCCAGCGCCTGGTCTTTCTCAATGTATTTGCGGTATTCGGCAAACGTCGTCGCGCCGATGACCTGAATCTCTCCCCGGGAGAGCGCAGGCTTAAGGATGTTGGCTGCGTTCATCGCGCCCTCGGAATCCCCCGCCCCGGTGATGTTGTGGATCTCATCAATAAATAAAATAACGTTGCCCGCCGCTTTCACTTCGCCAATGAGCCCTTTCACACGGCTTTCAAACTGGCCGCGGAACTGGGTTCCCGCCACCAGGCTTGTCAGGTCCAGCAGATAAATTTCCTTGTCCCGCAGGCGCGCCGGAACGTTCCCCTCTGCGATATGCAGCGCTATGCCCTCGGCGATGGCCGTCTTGCCCACGCCCGCCTCACCGACAAGGCAGGGATTGTTCTTCTGGCGGCGGGAAAGGATCTGGACGGTGCGGTAAATTTCCCTGTCGCGGCCCACGATGCGGTCCAGCTTTCCGTCCCGCGCCTTGCGGGTGAGGTTCTCGCAGTAATTGTCCAGAAACTTGCGTTTCTTGCCGCGGTCGTTCTTACTCTTTGCTTCCTTCTCCGGCGCTTCTTCCGCTTTCCTGCGGCCGCCGAAAATACCGAAGGGGAACGTTGCGTTGCCGCCGGGCGTAAAATCGCCGTCGCCGCCTTCGTCCGTATCGTCGTCCGGCGCTTCATCCCCGTCCGCATCGTCCTGCGGCGCCATCATCCCAAGCTGCTGCATCATGGCGGCGGGGTCCATATCTCCGTTTTCCATCATGCCGGCGAAGCGTTCTTCCATGGCCTCCAGATCCTGATCGGAGATGCCGAACTGTTTCATAATATCATCCACGGGCTTGATGCCAAGCTCCCGCGCACACGAAAGGCAGTAGCCCTCGCTTTTCGCCTCGCCCGCCTCCAGCTTCTGTACAAAAACAATGGCGGGGCGTTTTTTGCATCTAACACAAAGCATTCAGATTATTTCCTTTCCTGTTCTCCGCATCTTACAGAAACGGATTATACGCGGAGAAAAATGAGTAAAAACAGCTGCCCGAAAGCGACGAATCGTTGACGAACGGCAGATTTCCGTTTGTGATGACCACCACGGCCCACAGCAGGCACAGGATGAGCAGCACGTTGATGAACCCGGCCACCACGCCGATGCACACGCCCAGAATGCGGTTCACGCCGCCCAGAAGCGGTATCTTATTGATATTGGTGAGCACAGTGACAAGGAATGCAATGACGACACGGCACAGCACAAACGTGGCAAAAAACACCACCACGGTGATGAGCGGCACCACCAGCGGTGCAATGATCTTTTCCACCACCTGCTGAGCAATATCCGGAGCGCCGGAATCCAGCATGCCGGCCGCAGAAGCTGTGATATCGTCGATGAACTTCTGCGGCAGGATGCCCGAAAGGCCGTCCAGAATGACGGACAGGTTCACCCCGCCCTGCTGCTGGATGGTACGGGCCGTCTGTTCGATGAGGCCCGATTTGAAAAAGTTTTCAAACACCGTGGGCGAAAGCTTGCCGGATACCACCCAGGCCAGCGCCAAAGACGCGAGGTTGCCCACAAGGTCCATCAAGCCCGCCACAAAGCCTTTGCGGGCGTAATGGAACACGGACACGACGATCACCGCGATGAGCGCGACGTCGATGATGATTGCCGGTGAGATATTCATAAGTATGTCCTTTCCTGCGGGATGCATTCCCCCGCATATGCTTCGGTTGCGGTGGCCGGCGTCATCCCACGGACGCCGACGGCGGCGCGAGCGGCTCGAACACGCTCACTTCCCCCTGCTCCAGCAAAAGCAGCTTTCGGCCGTTCACCATCGCCAGCGGCTTTGCCTCCGTCACGGTTGCGCCGTAAAACACGCCGTCCAGGCCATAGCTCAGCACACCGTCATTTGTCAGAACAAACGCACCGGTACGGCTGGCTGCCACGCCGCTTGCGCGCTCGTTCACGTCGGCACTGCCCGCCTCGGACAGGGTCGCGTCCAGAATCGTAAGCTGCGTCAATGCGCCGTGTACGCCGTCGCCAAACAGCAGCACCGCATTCTTGCCCGCGCTGATGGCCGCGCTCTGCAGCGTGCGCCCACCATAGGAATAGCGGTACAGCTCTGTTCCGTCGGCCGTATCGTACACCGCGGCATAAGTATCGTACAGCACCAGCACCTCGGCATTGGTGAGGTACTGGATCTTCACGGGCATGCCCTCGGTATTGCGAATGGTGACATATTCATCTTTACGTGTATCCATCAGGTACACGGTACCGCCCAGCGCGCCGCCTTCGGCGTAAGGGCACCCCGCTGCGAACTGCCGGTTGTCGCCGGCAAACGCGAGAGCTGTAGGCAGGTCCTGCGTCTGGAAGGTATAGATGTTCTCAAACATCGGGTCATAAACATACAGCTTTGACTTTGTAAAAACCGCCAGCGTGCCGTTGGGGCTCATAGCGCAGAGCTGGATGGCGTCATCAAATTTGTTTTCGAACAGCGTGCGGCTGCGGCTCTCCACCCGCAGCTCCTTGCCAGCGCGGTTGTATACACACACACGTGTGTTGCCCGCCGTAATGGCCGGCCTGCCGTAACCGTGCTGGATGCGCCGCACCTCGTTGCCGCCCGCGGAATAGATGGCCAGGTCCTTATCGCCTACCGCCACGAAGCCGCCTGCCAGCGGCAGCGCATTCTGATACCCGGACAGCGTAAATGAAACGGGATAGCCGGGGCTGGGCGTCAGCGCGATGCCGATGGAGTCCACCGCATCACCCAGCAGCGCCAGCGACGCGCCGTAAATGCCGGTGAAATAGGCCAGTACCGCAGCCAAAAGCACCGCGCACACCGCAGCCGCGCGGATACGGCGCATGCGCTTGCGCCGCCGGATACGTTCAATACGTGCGCTGCTCCGAGGCGGCACGGGCTCCGCGCCGGGCGCCTGCTCCTTGGATGGCGCGCGGCTCGCCCGCATCGGGACGCACCGCACTCCGCGCAGGGGCGCCGGGCCTCTGCGGAGTTGTATTCTCCTGTTCGCGCCCGTCTGGTTCGCGTGGCATCAGTTCCATAAATCGTATACTCTCTTTTGCGTTTCGTTATTCCTGTTTCGCCGTTATTTCCTGCGCGGCCTGGGCGTTGCCGGCTTCTTCTTCGGAGTAATTCACCTTGTAAAGGAAAAGCCCCTGCGCCGGAGCGGTATCCCCCGCCAGCGAACGTTTTTTTTCTTCCAGAATATCCCGCACGCGCTCCGGCGGCATGCGCCCCGCGCCCGCTTCCACCAGCGTGCCCACAAAAATGCGCACCATATTGTACAGGTAGCCGTCCGCGCACACATGGAACGTGATATCGTCCCCCTCACGCCGCACATGGGCGAAATACACCGTGCGCACCGTATCGGCGATATCGCTGCCGGAGGACATGAACGACACAAAATCGTGTTTTCCCACAAGGTACTGCGCCGCGCGTTCCATCCTGCCGGCATCCAAAGGCCCTGGGAAACGCCAGCACAACCCGTTCTGAAACGGGTCCGCCACGGCGCTGTTATGAATGCGGTAGATATATTCTTTGCTTTTCGCACTGTAACGGGCGTGGAAATCCTCCGGCACCCGGTGCGCCTCCGTCACTCGTACATCGTCCGGCAAAAAGCGGTTGACGGCAAGCGGAAGCTTGCGCGGCGGAATCGGCTTGGGCTGCGTGTAACTGACACAGTACCCAAGCGCGTGCACACCGGAATCCGTGCGCGAACACCCTTTCACCGGCGGCCGCACGCCGTACAGGCTTTCCAGCGCGTTCTGCAGCACCTCGCACACCGAAAGCGCATTTTTCTGCACCTGGAACCCGTGGTAGCGCGTGCCGGCAAAGCGCAGCGTAATGCAGACGTGCATAAAATTCCTCCCGGACGATTTTAACACAAACCCCTTTTACCCAATGCGTGCAAAAAACAGGTTGCTCATACCAATGGCGACAAACACCAGCACCGCCACAACAGCAATGAGGATGTCGGAGCGGTGCATGTGCAGCTGCTTCAGGCGGGTACGCCCCTCGCCGCCATGATAGCAGCGGCACTCCATGGCCATGGCCAGCTCGTCTGCCCGGCGGAACGCCGAAATAAACAGAGGAATCAACACCGGAATCAACGCCTTTACACGCTGGCGCAGATTGCCGGAATCCAGCTGCGCGCCGCGCGCCTTCTGGGCGTTCATGATCTTGTCCGTCTCCTCGATCAGCGTGGGAATGAACCGCAGAGCAATGGTCATCATCATGGCAAGCTCATGCACCGGCAAGTGCAGCTTTGCCAGCGGATGCAGAAGCTGCTCGATGGCGTCGGTCAGCACAATAGGGCTGGTTGTGTATGTCAGCAGGCTCGTTCCCGCGATCAGACAGATGATGCGCACAGCCATAATGACGGCGTAATAGATGCCCTCTTTGTATATTTTCAATATCCACCAGGACACCAGCGGCTCGGATGTTCCCGTCATAAAAAACAGATTCAGCACGGCCGTAAACAGAATGATGGGCAGGATCGGCTTGATGCTTTTTCCCACGATTTTGAGCGGTATCTTCGCCACAAGGTACAAAACAGTGAGGAACACGATGGAAATAACGAGTCCCGCCGGATTCGAACCAACAAACAGCATCACGATATAGGCGATGGTGAGCAGCAGCTTCACGCGGGGGTCCATTGTATGCAGGATGGAATTGCCCGGGAAATGCTGGCCAATGGTGATGTCACGCAGCATTTACATACCCTCCTTTGCTGCCGCACGGGCGGCAAGGATGGTCTTAACAGCGTATTTTACCGTATATACGTCGGTGTCGATGTCCAGCCCCATCTCACGCAGGCGCAAAAATATCTTCGTCACCTCGGGCACCGAAAGGCCCAGCTCCAGCAGCTCCGGCGCGCGGGCAAACACCTTATCTGTGGCGTCGTACATCGCAATGCGTCCCGCGTTCATCACCAGCACGCGGTCTGCATATTTGGCGATATCCTCCATGGAGTGGCTGACAAGGACGATGGTGGACCCGGTCTGCTTATGGTATTCCCGTATCTGTCCGAGGATCATATCCCGGCCCTCCGGGTCCAGCCCGGCGGCGGGTTCGTCCAACACCAGAAGCCGCGGTTCCATGGCAAGCACACCTGCAATGGCCACACGGCGCTTCTGCCCGCCGGAAAGCTCAAAGGGGCTGCGCTGCAAAAAGCAGCTGTCAATGCCGCAGAACGCGGCCGCACGCTGCACGCGCCGGTCGATCTCCTCCGCAGAAAGCCCCATATTCGCGGGGCCGAAAGCGATGTCCTTATATACCGTTTCTTCAAAAAGCTGATACTCCGGGTACTGGAACACCAGACCTGCCATAAAACGAAAACGGCGGATGTCTTTGGGGTCCGCCCACATATCCTCACCGGCAATGTACACCTTGCCGGAGGTAGGCTTGTTGATACCGTTGAAGTGCGTGATGAGCGTGGATTTGCCGCAGCCGGTGGAACCGATGACACCCACGAACTCGCCTTCTTCGATTTCGAAGCTGACGTGATCCAGAGCCACAGTCTCGTCCGGCATGCCCTGGTTATAGATATAGGTGAGGTCTTCCACCTTCACGATTGCGGACATGCGGACACCTCCTCTGCTTTTTCCTGTGCGGCTCCGGGCGCTTTTTTTCCTGTAAGCAGTTCATACAGCGCCGCGGCGCACTCTTCCACATCAATGATGTCATCCGCCATCGGGCAGCCCGCAGCCGTGAGGGCATGGCACAGCTCGGCGGCCTGCGGCACATCCAGGTGCAGCGCGCGCAGCTCCTCCACATTACGGAACACCTCTTTCGGCGTGCCCTCCATAACCACTCTGCCCGCGCTCATTACCACCACACGGTCGGCTGTGGCGGCCTCTTCCATATAATGCGTGATCTGGACGACGGTGATGCCGTAGTCGTCATTGAGTCTGTGTACCGTACGCATGACCTTTTCGCGGCCGATGGGGTCCAGCATCGCGGTGGCTTCATCCAGCACAAGGCAATCCGGCCGCATTGCGATCACGCCCGCGATGGCCACGCGCTGCTTCTGCCCGCCGGACAGCTTGTGCGGGCCCTTTTCCCTGTATTTATAGATCCCGGCCATCTGCATGGCCTCGTCCACACGCGCCCGCATTTCCGCAGGGGGGACACCCAGATTTTCCAACGCAAAAGCGACGTCCTCCTCCACTACGGTGGCGACGATCTGGTTATCCGGGTTCTGGAACACCATGCCCACCTTCTGGCGGATGTCGAACAGCTTGTCCTCGTCCGCAGTGGACATATCCTCCACGTATACTGTGCCCGCCTGCGGCAGCAGGATGGCGTTAAAATGCTTGGCCAGCGTGGATTTGCCGCACCCGTTCGCCCCCAACACGGCCACATATTCGCCGCGCTTTACGCGCAGCGAAAGGCCGTCCACAGCGCGGTGCTGATCGTCCGTATAGCTGAATGTGATATTGTCTGCTCTGAGCATTTCTTCCATGCTTTCCCGTCCGTTTCTGATCCTTTGTCCCGCGGCCCTTTGCCGCGCGGCCCCTCTTCTCAAACAACAGCTTTCCCCTGTTTTTCGATACATGTTTTATGCCCGCGGCATTACAGCCCTGCGTTTCGTGCCAGCCACCACGCCGTGGCCCCACAGGGCACCACGCCGCCCGTAGCCGTTACCGGCAGGCCGATCTCGTCGCAGGCTGTGTGCCCTCCCCACCTGGGACATACCCGCGCCCGGAGCATATACTCCATCACACTGGGCGAAAGGCCCGTAGTATAACTGTTTACCGCGACGAACAGCGGCTCGTCGCTCAAAACGCCCGCGCACAGGTCAATGAAATCGTAGATGCTGTCCTCCAGCTTCCACACCTCGCCGCCCGGGCCGCGGCCGTAACTGGGCGGGTCCATAATGATGCCGTCGTACCGCACCCCGCGGCGGATCTCCCGCGCAACAAATTTCGCGCAGTCATCCACGATCCAGCGTACCGGCTTGTCCGCAAGGCCGCTGGCTGCGGCATTCTCCCGCCCCCAGGCCACCATCCCCTTGCTGGCGTCCACATGGCATACACTGGCGCCTGCCGCCGCGCACGCAAGCGTGGCGCCGCCTGTATAGCCGAACAGGTTCAGGACCCGGATGGGCCGCTCCGCTGCCGCGATGAGCCGCGCATAGGCGTCCCAGTTCACAGCCTGCTCCGGAAATACACCCGTATGCTTGAAGCCTGTAGGAGACACCACCATACAGATATCTCCATAGGTGATCTGCCATTTTTCCGGCATCCTGCGCCGGTATTCCCACTGTCCGCCGCCCGAAGCGGAACGGTGATACACCGCATTCGCGCTTTTCCACAGCGGGCTGCTTTCTCCGGTTTTCCAGATGACCTGAGGGTCAGGCCGCACCAGGATGGTTTTGCCCCAGCGCTCCAGACGATTGCCGTCCGTTGCGTCGATGAGCTCATAATCTTTCCAGTTGTCCGCTGCCCGCATAAAAACCTCCGGTCCAATTCTGCGGCAAGGCCCGGCGCTGCATGCGCCGGGCACGCCCGCCGTTCGTTTTACTGTTAATGAATGCGCTCGTTGATCTTCACTGCAATGCGTTCGGCGCTGGCGGCGATGGCCGCCTCGTCTCTTCCCTCCACCATGATGCGGATGAGCGGCTCTGTTCCCGAGACCCGGACCAACACGCGTCCCAGGCCCATCAGGCTCTGCTGCTGGCTCTCAATGAAGCCCGCAATGTATTCATCCTCTTTATAGCGCGCCTTTTCCTCCGGTGTGGCCTTGATATTGACCATCACCTGCGGAAAACGGACATATACGTCGTTCAACTCGCTCATCCTGCATTTTTTCTCAGCCATCGTGCGCAGCAGCATGCCCGCCGTCAGTTCGCCGTCTCCGGTGGTGGAATGCGCCAGCAGGATGATGTGTCCGCTTTGCTCACCGCCGATGACATAGCCTTTGTCGCGCATCTCCTCCAGCACATAGCGATCGCCCACAGCGGTGACAGCTGTTTTCATGCCGTTCTGCTTCATATACTCGATAAAGCCCAGGTTGCTCATTACGGTAACGACCGCCGTATCCTCGGGCAGCTTACCGGCGTCCTTCAGGTCTTTCGCAAGAATGGCGATGATCTTGTCGCCGTCGATCTCACGCCCCTTTTCGTCTACAGCCAGGCAGCGGTCTGCGTCGCCGTCAAAGGCCACGCCGCAGTCCAGCCCGTTGTCCACCACGTATTTTGCCAGCTTATCAAGGTGGGTGGAGCCGCAGCCCTCGTTGATATTGCCGCCGTCCGGATCCGTGCCGATGAAGCGGCACGCCGCGCCCAGACACGGAAACAGCAGCCCGGCTGCTTCACTGGCTGCTCCGTTGGCACAGTCGATGGCGATATTCAGCCCCGTCAGGTCTGCGCCGATCGCCTTTGCCAGATAATCGACATAATCCGACAAAGCCGTGTCCACGCGCCGGACGGTCCCGATGGCTGTACCGGTGCACAGCGTCAGCTCTGCGCCGTTGTTGAACACATGGTGCTCGATCTCTTCTTCCACTTCGTCCGGCAGCTTATAGCCTTCGCCGCCGAACAGCTTGATCCCGTTGAACTCCACCGGATTGTGCGAGGCTGAGATAACAACACCCGCATCCGCGCCGTATTTGCGCACCAGATGCGCCACAGCAGGCGTGGGGATGACGCCCAGCAGCTCCACGTCCGCGCCGACGCTGCAAAGGCCGGCGGCCAGTGCGCTTTCCAGCATATCTCCGGAAATACGGGTGTCCTTGCCGATGATAAAGCGGGGGCGGTGCTGCGTCTTGCCCGCCAGCACAGCCGCCGCCGCGCGGCCGATCTGCATCGCGAGCTCCGGAGTCAGGTCTTTTCCGGCAACGCCGCGCGCGCCGTCGGTTCCGAACAACTTTCCCATTGTGTCATCCTCCTCGTAAATGTTCCCTCTTAGGATAGCGAAAAAATGTGAACAAATCTAGTGTGCTTTTCCCGGCATTGTGCCCAAATCCATTTTCCACGCAACGCCTGTTTTACAGGTCGTCCAGCGTCTGCTGGCCGCTGGCCTCAGCGGTGCCGGGCGCTTTCATGCCCAGATGCTCATAAGCATACCGCGTCACACATCTGCCGCGGGGGGTTCGCGTCAGATAGCCGAGCTGCATCAGGTACGGTTCGCATACATCTTCCAGCGTCACGGCTTCCTCTCCCAGCGCGGCGGCAATAGTCTCCAAACCAACCGGGCCGCCGCCATACATTTCAATGATGGCCCGCAGCAGGCCCCGGTCCATCTCGTCCAGGCCCGTGTCGTCGATGCCCATACGCTGCAGCGCTTCCCGGGCGATGGATTCGTCGATCACGCCGTCGCCCAGCACAGCGGCAAAATCCCGCGCGCGCTTGAGCAGACGGTTCGCCACGCGCGGCGTGCCGCGGCTGCACTTCGCCATTTCCAGAGCGCCGCCCTCCTCGCAGGGAACATTCAAAATAGAAGCGGAACGGCGGATGATCTTTGCCAGTTCCTGCGGAGAGTAAAGTTCCAGCTTGAGCAGCACGCCGAAGCGGTCGCGCAGCGGGCTGGTGATCTGGCCCGCGCGGGTCGTCGCTCCCACCAGCGTAAAGCGCGGCAGGTTGATGCGGATGGATTGTGCAGACGGTCCCTTGCCGATCATAATGTCCAGCGCATAATCCTCCAGCGCAGGATACAGCACCTCCTCCACCTGCCGGGACAGGCGGTGGATCTCGTCGATGAACAGCACATCGCCCTCCTGCAGATTCGTCAAAAGAGCGGCAAGGTCGCCGGGTTTTTCAATGGCCGGGCCGCTTGTGATGCGGATCTGCACGCCCATCTCGTGGGCCACGATACACGCAAGGGTCGTTTTGCCGAGGCCCGGTGGGCCGTACAAAAGCAGATGATCCAGCGGTTCGCCGCGCATTTTGGCCGCCTGCAGGTATATCTTCAGGTTTTCCTTTGCTTTGTCCTGGCCGATGTACTCCTCCAACGTTTTCGGGCGCAGGGACGCCTCGCTGTCAAAGTCCTCCGGCTCCGGCTCCGGGCTCACAAGGCGCGGGCCGTTGTCGATCTCTACGGTTTCCAGAGCCATGGATTACCTTCCTTTCCCGATGCCCTGCAAAGCAAGGCGGATAAGTTCCTGTACAGGCAAAGACGGGTCCAGCCTGGCAATGGCCTGCGCAGCCTCGCTGCCCGTATAGCCCAGGCCTGTGAGGGCGGCAATGGCCTGCGCCACGCCGCCCGTGGCTGCAGGCGCTGCCGTACCGGAAGCATCGGCCAGGCCAAGCCCCGTGGCCAGTCCCTTACCTACCTTGTCTTTCAGCTCCAGTACGATGCGCTGGCCCAGCTTGGGCCCCACGCCGCTGGCCGCAGTAAACGCCTTGTGGTCTCCCGCGGAGATAGCCAAAACAACTCTGTCCGGGCTGAGTACGCTGAGGATGGCAAGCCCCACCTTCGGCCCCACGCCAGAAACGCCCGTCAAAAGGCGGAACATCGTCTGGCTCTCTTTGTCGGCAAAGCCAAACAGCGACACATCATTCTCGGTGACATTCATACAGGTATACAGTGTACAGGTATCGCCAACAGCGGGCAGCGCGCCCGCCGTAGTGGACGGGATGGCCGCCAGATACCCCACGCCGCCGCAACTTACCACGGCGTAATCAGGCGCTTTTTCCAGCAGCTTCCCTGTCAGGCAGTAGATCATAATTTCCTCCGGTCTTTTCCACGCGCTCCAAAGCGCATCTTTTATTTGTATGCTTGTATCCAGCTCAAATCAAAAATATCCCATTTGCTGGCGCTTTGTCAGCGCCACGCCATACTGTTTGGAACGGTAGCTGTACGCATGGCAGATGGCCATAGCCAGCGCGTCGGCCGTGTCGTCCGGTTTGGGCACGGCGGGCAGCTTCAAAAGCGTCCTGGTCATTTCCTGCACCTGCTTTTTTGTGGCCTTTCCGTAGCCTGAAACGCTTTGCTTTACCTGCAGCGGCGTATATTCGAACACCGGCACGCCTGCCTGCCGGGCACACAACAGCAGCACGCCTCTCGCTTCGGCCACGGCGATGACCGTTTTCTGGTTGGTGGTATAAAATAGCGTTTCAATGGCCATTGCGTCAGGCTTGACGGCCGCCAGCAGCTGCGTCATATCATCATAAATTTCAGATAATCGGTCCTCAAAGGTCGTATGCGCCTTTGTGGTGATGGCCCCATACTGAAGCGTGGTAAAAGTGTTTCGGGTATAATCCAGCGCGCCGAAGCCGACGATGGCATATCCCGGGTCGATGCCCAATATCCGCATGGCGCGCCCTCCCATTTCTTGTGCCGCGCCCAACCCGCCGAACGCGGCAAAAACCGCATCCATGCACATTGCCGCGCAAGCAGCAGACTTGGAGTTATTATACCATAAACCCCACACGGATACAACAAAACCCGTACACACCGCACATAGAAAATGAATGCGCTTTGTGCAAAACAACCGTGCCGTCATTTTGTATCCTTGTGCCAAACCGCTTCGGGACGCCCGGCGGAAAGCCGGTAAAGCAACCGCCTTCCGGCCGCAGCTGAGGTCAAAGACATTTCCTTGTGCGGAAACACCTTTATGAAACGCTGTTCTGTTTTCTGCAAAAAGCAAACCCGACGCCGCAATGGCGTCGGGTTTGCTTTGCATTCGATATGGTGGAGCATTCTCCACAGCACTCGAACCCAACACCTCTTCACGGGAGATGGTTTTGGAATCATCCGTGAAGTTGAAATTGAGCACGACCCGGTCGTCAAAGACGTAGACCGAGTTGACAAAGGTATCAATGATCTGTCGCTGGTGCTCCATGTCTCTCATGTCACCCTTGCGGAATTTTTCAAACCAGAACCGCATCCATTCGCGGGTCAGAACTGGTTTTTTCAGTTCTTCTTCCAGAATGCTGGTGTTCAGGGCTTCCTTCCGGGCTTCCAGTTCGTCCAGCCGCTGCTTGGTGGTCGGGGTTAGGATACCCTGTTCAATGGCTTCCAGAAGATTTGCCAGCCGCTTCTCTGTATCCCGGAGCTGGTCTTTCAGGACAGGCAGCCGGGTGTTCTCCTGCTGCTGGGCTTCCATAATTAAATCTATCAGCCGTTCGATGATTTCATCGCTGAAAATCACCTTGATGGCAGTCTCCACCACGAACCGTTCCAACGGCTCTTTGCGGATGGCTTTCAGATCGCAGTGCGCCTTGCCGTGGCGTTTGGCTTTGCCGCACTTGTAGTAATAGTAGGTGTTTCCCATGTGGCTTGTGCCGCTTTCGCCGCCCATCAGGGTGCCGCACTTGCCGCAGAACAGCTTGGTGGTCAGCAGCACATCCTCGCGGGGCGACCGTGGGCAATCTTGTTTTGCTCGAAACGCTGCTGCACCCGGTTGAACAAGTCCTCGTCCACGATGGCGGGAATGCCGCCCGGTGTCACGATGTCCTTATAGCGGTATTCGCCTATGTAGCGGCGGTTCCGGAAAATCTGGAAGAAGCTGTTCTTGACAAAGGGCTTGCCGGTACGGGTGCGCAGACCGCGCTCGTTCAGGGATGCTGCGATTTTCTCGGCAGGCTCGCCGTTGGCGTACCTTGTAAAAATCTCCCGCACGATAGGAGCCGTCTCCGGGTCGATATGGTACAGTCTATCTTCCTTGCCAATGGTGAAGCCCAGCGGCACCACACCGCCGTTGTACTTGCACTGGAGGGCATTTTCGCGCTCACCGCGCGCTACTTTCAGGGCGAGTTCGGCGGAATAGTATTCCGCCATGCCAATAAGCATACTCTCCACCATAATGCCTTCAGGCCCCTGCGAAATGGGTTCCATAGCGGACACCAGATGGACACCGTTCTTTTCCAGCTGGTACTTGTAGTTCACGGCATCGAACCGATTCCGGGCAAAGCGGTCGAGTTTCCAGACCAGAACCACATCGAAGATTTTCTTTGCGCTGTCCTTAATCATCCGCTGGAAGTCCGGGCGGTCATCCGTTTTGGCAGAGTAGGCACGGTCGATGTAGGTGCCGACCACGGTGATACCGTTCTTCTCGGCGTAGTCCTTGCAGTCGCGCAGCTGTCCTTCAATGGACGCTTCTCTCTGGCTGTCGGATGAATAGCGGGCGTAAATCACGGCGGTCATAGTTGCACCTCCTTGGCAGCGTGTTCGGGTTGCCTTTATAGTATCGGGGCAAGCGCAGCTTGTCAACAATCTGCGAACAGATTGAAATGTGAAAATTGCGAAACGCAGCGAAAAAGGTGAGAGCAAGAACCGTCCCGTGGCCACAAATTTTCAATTCTTGAAAATATTGTGCCCATTCGGGACTGCACTTCTGCAACGCTCCCGCGTTTTTGAAGTGTTCTTGTTGGGGCGTGCCTGCCCCAAACCCTGCTGGAATGAGTACGGCAAACTGGAAGTTATAGTGCTATCTTTTTCCATTTTCTAATCTTAGTTCTAAATGTTCCGAACGAAGCAACCGTGTTAACATGTATAAACTTGTATACTTCCCAGACCGCTGTTTTGGTTGCTTCATCGGCCCACTTTCTCATATGGGGCTCGAATAACTCTTCGTCGCTTAATGAGTCAATCATTTCATAAATCGAATTAATATTCTCTTTCAGCATATCTTTCAACTCCTGCAACGACAGATAAGCATATGTATCTGTAAACCATTGATATAATTCGCCAAGCTGATTCCACTTAAAATCATCCGAAGGAGTCTTGACATGAAGACCATTTCTTTCGTCTGCTTCCCATTTAAGAACAAGAGTTGTCCAGCCAACCTGGTAAGCAAGATTTTCTGCTGGAGTTCTGTCAACTTCCTCAACTCTCTTATCTTTTAATGATTCCGGAATAATATCAAATTCTGAAATGTACTTTGCAAAACTTTTGTTTATCTCGTTCTTAAGTTCATCTTTATTCTCGTATGTTCTCACTAGTCTATCTCCTCAAATACCAATTTACTGGGTTAAGCCGAGTATACCACACTCCTCCATGAAAGAACACCCCGATATAGTGAAATTTTGCCATTTTTCTGCGTGCGTGCGTACACGCTCCGCAGGGATTCTAATGGGCTTGGTCCCTTGGCACACAGACTTTGGCACAAAGTCTAGTGTGTTACACCTTGTCAGAGGTGTACAGGCTCCCGGTACGCACGTACGCAGCAATTGCCATCAATGCGCCATATAGGTGGCGATCAAGTTCACACAAAGCGACCTTGATCCCGCAAAACAAAAGGCAGGATACCATCACCACGATGATACCCTGCCTTTGTTCGTTCCTGTTTACCGTTCCGAGTAGTCCTTCCGCAGAACCTCCGATAAACAAAAAACGTACCCGAACCCTTTTTCGTAAAGAATTGGGTTCGAGTACGAACTGTATGGTGGACAGTAAGGGACTCGAACCCCTGACCCCCTGCACGTCAAGCAGGTGCTCTACCAGCTGAGCTAACTGTCCGTAATTTCTGCGGCTTTGTTATTATAGCAAATCGTTTCCTGGAATGCAACCTCTTTTTTCGATTTTTACAAAAAATATTTGCCTGCAGCCGCCTGAAACCGCCAAATTTCTTGACATCCCCTTGTACATATTATAAAATGTTATGTCTGACAAAATCAATACACATATAAAAAAGAGGAACGGAACGTTTATGGAACAGAAAAACATTCGCAACATCGCGATCATTGCCCACGTCGACCACGGCAAGACGACGCTCGTGGACCAGATGCTCAAGCAGAGCGGAGCGTTCCGCGAAAACCAGCAGGTTGCCGAGCGCGTAATGGACTCCGGCGACATCGAGCGCGAGCGCGGCATCACCATCCTTGCCAAAAACGCCTGTACCTATTATGACGGCGTGAAAATCAATATCGTGGACACCCCGGGCCACGCCGATTTCGGCGGCGAAGTGGAACGCGTTTTGAAGATGGTCAACGGCGTGCTCCTTTTGGTGGACGCCGCCGAGGGCTGCATGCCCCAGACACGCTTTGTGCTGCAGAAAGCCCTGCAGCAAAATCTTTCCCTTGTCATCGCCGTGAACAAGATCGACCGTCCCGATGCGCGCATCAAGGAAGTCATCGACGAGATCCTTCTGCTCCTGATGGACCTTGGCGCCACGGACGAGCAGCTGGACAGCCCGATGGTATTCTGCTCCGGCCGTGCGGGCACGGCAAGCTACAGCCCCGATGTTGAGGGCCAGAATCTGGAGCCGCTGTTTAAGACGATCCTCGATTATGTCAAGCCTCCCGAGGGCAACCCCTCCGCGCCTCTTGCGATGCTGTGCTCCTCGGTCGACTACAACGATTTTGTAGGCCGTATCGGCATCGGGCGTGTGGAGAACGGCTCCATCCGTGTGGGCCAGGAGGTGTCCGTATGCGACTGGCATGACAAAGATCTCTCCAAAAAAGGGCGCATCACCGCGCTGTACAGCTTTGAGGCCAATGGCCGCACTCCCATTGAATCCGCCGACGCAGGCGATATCGTCGCGTTCAGCGGCCTGACGGACATCAACATCGGCAATACCCTGTGCGACACGCAGATGGTCGAACCCCTGCCCTTCGTCAAGATCAACGACCCGACGGTCGAAATGACCTTTGCCGTCAACGACAGCCCCTTTGCGGGTAAAGAGGGCAAATTTGTCACCAGCCGCCAGATTCGTGACCGCCTGCATAAGGAACTGCTCAAGGATGTGGCGCTGCAGGTGGAGGATTCTCCCACCAGCGAGTCTTTCCGCGTGATGGGTCGCGGCGAGATGCATCTTTCCATCCTGATCGAGACGATGCGGCGCGAGGGCTACGAGCTGCAGGTGTCCCCGCCCAAAGTGCTGCTGCACGAGGTGGACGGCAAAACGATGGAACCCATGGAGCATGTCGTTATCGACGTCCCCACTGAATACCAGGGCAGTGTGATGCAAAAGCTGGGCAGCCGTAAGGGCGAGCTTGTCCAGATGGCGCCTCTGGGCTCCACGCGCATGCGCGTGGAATTCCGCATCCCCTCCCGCGGCCTGTTCGGATACCGCAGTGAGTTTCTCACCGACACACACGGCGAAGGCATCCTGAACACAATTTTCGATGGATATGACGAATGGCGCGGAGACCTTCCTGCCCGCAGCACCGGCAGCCTGATCAGCTATGAAACCGGCGTGGCCGTGGCCTACGGTCTGTTCAATGCGCAGCAGCGCGGTACGCTGATCGTGGACCCGGGCGACAAGGTCTACGAGGGCATGGTCGTTGGGTACAGCCCTGCCGGCGAGGACATCACCGTCAATGTATGTAAAACCAAGCATCTCTCTAATACCCGCGCCTCCGGCAGCGACGACGCGCTGCGCCTGGTGCCTGTGTCCAAATTCAGTTTGGAAGAAAGTCTGGAATTTCTGAAGCCGGACGAACTTCTTGAGGTCACACCAAGCAGCATCCGTATCCGCAAACGTATTTTGAACCACGACCTGCGCATGAAAGCCACCAAGGGCGGCAAAAATATCGGCTGAGCAAAAAACGCATAGATTCTGACCAAAACAGCGCCGGAACAGTTCCGGCGCTGTTTTTTCGGAGCACAGTACGCGCCTATTTGCTCAGGGTTCCCGCCTATTGGAGCGCGGAGAGCGAACGCCTCCATTGCTGATCCGCCAGGCCTGCGTCTTTCAGTTCGATGCGCTCGTCGATAAAATCCCACCGGTCCTGCGGGGAAACGAACTGAAGAAGCAGCCAGCGGGTAACGCACCAGCGCGGCAGATCCGTATCGCACCTGTAATACGGCCCGGTCTGCTCGGGATGACGCACCGCCCATTCTGTGGACGGGTTGTCCGTTTCTTTTTTGTCCAAAGCCACGGTATTGGTATTGACATCCACCTCGAACACCACCAGCTTCTGCGTGCCGTTGTGCAGGCGTTCGTTCAGATAGGCCCGGGCGGCAAATTCCGCCGCCTCGATGGGACGTGCAGCCAGCGACACAAAGCCCGGCTCCGTATTGCGGTAAACCGCCCGGTTTCCGTTGGTCCGATAGATCCATCCCTCCGCAACAATCGATTTCGCCCGGGAATATGTCGTTCCATGGTACAATATCACGCTGTTTCCATCTCCGTTCTTTCACGCAGCCTTTCATTGCCCGGCCGAAACGCCCAAGCGCTTTGCAGCAAAAGCTGCTTCGAGCCGCTTTCGCGGCTGGCGGGCGGCCTGAATTCTTTTCCGGCTGTTTTATCTATCCAAAGATACCCCGCTCTCCCATTTCATTTCAATCGTTTCTGCGTGAAAATGCTCTGAAGCGGCGTGAAATCGCTGTCGAAACCGGAAGAAAAAACGGCCGTGAGCAACGCTCCCGGCCGTTCTCTTATTTTATTCTTTTTCATTTCGGCCGGCATGTATCCCAGCCAGCATCGTAAGGGCCACAACAGGCACGCTCGCCACAGCAGCAGCCGCACCGCGGCGCAAAGCCGGGCTATACAGCCACATGCTCAGCAGAGCGGCACCCAGAACCACCGCACACACCACGGCCGTACGCAGCCGCAGCTTTCGCCGCAGTTCCAGTGTGTCCTCTTCATCCGGCATGACGCAAGGGGCCTTGCACCAAAGCGCCAGGCATCCCGCCGCCCACGCTGCAAACAGCAGTGCAGCGCTCTTTGCGGCAACGGCCGCAAGCAACAGCCCCGCGCCCCATACGGCAATACTGGACAGCGCACAGGAAAAAGGCGTTTTCGCATGCCATCCGCCCACTGTTTTCCGCAGCACCGTATAGACGGCAAGAAACACTGCGGACAATGGCAGTACGCCGAAAGCCCAAGAGACCGCCAGCACCACACCGTAGCTCAAAAGATTGGAAAGTATGGTCTGGATGCCGTATACCTGTACCTCCAACTCATCTTCGGTGATCACGCCCTTCTCCAGCAGGACCCCCGCAAACCAGTCAGCAAATCTGTCAATCATACCAGCGCCTCTTTCGCGCTCTCCCATACAAACACCTGCTCCACCGGAGCGGCCGCGTCTATGGGCAGCAGCAAATCGACCACGAACCGCCCGGGCTGTGCCAAACGCAGGGAGTATACACCATCGTACTTCTGCACGGTTTTCTTAATCTGCCCCACGCCAAGGCCGTGGCCCGGCAGGTGTTTGGTGCTTTCATGGCTTTCCGCCTGCTCCTCGCGGCCCGGTGCAACGGGATTTTCCATATGGATACTGCAAAAGAAATCGGATGGGCGCACCGTCAGCCGAATAAACCGTTCCGAATGGTTCTCCAGATACATATTCGCCTCAAAAGCATTGTCCCAAAGGTTGCCCAGCAGTGTGCACAGGTCCACTGGATCGGTCTTCATTTTCGGCACCTCAAGGCGTAGGGATACACGAATGCCGTTTTCTCTTGCGGCAGGAAGTTTCGCGTTCAGAATGGAGTCCACAGCCAGATTCCCGGAGTTCACCATCGTCGAGCTCTCATTTGTTTTATCACGCAGCGCTTCAATATAGCCCAGTGCTTCATCGCCTCTGCCTGTCTGAATCATCTGTCCGATGACGGAAAGGTGATTGAAGAAATCATGCCGCCAACCCATCAGGGTCTTGTGCGTATCCAGCAGATTTTGATACTGCGTATCCTCCAGGCCCTTGAGCTTCAGCTCGGCTTCCTGCCGCGCCGCCATTGCCGTGTAGCGGGAAATCGAGACCGTCTGCCACAGGCACAGGATATTCACCAGAAACAACAGAACCGCCACCAGCAGGAACAGGCCGTCGTTCACTCCCGGCACCATAAAATTCGGTTCCAAAAGCAGCATAATAACGCCGCTCACCGCTGGGATGAACACAGACAGCATCCAATTCCGCCAGGAAAGCGTGAGACGGAACGCCTTGCGTGTGACAAGCACCACGGCCGTGGCAATGAGCAGCCTCGTGGCAAGCGTATTGACCATGAAGAATGCCGACTGTTCCCGAAAAATAAGTATACGGGTCGATCGTCGGAAAAAACATCAAAAGCGCGCTGCTGTATATGAAGTCGATTGAAAAAAAGAGTACCGAGCAAAATGCGGGCCAGAACAGGCGCATCATCACCGTTCCCCGAAAGAGCAAAAGCGAAAACGCGGCGTAGACGCACGTCATCACACCAAGGCCTATCATCCCGGAGAGCCAGCAATTACAGGCGAACAGCACCGCCGCCAGCACGGGAAGGAACAGATAATAATACTTGGGCTGCCGGAGACGTGTCCGCATCATTTTCCGGAAAAGATACAGGATCAAAAAGCAGTCGAACACATCCACTAAATACTGCCATGTATTCCACAGGATATTCTCCATCATTGCCCTCCTCTCAGAGCAATCAGAGCGTCCTTGACGCTTTGAAAATAGGTCGTGCTTACCAGAATCTCCCTGCCGTAAACAAGTGTTATGCTATTCCGCCGCAGGCCCTTCACCGCATGAAGGTTGACGATATAGCCGCGGTGACACTTTTTAACATAGACCAGCCACAATCCGCACACTTGACAAGCCCTGCAAAAATCGGCGTTGCCTTTTCCTTTGTCTGTCTGCGTCTTGATTTTATCTGCTCCTGCACACGATAGAACACTTCCTTGTCAATAATCGGCTCGTGAGTGTTTTCTACTCGAAACCATTCACTTTCGGGTTTACGCACTTTCTTTTTACTCTTGAACGATACCGTAGACTGCATATTGTGAACACTGTTTCCGATATAAACTTCACTTTTCAATATCGCCTTGACATGAGCAATCGTCCTCATAACGCTTACTTTCGGGTTTTCCCTCAAAGATATGTGCAAACGTACCATACCTTGTAAAATTCAGCCATGACGCTGTCGGAACTTTTTCTGCTCTTAACTGCTTTGTGATTTTTGCACTTCCGTAACCTTGATAGGCTAGGGAA
>VOFI01001158.1_pt1 | contig 60001 bp, 68 predicted proteins | sample 5384131 | NCBI WGS metagenome assembly VOFI01 (sample SAMN12384728, study PRJNA508395) | human gut metagenome | isolation source: healthy gut H | host: Homo sapiens
GTAGCCCTTGGAGAAGCCGTTGATGGTGATGGTCAGGTCGTACAGTTCCGGGCTCAGGGAGGCGATGCTGACGTGCCTGGTGTCTCCGTACACGAGGTGTTCGTAGATTTCGTCAGCCAGGATGAGGATGTCTTCGCTCAGGGCCACTTCTCCCAGGGCGCGCAGTTCTTCTTCTGAATAAACGGCTCCGGTCGGGTTGTTCGGCGTGGTGAGGATGACCATCTTGGTGCGGGGGGTCATGGCTTCCTCAAACTGTTCCGCAGTGAGCTTCCAGCCGTTTTCCGGCGTGGTTTCCACAATGACGGGAATGCCGCCGCACATGCGGACCATTTCCGGATAGCTGACCCAGTACGGGGAGGGGATGATGACTTCGTCCCCCTCGGAGACGGTCGCCATGATGGCGTTGAAGCAGGCGTGCTTGGCGCCGGCGCCCACGGTGATCTGGCTGGGATCATATTCCAGATTGTTTTCCCTCTTGAGCTTGTCGGCAATGGCCTGGCGGAGTGCGGGCAACCCGGCGGAAGGAGTGTACTTGGTTGCTCCGTTGTTCAGGGCCGTAATGGCTGCCTGCTTGATGTTGTCAGGGGTGTCCATTTCCGGCTCACCGCCTGCCAAACCGTAAACTTCTTCACCGGCGGCCTTCATAGCCTTGGCCCGGTTGGTCACCTTGAGGGTCAGGGAAGGGGTCAATGCAGCAATGCTGGGGGAAATCATGTCCATTGTTGTGGTGCGATCGTAGAATTTTGATGCCCTGGCGGAAAACAGGCTATTCCCCGCACAGGCGGAAAAACTTTACTCACTGAGCGCACCCCTGGCAAGGAGAATGCTTGTGAAGGCCATTCTTTTTTCTTGCGGAGCGCGCGCCTCCCCTCGCGGAAGGGAAGTTTCACTGTCAGCGTTTCATGAATGGCCCGTACCGCGTCCAGTTCCGGCGTCTTGAACAGGAAGGCCGCCGCCAGGTAAACGATCCCGGCGCAGCCGCAGACCAGGGAGATGCCCAGGAGCCTGGCCGGGAAGGACCAGTTCAGAAAGTCCTGGAGGAACCACGTTTTACCCGCCCAGCACACGGCTCCCAGCAGGACTCCCGCCGCCAGAATGCGGCCCAGGCCAGAGAACAGCGTCCGTCCGTCCACGCCGCCCAGCTGGCGGCGCAGGTAAAGGAAGTAGAAAAGGAAGTTGAAGGTGGTGACCACGGAGGTGGTCAGCGCCAGCCACGCCGCGTTTTTATGCAGGCCGTAGACAAAGTAGTAGTTGAGGCCTATGCTGATGGCCAGCGCCACGGCGGCGGCAATCAGGGGGACCCAGCGTTTTTCCAGGGCCAGGAAGACGGGCTGGACCACCTTGGTTCCGGCATAGCCCAGCAGGCCCAGGGAGTAGGCGCCCAGCACCCACTGGTACACGGAGGAGACGAATTCCGTTCCCAGGATGAAGAGGATCAGGAAGGCGGGAACCGCAAAAACGCCACCAGCCGCAGCCCCTTGGCAATGTGGACGGCCACTTCCTTTCTGCCGTCCCCCACCATCATGCGGGAAACCGCGGGGAGGACCACCATGCCCGTAGCCACGCCGAAGAGGCCCACGGGAAGCGGCCAGAGGCGGAACGCCGTGGTCAGGGCCGTGACGGAGCCTTTCTGGAGGTCCAGGGCGAAGCCCGTATTGATGAAGATGGTAAACTGCGTGACGCCGGAAGCCAGCACGGACGGGAGCATCAGCCCCCCAGATTTTACGCACGCGGGGATCGTCCCAATGGAAATTGGGCTTCCACCGGAAGCCGGTTTTACGGAGCTTGGGGAGCTGCACGGCAATCTGGGCCGCCCCCCCGATCGTGACGCCGCAGGCAAAACCGTACAGGGCCTTCGGGCCGAAGGAGGGGTCAATGAAGTACCCGATCAGCAGGCCGAACAGGATGGAGGTGACGTTAAAGGCGGCGGAAGCCAGCATGGGCAGCCCAAAGACCCCCACCATGTTCAGGGCCCCCATGACGAGGGCGGACAGGGAGGCGAAGCCGATGAATGGCCACATGATGCGGCTCAGGTCCGTGGCGAACAACTGGTCCGTCAGGGAGTGATCCCCGCTGTAAAGGGCCTCCATGACGGGGCCGGCAAACAGGATGCCCAGCGTCACGATGGCGACCATCAGCGTGGAAAGCTGGGTGGCTACCTTGTTGGTCAGCTCCCAGGCGGCCGCGTCGCCTTCCGCCTCCCGTGTTTTGGAGGCTACGCTGGTGTAGGACTGGGAGAGAGCCCCTTCCGCAAACAGGTCCCTCAACAGGTTGGGGATTCGGAAGGCCGTATAAAAAGGCATCCAGCACTCCCGTAGCGCCGAACAGGGAAGTGTACACGATTTCCCTGACCATGCCTGTCAGGCGGCAGGCAAAGATGGCGCCGGAGGCTACCAGGCTGTTCCGCATCAGGGACATGAAAGAGAAGGGCTTACTTGAACAGTTGGCGGCAGTACGGTTCCACGCGCTTCATGGCCGGATTGTCCTTGACGGCCTGGTCGCGGTCGTCCCGGCAGGGGAAGAGATACAGGGCGTACCCTCCGTAGCCGCCGCCCAGGTATTTTTTGGCAAGGGCGTTCGGGATGTCCGGCAGGGGCTGCATTCCTTCGTCAAGCTGAACGCTGTAGTACAGGGCCACGCCTGCGGCCAGGGTGTTGATGTTGCGTTCCAGCACTCCGGTGCGGGCAATGAGGGAGGATTGGGAGATGCGCACGTAATCGCGCTGTTCGTCCGCCATTCTGGGAGTGTCGTGTTCCTCCCCGTGTACAGAATGGCCATTCTTCCTTCCAGGAAGTCGCCCGTGCCCTTGACGTCCAGCACGGGGAACTGCCGGAACGCCAGACGCACAGCCCCGTTTCCGCAATGACGGCGGGGTCCTGCCAGCCGACGCCCAGAGCGAGTTCGGAAGCGACCGGGTCGCGTCCTTCCAGCATGGCCCACGCGCCGCTGCCGCCCAGTCCGGACCGCTTTTCATACGGCCATTCGCAGAGGGACACCATGGGGGTGATGGCGCAGTTGACCACATAGGAGCCTTTTCTGGCGTAGCGGGGAACGTCCAGCCATCCTCCGGCAAAGTCCACGCGGAGCGGCACGGTGGACGGGGCCTTGATCCGGTTCACCAGCATGGTGGTGGAAACGGGGGCGAATTTGGGAGGCGTCTTGGGAAGCACCACATAACTCGCGCCCACACGGGAGCACAGCTCCTTCTTGATGCCGCTGTAAAGGTCGTCCTCCGTCACGGCCAGGACGTCGGGCCTTTCCTGAAGAAATTCCTCTTCAAAGTCCAGGCCCTTCTTCATGCCGGTGCCCAGAATGACCTTGTCCACCATGCGCAGGCTTTCCAGCAGCCTTTCTTGTGTTCGTCCGGAATGGACGGTTTGCGCTGCTTGTGGTGCCACAGCACGGGTTCCGAGGCAAAGGAGACGATCAGATAGTCGCCCAGGGCCCGGGCTTCTTCAAAAAACTGGATGTGACCGGCGTGAACGATGTCATAGCAGCCTGAAACGAAAACTTTTTTCATGCGCGTGGTGATAGATAATTAGTCCACGGCAGTATGCCCTATTGCTCCGCCGGATGCAAGAGCCGGGTGGAAGTACGCCAAAAACGGCACGGACCGCAGAAGGCCCGTGCCGTTGAAGAAAAAGAAAAATCAATGTCTGCCGGAACCGGTCAGGACGCCATGGCTTCCTGGTAGCGGCGTTCCACGTCGTCCCAGTTGATGAGGCGGCAGAAATCTTCAATATAATCCGCCCGGAGGTTCTGGTGCTTCAGGTAATAGGCGTGTTCCCAGACGTCGCAGACGAGGATGGGGACGAGACCGGGAATTTCCAGGTTCTGGTGCTTTTCCGCGCCGCAGATCACCAGCGTCTTGCTCATGGGGTCCACTCCCAGAATGCCCCAGCCGGAACCTTCCACGCCCTGGGAGGCGGCCTTGAATTCCTTCATCATGGCTTCCAGAGAACCGAATTTTTCCTTGATGGCGTCCACCAGGGGGCCCTGCGGTTCCTTCTTGGGATCGGGCGTCATGTTGGTCCAGTAAATGGTGTGGAGGACGTGGCCGGAAACATTGAAGGACAGGTTGCGCACCCAGTTGGTAGTGGCGGAGGCGTCCAGCTTGCCGTCCGCGATTTCACGGAGCTTTTCAGCCGCGGCGTTGGCGCCGGCGACATAGGCCGCATGGTGCTTGTCGTGGTGGATGCGCACGGTTTTTTCATCCAGCATGGGTTCAAGCGCGTCGTAGGCGTACGGAAGGGGCGGTAACACGTACTTGCCGTCGGCATAGCCGACCGTGGAGGGATCTTGCTTTTTAGTCATCTTGTGCTGTGGTTGTATAGACGGCCCTGTTGCCCGGGCCTGGCTGATTGTTCCCAGCGCCGCCAATGAGGAAAGGGCGATGAAACGCCTTCTGTTCATGTCCGCGCCACGGGAATTCATGGAAGTTTGGACATGGATGGATTTGGAGTTGTTCAAAAAACTTAGAACATCGGGCATTTTTTTCCTTTCCCGCCGGAGGCTGCCGGAAAAAGCTTCCTACCTTCTGGCCGCCGCGGCGGGGCCCTGGGCTCCGTAGGCGCTGACGCCCCTGACGGCGACGGACCCGGCATCCCCCAGGAAGGATTTGGGCAGCGTCACGCGGGTCTGGCTGCCCGGCAGAAGGATGCGCGTGGCCCACTGGCTGCCGTAGCGCGCCTGGACGGCCCATTTCCGGGAGGGATTGCCGGACGGCTGCCAGGAAAGGGTTACGGTGGAACCGTTGTCCGCCACGTAAAAATTCTGCGGCTGGCTTGGCGTTCCGGTTCCGCACCAGGGCATGGCGGGAGGGACGGCCATGGAGGGATACAGCCTGTTCAGGTGTTTCTGGATGCCTCCGGCATTCCGCATGATGGATTTGACGCTCCAGAAGCACTGCCCGGGGGCGCTTCTGGCCAGGGAGCGGGAATAGTTGACCTGCGCGGCTATTTCAGAGGCGGGGCGCCCCGGGTCTTCGCTGCTCATGATGCGCGCGGTGGCGATTCCGGGCCACACCGGGCGGCTGGTGTTCTGGGCGGCCCACCACTGCATCAGGACCGGAAAGCTCTGCTTGGCCGGGCTGCAGCGCCAGTAAAGCTGCGGGGCCAGGTAATCCACCCATCCGCGGGAAAGCCACTTGCGGGCGTCGCAGGCCAGGTGCTCGTAAGCGTCCACTCCCGCTTCAATGCCGCCGGGAACGCCCGGACGCCAGATGCCGAACGGGCTGATGCCCACGCGCACCCAGGGTTTGGAGGATTTGACGGACTTGTACATGTCATGCACGAAGTCGTCAATGCAGGCCCGGCGCTGGGAGGGAGACTTTCCGTCGCTGAAGCTGGCGGGGGACCAGGTGCGGCCGGGCGTGGGGTAGGGGTAGAAATAGTCGTCCAGGTGCACGCCGTCAATATCGTAGCGGCGCACGACGTCCAGGATAACCCTCATCGCGTGGTCACGGGAGGCGGAGGCGCTGGGGTTCATCAGCAGAACGGAGCCGTTGCGTTTCATCAGGTCCGGACGGGTGAGGGAAATGTGGTTGCGCCCCACGGCGTGCTTCACATTGGCCTTTGCCCGGAAGGGGTTGAACCAGGCGTGCAGTTCAATGCCGCGGCGGTGGGCCTCCTGGATGGCGAAAGCCAGCGGGTCATATCCCGGATTGACGCCGGGACCGGAGAGCCACTGGCTCCACGGCTCCAGGGAGGATTGGTACAGGGCGTCCGCGTTCGGGCGCACCTGGAGAAAGACGGCATTCAGCTTCAACTGAGCGCAGGTATTCAGGATCGTCAGCAGCTCCGCACGCTGGGCAGCGCCGGAAAGGCCGGAACGGGAGGGCCAGTCAATGTTATGGACGGTGGAAATCCACGCCGCGCGGAATTCCTGCGGGGCGGCGGGGACGGATTCTCCGGAGGGCTGCCACCCCAGCGCCTGGGAGGCCAGGGCCAGCAGGGAGCAGGAAAGGGCATGGAAAAAGGGAAATCTGGTCATGATGGGATGGTGAGGAATGCTTCCGGGACATTTAACGCCCATTCGGTGAATCTGTCCATGGCGGATGCCGGCGGTTCCGTCATGGAAGGGCGGCGGCCGCGGCATTCAGCGGGGCCGGGACGCCAGGCTGTTGACCAGATGGGCGTTGAATCCGGCCCCGAAGCCGTTGTCTATATTGACGACGGAGACGCCGTTGGCGCAGGAGTTCATCATGGCGAGCAGCGTGGTTACTCCGCGGAAATTGGCTCCGTAGCCCACGCTGGTGGGTACGGCGATCACGGGGGCTTTTACCAGCCCGGCCAGCACGCTGGGAAGCGCTCCTTCCATGCCTGCCACAGCCACCAGCACGGTGGCCCGGCGGATGGAATCCAGATGGGAAACCAGGCGGTGCAGGCCCGCCACGCCGCAATCCCGGTACCGGAGCACCCGGCTGCCCAGGAATTCCGCCGTCAGGGCGGCTTCCTCCGCTACGGACTGGTCCGAGGTGCCCGCGCTGACGATGCCGACGAAGCCCTCCGTCTGCGGAACGGGGTTCGCCATGATGCGCATGAGGCGCGCTTCCGGGCGCATGTCCGCCTCCGGAAAGGCGCGGTTCAGGTGGTCCAGCGCCTCCATGTTCAGGCGCGTGGCCAGCACGTTCTGTCCGGCGGCAAGCAGGCCGCGGGCTATCTCTTCAATCTGGTCCGGGGTTTTTCCTGCGCCGTAAATCACTTCCGGGCATCCGGTGCGCTCCAGGCGGCCGTAATCAATATCCGTATGGGAAGATGCGGGCGCAGTGGCGGCCCGGATTTTTTCCGCCGCTTCCTCCGTGGAAAGGCGGCCTTCCTCAAGCTGATGCAGGATGGCGGTAATGTATTCATGATGGTTCGTTCATGCTGCCTCTGGAATATCCTTCCAGGTCCAGGGTGATGTAGCGGAAGCCCAGCTCCCGCAGGCGGTGCGCTACGGGAGCGGCAAGTTCCCCGCTCCGGAACAGTCCGCGTTCCTCCTCCGGCAGTTCAATGCGGGCCAGGTCGTCCCCGTGAACCCGGACGCGGCAGCCTTTCAGCCCCAGGGAGCGCAGGAAGGCCTCCGCCGCATCCACGCGCCGCAGCAGGGATTCCGTCACGGGGCGGTTGTGCTCCAGCCGGGTCAGCAGGCAGGCATAGGCCGGTTTTCCGCTGACGGACTCCGGCAGGCCCAGCTCCCGTGCCAGTTGGCGGATGTCCGCCTTGTCCATGGAGGCTTCCAGAAAAGGGCTCAGAATGCCGAGTTCCTGCAAGGCTTTGCGCCCGGGGCGGTAGTCGCCCAGGTCATCCGTGTTGGAGCCGTCCGCCAGCAGGGGAAAGCCCTCCTCCGCGGCTCTGGCAGCCAGGGCGGAAAACAGGGCATGCTTGCACAGGTAGCAGCGCAGTGGCGGATTATCCGCAAGGGAAGGCAGGATGGGGAACGCCAGTGTCTCCTGGCGGATGCCCAGGCGGCGGCACAGCTCCGCGCTGTCCCGCACTTCCTCCTCCATTACATAGGGCGTTTGCGCGGTCAGGGCCAGGCAGTGTTCCGGCCCCAGAACCTTGGCGGCGGCGGCCAGCAGCACGCTGCTGTCCAGCCCGCCGGACAGGGCGACGGCGATGCGCTTCCTGGGAAGCAGGACGGAGCGCAGCCGTTCAAACGGAGTCTGTGGAGGAGGAGTCATGGGAGGGGGTGGGGAAAAGCCCCATCAACTGGCACTGTTCCAGCGGCAGTCCGGTGTTTTCCGCCAGGGTTCTGCAATCTTCAAACCCCGCCTTCCGGTGATGGGGGCGTCCGTTCATGAAAGAGGTTTTTACATGCACCGTTCCGTGGGGAGTGCATACGGAGGCGCTCTCCCGGCGCAGGATGTGGCGGCACGTATCATGCTGGCGTATCCCCGGCGTGCTGCTGTGCAGGAAAAACGCTTCCCTCACGCGGTCCGCCTGTTCCGGCAGGCACAGGGCGCAGACTTTGACCGCCAGGCGCCCCTTCTTCATGCAGATGGACTCCTGCCAGGCGTCCAGCGCGCCGGCCTCCATCAGCTTTTCCGCCAGGTAGGCGGTCTGTTCCGGCGTCATGTCGTCTATATTGGCGCACAGCTCCGTCAGCAATTCCGGGGAACTCTCCTGTTCCTCCGTTTCCACCAGCATCACCCGGAGGATATTAGGCAGGGGGAGCCCCTGGCGGTGGCCGATGCCGTAGCCGGTTCCGGTGATGCGGCCCGCCAGCGGGGCCGGGACAGGCCGCGCCAGGGCGGCAATATAAGCTGCTCCGGTGGGAGTGGTGGCCTCATGGGCGGTTCCGTTCAGGGTGGACTGGAAGCGGCTCGCCAGCAGGGCCGTGGCCGGGGCCGGAACGGGCATCGTCCCGTGCTGGCACCTCACGGTGCCGGAACCCAGTTCCACCGGTCCGGTGAAGACGGCGTCCGCCCGGAGCAGCTCCAGGCAGATGGCGGCCCCCGTGATGTCAATGATGGAGTCCACCGCTCCCACTTCATGGAAATGGACTTCCTCCGGCGTGGTGCCGTGCACCTGGGCCTCCGCCTCCGCCAGCAGGGAGAAAATGGAAAGGGCCGTCCGCTTCACGGCGTCTGAAAGGCCGCTTGCCCCAATAAGCCTGCGGATATCCGCCATGGTCCGGTGATGGTGTGCATGGCCGTGGCCGGAATGGCCTTCTTCCACCGTCAGTACGTCAATCCGCGTTCCCTGGATGCCGGACTGCTGCGCACGGCGGCATTCCAGCTTCCATTCCCCGTGCACGTGCAATTTGGACAGCTCCCGTTCCAGGCTTTCCCTGTCCACGCCCAAATCAATCAGGGCGGCCAGATTCATGTCTCCGCTGATGCCCGCGCTGCAATCATAGACCAAGGGCTCTCATGATAGGCCAGTGTAGAAGGAAAACATCCCGGCTCAAGGTCAAAGTGAGCCTTATCTCCACAGGGTTCCCGGCGTCCGGCAGCGCGGGTTTGGCTCATTGCCGCCCGGCCATGCAAAGATGGCCTGTGAAATACATTGCTAGAGAACTTCAAATATGCCACAATTCCTGCGGCGCTGACCAGCGCCGGCCCTCGTCCATATCATGTCCATCCCGTTCTTTTCGAAATTACGATCCCAGAAGCACTATCTTCAACTGGTCAAGCCGGAATTGAAGCAAGTTTCTGAGTTTGTGGAAGCCCAGGCATCCTGTTTTGACCCGGAAGTCACCGACTACATGGAAACAGTGTGCCAGTCCAAGGGGAAAATGCTCCGGCCGGCCCTGGTTCTGCTGGTAGCCGGCGCCACGGGCGGCATCAAGGAAGCCCACATCCGGCTGGGAGCCCTGCTGGAAATGGTGCATCTGGCCTCCCTCGTGCATGATGACGTGATTGACGAGGCCGACAAGCGCCGTGACGAGGCCACCGCGAATGCCCTCTGGGGCAACAGCCTCGCCGTACTGCTGGGGGATGTTCTCTTTTCCCATGCCATGGTGCTTGGTACCGAGTTCGGCAGCACGGAATTCTGCCGCAGGCTGGCGAACACCGTCAGGGACGTATGCCAGGGGGAAGTGGCCCAGTCCAGCCGCCTGTATGACCTGAGCATGACCCGCGAGGAATACTTTGAAATCATCCGGAAAAAAACCGCCTCCCTGTTCTCCGCCGCTACGGGCGGCGCGGCGTGGATCTCCGGAGTGGCCCCGGAAGTGGAGGAGTCCCTTTACCAGCTGGGAGACCTGCTGGGGGTGGCCTACCAGATTTACGACGACTGCCTGGACATGGTGGGCGATGAAGACGATGCCGGCAAAACGCTCCACACGGACGCCACCAAGGGCAAGCTGACCCTCCCCATCTTCAACCTGCTGGAATGCGGGGACAGGAACGTGGAAGCCACGCTCAGGGACGCCATTGAAAACCGTGAAGTGGTGGATTACTCCGCTTTTCAGGACAACCCCGTTTTTGCGGAGGCACTGGACAAGTCGATCCAGGTGGCTCTGGAGAAAAACGAGGCTGCCCGTGAAATCCTGTGGCTCCTTCCCCAGACGGAATACCGTGAGGCCCTGGCGGAAATGACCTTCTACATGGACGAGCTGCTCAACGACTGCCGTATCTCCTGAGCTTCATTCACATCCTTAAAAAAGGGAGGGCGGTTTCCGGAAATGGACTTCGGCAACTTGTCTGGAATCCAGAACGCTGTTCACGAAGGCAGGCTCCCTGGCATTTTTTTAAACCGGGACCGTTTCCCAGGGCTCCTTCCTCATGAAACGGTCCCTCTATCCGAGCCTGCGTGCCTCCCTGCTTCACTGGACGGAAAATCCGTTTCCATGGGCTGGCTTTTTTAGAGCGGGAGACCGATGAAGATGCCTTGCAGGTCAGCAGGCGCAGCCTCTCCGGCGGCCTGGCGAAGCTTGTGCGGGCAGGATGGTGATGATTTGGTTCTGCAGCAACTGCACTTTGGAGGCGCGCTGTGCTGTGATGTTATTGGTTTGCTGGAGGGGATAACACCCTTGATTGCTGTTACCGAGCTCATCTATATCAAATAACCGGTTTTCTCCCCAGTGCTTGGCGAGCAGTTTGGAGTTATCCGTTGTTGCATATCCGGCAATAACGCACCAATGTGCATGCGGAAGGTCCGTCCACTGGACGCCAGTCCGGGGGAAACCGTGTTTTTCGTTTTGCTTATCATTGATAACTTGAAAAGGAACGAGGGCATACCCTCCCTGATCAATGGTGTCCCGGATGGTTTGTTCATGAAATAACTGGCAGGCGGCGGAGCAGCTTCCGTTGGCTCTCGCATGGATGAAACGGGCAAAATCGTGGGGGGGATGGAAAACTTCCCCTACCTCGCTTAAACAGCCCTCTGCACGATTGGTGAGGGGATATTGAACGGCCAATTTTTAAAAGCTCCATATTCGTCCATGCGGCATCAGGATTGAAGCAATTGAGGACATAGGAGGCTGCGTAAAAGCCGCAGGAGGGGTGGGACGTCTGCCGGTCCATCTCCTCCCGATAGGTATTGGGAACGGTACACATGACGTAGCCTGCGTAATGGGCTGAGGAGAAGGCGAGTATATTTTGGTTCCGTGTCATCTTGATTACCGAGGTTCATGGAGCCGGTGAATGAAGATATACGGCTGGAGGAAAATTCCGGAAAGGCTGGCTTGGCGGGAGGAGGCATCCGGTTTTTAAAAGGCGCCTAAACCATGTTGAAAAAAGGGCGCCGTATTCAGGATTCGGGGCGTAGCGTTGGCTCGTTTGGAACTATACGGATGGGAACAGGTAGATAGCAAATGGAGAGGGGCAACGCGTGTTTTGGCGCCGGCAGGGAGCATCCGGAATGGTTTTACCTTTTTCCGCAGCGCGTCAGCCGGACCTGCATTCATGCGCGGAGGCGGGACGGCTTGCAGACAGCCAGCTTTCATGCTAAAAGGCAGGGAAGGAAAGTAGAATAATTCGGCGGGTATGGAAGGAAAGTTTTCTCCTGCGTTCTGCTTCCCGGAAAACGGTGATTCCGGAACATTGAAGCAAACACGGAGCGGCAACTCCCATCAACATGATATGACTGAAAACGAGACCTTTGAGAAAGTGGATTTCCATGAAATGGAGCTGGATGATGAATACTATGATTGCGTATTCGTTGCGTGTGATTTTTCAAAGTTGGTCATCCGGAATACCGATTTTGAGAAGTGCGAGTTCAGGGCGTGCAATTTCACGCTGGCCAGCTTCAAGGGAGCCCTCCGGGATGTTGCCTTTGCCGACTGCAAGATGACTGGCGCAGACTTTACGGACATCGACAGTTTTTCGGACGGCCTGGTCTTTGAAAACTCGCATCTTGATTATGCCAGCTTTGTAGAAGCCAGGTTGCGGAAAACCGTTTTTCGCGGCTGCAAGATGTATGAGGGGTACTTCAATGACGCCGACATGGCGGAATCCGTTTTTGACCGCTGTGACCTGGAACGGGCCTCTTTCGTCGGAACCAATTTGGAAAAGGCTGATTTTTCAACCTCTTTCAACTTTTCGATCAATCCCGCCATGTGCAAGCTGAAAAAGGCGGTCTTTTCCCGGCATGGGCTGGAAGGGCTGCTCGCCCATCTGGACATTGACATCAGGGGATAGGAGCGCGGCCACGGTTTAACTGGAATACGGAATAGGCCGTTATAGCGGGTAAAACAAGAATGCGGGCATTCCCGTTTCAGGAATGCCCGCACCGTTTCAACGCAGGTTAGAATTTGGAATTCCGCTTCTTCACTTCCTCTACGAGCTTGGAAAGGGATTTTCCCTTGTTGCGCTTATCATGTTCCGAAGCGGAAAAGTATTCCGCTTCCCGCCGGAGCTTCAGATAGCTTTCATAAACCTCGCGGTCCAGCAGGCCGGTGTTCACTGCTTCCAGGACGGCGCATCCGGGCTCATGGATATGCCCGCAATCCTTGAAACGGCATGCCGCCGCGAAGTCGGAAATATCCAGCGCTTCTGCAAGGGAACCGGGCTGGCCGATCGCCAGGCCGAATTCCCGGACGCCCGGAGTGTCTATTAAAACGCCCGAACCGTCCATCAATACCATTTTCCGGCGGGTGGACGTGTGCCGTCCTTTGCCCGTGGAGGAGCTTATATGGGAGGTGGACAGGACCGGTTTTCCGCACAGCGCATTCACCAGGGAACTTTTCCCGACGCCTGAGGAACCGACAAACACCACTGTTTCCCCTTCCGGAATGGACTCCCGTAGCCGTAGAATCGACTGGGGTTCATGAATGCTTGTAAAAAATACAGGCATCCGGCGCTCCAGGTGTTTGACCTGTTCTTCAATGCCCTGCCTGTCAAACCCTAGATCGGCCTTGTTCAGCACCAGTACGGGTTTGATTCCCTCTTCCAATATCTGAACCATGAAACGCTCGGCTCTGCGGATATTGAAATTATCATCCAGGCTCTGGACAATGAATGCCTTGTCCACGTAAGAGGCGATGGCCTGCCTGTCGGAAACCGTTCCGCTTTTCCTGCGGTACAGGGTCCGTTCATGGGGCAGTAAATCCACGATGAGCCCTTTCGTTTCATCAAAAGGCTGGAAAATCACCCAGTCGCCCGTGCAGGGCAGTTCAAAGGCTGGTTTTTCATACATCATGTTTCCCCTTAATTCGCACTGGAACACTCCGTTCTCCGCCACGATCTCATAACACGTCCTGTGCACGATGGCGATGCGGCCATGGGGCAGGGCGCTGTACGTAGATTCCCGTTTGAGCCGGCTTAACTTCTCATTCCAGCCGTAAGCATTTAAATGAATCATTGTTCCATCTTTTTTGCGATGTAAAACACGTAGCCGTAGAATTCCTTGTACCTGCGGTATAATTCCTCTTCATGGCGCAGGGATGCGACTAATTCCGCAGCAGCTTCATTTCCCGGATATTGATGAAGGAACATTTCCTTCACGGGAACCTGCGGAGCGTAATAATGCTCCGTCCAGCAGTTTTCCGGCAGAATGAAGGAAGCGACAGGCACGTACCCGGCCCTCTGTATCTGGGCTATCTTATTGGGTATGGTGTCTATCTCCGGATATATGTCCATCCAGAAGCGGTGAATCTCTTCCGGACGTTCCGCGGTAAACCACGAGCTTTCGGAAACGGCCAGGTAGCCTCCCGGTTTCAGGAACTTGCGCCATTCGTTCAGCCCCCGTTCAAAGCCGATGTTGTAAATGGCCCCTTCCGACCAGATCAGGTCCAGTTCTTCTTCTGCAAAAGGGAGCTTGTCCATGGAACCGACGATGCCTTCTACCCTGTCCTGCAAGCCTGACTGCGTTGCCTGGCGGTTGAAGATGCGGATGAAGTCCGGGAACAGGTCAAGCCCCGTAACGCTTCCCTGAACATGTGCGGCAAGCGTCCTGGTCTGTCCGCCCGTGCCGCAGCCGAGGTCGGCGATGCGGGATTGTCCGGTCAGATTGTCAATGAAGCCGAGGGCCTTGAGGGTAGCCTCCGGGCTGCCGGGGCCCTGCCGTTCCAGGCGCGAGAAATATTCGCAGATGAAATTGAAATCGAATTCGTGAATTGTTTTGTTTTTATTACTCATTAATTTAGTAAATGTTGTATGCCATGAGGGCACGGCACAGCGGCGCCGTCATCGTGGCAGATAGATTAACGTTGAAATTCCCAATAATACGGAACTTCCTCCCGGAAGGGATCATCCGGGAGCAAACAAAGGGGACAACCGCTACGGAAAGTACCGGTTGTTTACAAGGCCGAGGCCGATTTAAATGAAGTATTAAACATGAAGCAAAGATATATCGTCTTGTGCCGGACTGGAAATGCGCTGCCGATAAGATTGTTTCAGAAGCAACTTTTCCGGTGCGGCGGGGAACAGGGGTAAATCCCCGTTCGCCTCATATCTTCTCTGTAATTTGTATTTCCAATACTTTACCGAAAGTATGCCCGCGGACAGGATGTGCGGGCCGTGCCGGAATTTCGCACGGTCCGGCTGTCTTTTCAAGACATTATTATGTCTGCTGTTCTCCGGAGCCGGAAAAACGTCATTCCCGCGCGTAGGGGATACTTCCTCTACTCCGTCTTTCCGTACCTGCGCGCCCGGAAGGAATAGGCTACCGCCACCACGGCGGCGAGTATGGCGTACAGGATGAAGCGGTCCGTGGAGATGGCGTTGGCGGATTCTCCGTTGGACAGGAAAAAGGTGATGGCGGCCACCAGCATGTTGCCTGCAAAGATGGTGAGGTTCCAGAAGCTGGTGATGACGCTTTTCAAATGCAGCGGAGCCTGCGTGTAGGCGAATCTGAGGCCGGTGGTGCTGAGCAGGATCTCGGAAATGGTGAGCACGCAGTAGGGGGATCAATTGCCACGCGATGGACATGGAGGCGCCTCCCTCCAGCCTGTATTGCAGGAAAGCGACAATCAGGAACGTCACAGAGCTCAGGGCCAGCCCCGTTCCAAGGCGCACCAGGGGCCGCGCCAGCGTCACCACCTTCGGATAGACGAATACGGTGATCAGTGGAATGAACACCATCACGAAAATGGGATTGGCCGCCTGGATTTGCGCCGGCCCGATGGACCAGTCTCCGCCGCCCGGGAGCGGGATGGAAAGGGGAATCATCCTGCTGCCCTGGGCCACCCAGGAGGAGGCCGTCTGTTCAAAGATGGACCAGAAGGGAATGATGAAGACAAAGATGGAGAGGATTTTCAGGATGTGCCGGGCGTCCTCCACGGCGGAAGCTCCGCAGCGTTGCTCCGCATTCTTCCAGCCCCCGTGGAACAGGACGATGAAGAGCACTTTCCAGAAGCCGGCGCGGCCGTTGTTGCGTTCAGGCGGCGTTCTGTGGTACTTCTTGCGGCCCAGCCAGAAGACGAAGGTGGCGATGCCCATGAAAATGCCCGGAACGGCAAACGCCCAACTGTACCCGTAATGCTGTTCCATGGCCGGAATGACCAGGAAGGAGAAGAAGGAGCCCAGGTTGATAGCCCAGTAAAAGGCATTGAAGGCCTTGGTCATCAACTGCGGGGATTTGTCCGGAATCTGGTCCCCCATGAAGGCGGAGACGCAGGGCTTGATGCCTCCCGCGCCCAGCGCGATGATGAACAGGCCCGTCATCAGGATGTAACGGCGCGCTTCAATGGTATGGAAGAGGTCTGCCGTGGCCAGGACTCCGTGCCCTACGCAGTAAAGCAGGGAAATGTAAAGAATGGTCTTGTACCGGCCCCATACCTTGTCCGCCAGCCATGCGCCCGCCAGGGGAAGCAGGTAAACCATTCCCGCGAAGACGTGAAGGGTGGCGGTGGCCCAGTTTTCGCTCATCAGCAGGTGGCCCGTCATGTACAGCATGAGGATGGACTTCATGCCGTAGAAGCTGAAGCGTTCGCAGGCTTCCGTTCCGATGATGTACCTGGACTGGGCGGGGAGGGCGCTCATGGATGATGAAGGGGGAAGGGGGGCAGGGATGGCGGAACAAGGGCAATAAAAATGATGGCCCCGGTGCGGGGGCCATCATAGGAAGGTATTTTGGCGGCATTCCGCCCCTGTGCGGCGGGACACGGGGGTAATGACGGCTGCCATGGAAAGGAAGGGTGTTAGCGTTCCTGGTTCAGGATGGGGGCGATCTCCACCTTGTACTGGGCGATGCACGCTTTCAGCCAGTCCAGCATGATCATGGATTTGGCCTGGGCGGTCAGGGCCGGGGCAATCTGCTGGGTGGCCTTGATCTGGAACTCCGGCGTATCCTCCAGTTCGCGCTTGACGAGCTGGGTCAGCAGGATGCCGTCCCCCGTGTTGATGGGCTGGGCCATCCGGCCGGGGTTAATGACGGAAACCGCCTGGAACACTTCTTCAGGGACCGGGAGTTCCTTGGGCGGAGCCAGGCGGGAATTCATGGCGCGGTCCAGAAGGGCCTGGAGTTCTTCCTGGCTTTTGGCGTTTTGGAGGTTGACGCTGCTCAGGAGGGCGTTCGGATTGATGAAGGGACCGTAGGCGGCGGTCTTGGCTCCGGCCTTCCCGGCGATGGCGTTGAACTGTTCCACGGGCTTTTCAGCCTTCTGCAATTCCGTGTTGAGTTCGGCGGCGGCCTTGTTCATGGATTCCACGGTCATGCTTTCCAGCAGGTCGGCGCGGGCGCTGTTGCGGGCGGTTTCATAAGGCAGCGCCTTTACCGGGGTAACGCCTTCCAGGCGGACCAGGACGACCTGTCCGTTTTCCAGCACCTGCATGGTGCTGATCTGTTCGGCTCCGGTCTTGGCGCGCGCTTCTTCAATGGCCTTGGCGTCCGCATCCGCATTCAGGGCGGGGGCTCCCGTCAGGGAGAAGGCCACGTCCAGCAGGGTGGCGCTGCGTCCGTCGGAGGCGGACTGGTTGATCGGCTGGTTGATTTCCTGGGGCGCATTCTTGCGCGTCACGGCCGTGTAGGACTTCTTCTCCATCTTGCAGACGTCGGGAGTCTTGGCCAGGGCTTCACTGATGGCCTGGTCCATGTTCCTGCCGTTGGTGGCGTTCAGCGGTTCCCAGATGTCATTTTCCACCAGGTTCATGGTTTCCATGGTGGCGTTGGAAATATCGCCGGGCTTGGGAGCCTGGGCATCGCCCGCGGGGGTGAAGGTGTACACGGTGAAGAAGCGGGCTTCCTCGTTCTTGTAATTTTCCTTGTGCTTGTCCCAGAAGGTTTTGATTTCCTCTTCTCCCGGGTCCGTCTTGGGACGGAAGGCGCTCTTTTCCAGGAAGGCGGTGTTGACCGTGATCTGCTGGCTGTTGGACTCCGCCACGGCTTCGGCAAAGCCGGATTCCACGGAAATGCCGCCGGTCAGCACATCCTTGATGCGCACCAGGCTGATGGTGTCTTCCATCAGGCCGCGCAGCAGTTCCTCCTGAAGCTTCTTGCCCATGTTGCCGCGCATGGAAATGAAATTGTCGTACTTCCGGGGTCGAAGACGCCCTTCTCATCCTGAATTCGGGAATGTTGCAGATGGCGTCGTCAATCTCCGTAGTATTGGGCGTCAGGCCCAGCCGGCTCGCCTCCCTGCGGATGATGCCGCGGTAGGCCAGGAAAGCGGCGTTGGGATTATTCGTTTTCAGCAGGTGGCAGAGTTCCCGCAGGCTTTCTTCCGAGCTGAAATTGTCCTGGAGCAGCGGGCCGAAGGTGGAAGGGAAGGAGAAAGCCACGGACAGGCCGGTTCTGCCCATGCTGTTGTAATCCTTTTCTCCGTAAGACTTGCCGTCCACGGAAACGAAGGTTTGCTTGAACATGCCGGTCAGGGAGCCGCCGCTTACGTCCCCGCCGATGAACATGAGGCCCACAAACACCAGGGCCATGGCTGCCATGATGACGATTGTATGTTTACGTAAGTAATCTAACATGGAATGTTAAGTTGAAGATGCGCGTGTGGCCGGTCCCGGACTGACGGCAGCCTGGACAGCCCGGACCTTTTACACCTTTTTCCCGCCGCTAGGCAAGAACGAAGCTTTCCGCTTCCGGCGGCTTTTCCAAAACATTGCGGCATGCGCTTTCCTGTCATGAAGGGCGTTTCCGGTCACGGCAGAACAGTTTTTGACCTCGACGGTGATGCAAATACCCCTTATGTTGCTCCTGCGCGGAAGGTTCCGGATGCCGCAGGGCGGTCCGGCCTCGTGGGGCCTGTTCCCTCCCGCGCATGTCCGTAGCCGGATGTTCCTTTAATCGCAAGGATTTATGCTGAACCAGGTAGTAGAACTCAAAAGAGAAGTGACGGCGGTCCAGATCCCCAGCGGGGATGTGCTCACGCTGCCGGAGGGGGAACGCGTGTATATCACCCAGATACTGGGCGGCTCCTATACCGTGGCTACGGACCATGGCCTGGCCCGCATCTCCAGGGAAAATGCGGACGCCCTGGGAGCGGAAGCGGCGGAAGCCTCCCCGGAGGCGGCTGAACTGGATGAAAACGCCACGCTTGAAGAACGGGTATGGGATACGCTGAAATGCGTGTACGATCCGGAAATCCCCGTGGACATCGTCAACCTGGGCCTGATTTACGACGTGACCGTCATCGAGCTGGAAAACGGCCTGCATCACGTGGCGGTCAAAATGACTCTTACGGCGCCCGGCTGCGGCATGGGACCCCATCTGGTGATGGAGGCCAAGGACCGCATTGAAGCGCTGGAAGGCGTGGAGGCCGCGGATGTGGAAATGGTGTGGGACCCCCCCTGGAACCAGGACATGGTCAGTGAGGAAGGCAGGATGAAACTCGGATTGATCTGACTCCATGCCGGTGACGTTGAAATTATCCGACGACGAGGCGCGCGATCTGGCGGAAATGCTTTCCACCGCCGCCACGGTGGCCGCCTCCAACCAGCAGGATGGGGCGGAAGGACGCCTGGTGGCGTGGGGAAAGCTGGTCTCCCGGCTGATGGAGGAACTATCCGCCACGCCCAAACTGAAGGGCCGCATTGCCTACGCGGACGATCTGGGCGGTTACGCCTTCACCCGGGAATATGAGGAAAACGCCTTTTTCCAGGACTGCCTGGACGAGTACCGGGACAACATTTTCTGGGCGGACCTGGTGGCGCGCATGGCGGACAAGGCCATCAGCGAACACCTGGGGCCGGAGTACTTTGAAAGCATGCCGGAGGAGGAACGCCGCCGGACGGCGGAAGCCCTGGAAAAATCCCTGTGGCAGGAATGCGCCAGGTACGGCATTGACCGGCTGGGTTTCATCCTTCCCCCGTCGGACGGTTAAAAGAGAAAATTGTTCAAGGAATATCCGTGAACCGGATACTGCCTGAATGGCGGACGGCCCGGACTGCATGCGTGGATGCGCTGGGGATGGCTGGCGCGTGCGTCGTGCGTTTGCGTGGCTATTGAGCAGATGGACGGCGTATTTATCCTGTTCCAGGTTTTTGGCTGGCACGCGTTGCGGAAGCGCCGCAAGCCCCTGCGTCAGCTGAAATGAAAAACGTCCGGCAGGGGGGGTACTGGTTTTCAGGATAAAAAGTCCGCTGGCGCTCAGTTTTTTACCTTGGGGGCCGCGGGGGAGCTGCGGCAATCCCCGGATGGGCAGGACAAATCCGGGCAGTTTCCGCGGACCGGGAATTGTTCATGCGCCGGGCCGGAGCCTTATTCCTCCGGGTCCTCCGGCATGGGAGGGGTGGGGCTGCCCAGGTGTTCCGTCTCCTTGGGAGTGGAGAGCACCTTGTAATACGCCCATGCGGCGGCGGTCAATACGCCGCCGATGGAAACGATCATGGTTAGCCAGCCGGTAAGGGACATGATTATTTGATGTTCTCCTGAACGAGCCTGGTGACGACTTCATCAGGCTGGACAGGATTGGCATCCTGGGGCAGGGGACGATTTTGGAACAGCTTGAAATCCGTCATTTTGTTTCTCCGCCCGTCTGGAGCAGAACGGAACCGTTGGGCTGGATGTCCGCCATGACGTTGGTGGAGGGGGTGGATCGCCGGTGAACGTCACGCTGGTGTTGGGGTGCCATTTGCCGTCCTTGTACGCGAAGCTGGGGCCGAAGAAGGCGCCGCGGGCTTTCTTGGCGGATTCAAAGTTGCGCATGAAGTCTTCCACGAATCCGACGGAGAAGGAAAGTTCCTTTTCCGAGGAATGCGTTTTCCATTTGGAAATGAGGTCCCAGGACTTGTCCTTGTTGTTGAAGTAGTAGCCGCTGATTTCCTTGAATTTCCCCATCTTTTTGACGCAGACGAGGAAACGCATGTTTTCCCCGACGGTCCAGGGATAGTCCACGAAGCTCTGGCCGCCCGTTCCTTCGCCGCCGAAGCGGCCGGAGCGCGCGTTTTCACCCAGCTTTACCAGTTTGGTGCGCTCTTCTTCCGGCACGCTGTTGGGGTTGTCCCCATGGGCCACCGGGTCCCAGATGGAAAAGATGATGACTTTTTACCGTTGGACTGTTCCTGAAAGCCGATGTAGCCGTCGTCAAAATTCATGGCGCAGAAGTAGGTGCCCGGAACGGATGTCTTGGCTTTCACTTCATTGTACAGGGCGCTCGCTTGGGCCGGGTGGCCCTGCTGCATGACATGGACGGAACGGCACTGGCGTTTTGCCAGCAGTTCCGGGTCTTCCTGGGCGTGCAGGAGAGTGGTTCCGGAGAACAGGGCGGCGCAAACGACGGCTGTGGCGGAGAAAAGACGCATGGTTTTGAATGATTGATTGATGGTTGGCCGCTCTCCGTCCGGAGGGATGGAGGCAGGCAAATAATTAGTACGGGCTAATTACGTTTGTTCCGTGGGAAATCTCGCATGGAAACTGCACTTTTTTCAAGATTTTTTCGGCATGAGCATTCCGGAGAAATGCATGGAAACGGAGGAGCGCCTCAGGCCTTTACGGCAACTGAATTATACGGTTCCGAAGGACTCCCCATGATATGGCCTTCCCTTTGTTTGCTTTCGTTCAATTCACCTGGGTGATTCCTTTGGCTCTTGTGAAGGTTTGCGGTGTTACCGGAATGAAGAAGGCCGTTCCGCACGGGATGCAGGAACGGCCTTCGGGATGATGAACAGGAAGTGTCGTTCTACCGGATGGGGTTCAGGAAGAGGGGCATCAGGCCTCCCAGCACGATGAAGATGGAGAAGGCCGCCAGCATGACGCCGGAAATGACGGGCACCTGTACGGGGTCCGCGTCTTCTGCGGGCTTGTCCCAGTACATGGAGCGGATGACCTTGAAGTAGTAATAGAAGCCGGAGGCCGCGCAGATGATCATGACGGGGAGCATCCAGCCCAGGTACAGGCCCGTGTTGATGACGTGCACGAAGGAGATCATTTTGGCGAAGAAGCCGGCCGTCAGAGGCACGCCCGCCAGGGAGGCGAACATGATGGTGATGGCCAGGGCCAGCCGGGGATTGGTCTTGCCCAGGCCGCGGAAGGCGGAGATTTCCTCGCTCCCGCGCTGGATGCGGATCATGGCGAGGGCGAAGAAGGCGCCGAAGGTCATGACCAGGTACACGGCCAGGTAGAACGGGGCGTTCGGGGCAAGCCGCCCGTCCATGGTGCCGATGAAGAGGGGAAGGATGAAGCCGGCCTGCGCGATGGAGGAATAACCCATCATGCGCTTCAGGTTGGTCTGCGGAATGGCGCCCAGGTTGCCCACCAGCAGCGTAGCCGCAGCCATCAGGGCCACGACGAATTCAACGGGGGGCAATGCGGCGAAGGGAGCCAGAATGATGCTGAGCAGGGCGAAGCCGGCCACCTTGGAGGCCACGGAGAGGAAAGCCGTCACTGGAGTGGGTGCGCCCTGGTATACGTCCGGAATCCACAATTGCATGGGAACCGCGCCGATTTTGAAGGCCGTGCCGAGCAGCAGCATGGCGAGGGCCAGGTACATGGCGGGGGCCGTCTGGCCCGCCAGCGCGTGGCTGACGATGGCTCCGTCATAGATGAAGGTTCCCGTGACGCCGAAGTACCAGGCCAGGCCGAAGACGAGGAAGCCCGTGCTGACGGCGCCCAGAATCAGGTACTTGATGCCCGCTTCCGTGGAGCCCAGGTTCCGGCGGAAGTAGCCCACCATGATGAAGGAGCTCAGGGTAAGCACTTCCAGGGAGACGAACAGTTCCACCAGGTTGGAGGCTTTGCACAGGGAGGTGATGCCCACGCAGGCCAGCAGGGGAAGGATGTAGAATTCCCCCGTGCCGTCCTGGGACTTGGAGTCGTTGGAAGAGAGGTTGATGACGGCCCGGAAGTCCACGGACAGCAGCAGGGTGACTGCCGTGGCGACAAGCGCCAGGATGATGTAGACATTGTCATAGAGCCCCCCATGTAGAAGGGGAGCATCGCCAGGGCACCCGCCGCGCCAATCAGCCCGAAGACGAATTTGGGCGTCTTTTTGCAGAAGGTCTCGGCCAGGAGCATAAGCATCGCCAGGCCGGCCAGGATGAATTCCGGAATATACGCTTGCATGGGTAAAAGAAGATCGGGTTAAACTTGGATTGTATTCGGAAGGGGAATCAGGAGAAGAACTGGAGCACCAGCGTGGGGAAGAAGCCGAAGACCGCCAGGGTGATCGTCAGGAAGTAGTTGGCCGCCCGTTCGGAAGGCAGCAGTTCCGTGGCGTAGGCTGCGGCCTTGGAGAGGTCCCCCTGGAAGATGTTGCGGTAGGCCCTCAGCATGTACACCGCGCCGATGACCAGGCCCCAGAGGCACAGGATGGTGGCGATCTGGACAGGGCCGAAGCTGTCGTTAAATCCGGCGAAGCCGGAGAAGAAGACCATGAATTCCCCCGGGAAGTTGGCGAGGCCGGGGAGGCCGATGGAGGCCATGCCCGCCAGGCCGAAGACGAAGGCCATGCGCGGCAGCCTGGTGCTCAGGCCGCCCAGGGAGTTGATTTCCAGCGTGCCGGTCTGCTTTTCAATCTGTCCGCAGAGCAGGAAGAGCAGGGCGATGGTCAGGCCGTGGGCCAGCATAAGCAGGGCTGCCCCTTTCAGCGCCCAGGGGTTGGCTTCCGCGGAACCGGAGGCCACCAGGGCGGCGAAGGCCAGGAAAATGTAGCCCATGTGCATCACGGAGGAGTTGCCCAGGAGCAGGTCCAGCCTCTTCTGGTTGACGGTCACGTAGCCTACCCAGATGACGTTGCATACGAGCAGGACAAGGAGGATGTTCGTCCAGGGAAGGAAGCCAGTTTCCATCAGCGGCTGGAACATGAAGAGGCCGTACAGGCCGAACTTCTTGAGCACGCCCGCATGCATCATCGCCACCGGAGCGGGGGGGGGCGGAGGCATACGCGGGGGCTGCCCAGGAGTGGAAGGGGAAGAGGGAAATCAGCGTGCCGAACCCGGCGATCAGCAGGGCGCCGATGAGTTCCGCGTGGGCGAGTTCCCGGCCGCCGGCCATGAAGTCTTTCAATCCGGAGAAGGTGAAGCCCGCCTGCGAGCCGATCATCAGCAGGGCGGCCAGCAGCACCATGGAGGCAAGCCCCAGGTAAAGCGTGGCTCGCCAGGCCGTGGTGCGGCGGTCGCCGCGCCCGTACAGGCCGATCATTACGAAGGTGGGGATCAGCGCCAGTTCATGGAAGGCGAAGAAGGAGATGATGTTGTCGGACAGGAAGGCCCCGGTGGCGCCTGCGGAAATCAGCAGGGCGGAGTTGTACCAGGAGGCTTCCCCTCCCTTGGGCGGGTTGGTGCCCAGTACGGTGGCGAAGGTTACCAGGATGGTCAGCAGCAGCATCACTTTGGCCAGGGCCGGGGCCAGCGTGAGCTGGAGGTCCATCCCTTCAAAGCGGGACCAGCAGGAGGAGCAGCCGTCAAAGCTAACCAGGGCCCAGATGCCGAGGGCCAGCGTCAGCGCGGCGCTGAGCAGGGCTGTCGGGCGTGCGGGCGCCTTGCACAGACCGATGAGGGCCGTGGCAATCAGAGGAATGAGAACAAGCCAGATAAGCATGGTGTGTGATTGGTTGGTAGGTTAGCAGGAATAGAAGACGGTGAAGTAGATGACCAGGAGCAGGCCGATGCCGAAGAGGGCCGTGTAGGCGGCCATGCTGCCGGACTGGAGGCGGCGCAGCAGGGACCCAACGGCGGCGGTCAGCCGCGCCAGGCCGCCCACGATGAGGCCGGAGATGATGAACTGGTCCATGAAGTCGATGATGGCGGCCAGGGAGCCCTGGATGCCCCTGACCAGCACCTTGTCATAGAACCAGTCAATGTAGAGGCGGTTGGCGAGGGCGCGGGAGACGGCATTGCCGGAGAGCTTGTCGGAGGCCGGGGATCCCGCATAGAAAACGGCCGCCAGCAGGATGCCGAGCACCAGCGCGCCCATGGAGACGTAGAAGGGCATGCCGATATGGAAGCTTTCGGAAACGAACCCGTTGAAGGGCACCAGCCTGTCAGCCATGAAGCCGTAGCCGGAGATGAGGGCCAGCACGGCCAGGATCAGCAGGGGAACCAGCATGAGGCCGCCCACTTCCCCGGCGTGTTCCGAGCTGTGGCTGCGGCTCTTGCCGAAGAAGACCACGAAGATCACGCGCATCATGTAGAAGGTGGTCAGCAGGGCCACGCCCGCGCCGATCCAGAAGAAGACCGGGTTTTTGTGCAGGGCGGCTTCCAGAATGGCTTCCTTGGAGAAGAAGCCGGACGTGAACGGAATGGCGATCAGGGCCATGGTCGCGATGATGAAGGTGAGGGAGGTCAGCTTCATGCGCTTCATGATGCCGCCCATTTTCCAGATGTCCTGTTCATGGTGGCAGGCGAAGATGATGGCGCCCGCGCCCAGGAAGAGCAGGGCCTTGAACCAGGCATGGGTGAAGAGGTGGAACATGGCCGCTTCCCCGGCCAGCAGGCCCAGGGCCATGACCATGTAGCCCAGCTGGGAGAGGGTAGAGTAGGCCAGCACGCGCTTGATGTCATTCTGCTGGGTGGCCATGAAGGCGGCGATGACGGCCGTGACGGCGCCGATGACGGCAATGACGTTGCAGGCCAGGGCGGGGAAGGCTTCCACGCCGATGGAGTACTGGACGCGCACCATCATGTACACCCCGGCGGCCACCATGGTGGCCGCATGGATCAGGGCGGAGACGGGGGTGGGGCCTTCCATGGCGTCCGGAAGCCACACGTGCAGCGGGAACTGGGCGGATTTGCCCACCGCCCCGCAGAAGAGGCACAGCACCGTGATGTTCAGCAGGGTTTCACTGAGGCCCGCGGGCATTTCCATCAGGCTGAAGTCCAGCGTGTTGGTCAGCGCCCAGAGGGTCAGGATGCCGATCAGGAAGCCGAAGTCACCCACGCGGTTGCAGATGAAGGCCTTTTTAGCGGCGTTTGCGGCGGCGTCCCTGGTGTACCAGTGGCCGATGAGCAGGTAGGAGGAAAGGCCCACCAGCTCCCAGAAGATGAAGGTCATGGCGATGTTGTTCGCCAGGACGATGCCCGTCATGGAGAACATGAAGAGGCTCAGGCACGCGAAGTAGCGCGTTTTCGCCTTGTCGTCCGCCATGTAGCTCAGGGAGAAGATGTGGACCAGCAGGCCGATGCCCGTGACCACCAGCATCATGCGGGTGGAAAGGGGGTCCAGCACAAAGCCCAGGTCAACGGAAAAGACATCGGAGATCGGAAGCCAGGAGAAGGAGTCCGAGCCGGTCTGGTCCAGCAGGCCCAGGGAAAGAACGAAGGTCGCCAGGCAGGAGAAGGTGGAGGTGAGGGCCGCGACGTTCGGACGCCGGGTCAGCAGGAACCAGTTGAAGGCGGCTACGACCAGCGGCAGGAAGAGCAGGAGCCAGGTGTATTGAATATCAATATTAAACATGTTCTTGAAGTAGTATGTTGCTCTTAGTCTTTCAGCGTGTTGAGGTCCTGCGTGCTGGCCGTGCGCCTGGCCCGGTACAGGGAGACGATGAGGGCCAGCCCGATGGCTACTTCCGCCGCGGCGATGGTCAGGATGAAGATAGACAGGGCCTGTCCGTCGTAATTGGGCAGCCCCATGGTGCCCTGGGCGCGTGAAAACGCCACCAGTGACAGGTTGGCCGCGCTGAGCATCATTTCCAGGCACATGAAGATGACGATGATGTCACGCCGGACAATCACCCCCATCAGGCCGATGGCGAACAGGACGCCGGAGAGGATCAGGTAATGCGTAAGAGGTATCATGATGATGGCTGTGGTAAGGGGTTCGGGTTATTTGCCGGAGGGGCGGCGGCTCAGCACGACGACGCCGATGGAGGCTACCAGCAGGGCCAGCCCGGCGATGACCAGGCTCCGGTTGTATTTGTCAAACAGGGTGCGGCCCAGCAGGGCGGTATCCGGGAATTCCCCGTTGTCTATTTCCGCGCGGATGGTGGTGCCTTCCGGATAGAGGTGTGCGGAACATTGGGGGGAGAGGGGAGGGAGGGTGATGGACGGTGCTATGCCGCAGGTGGAATGGAGCAATTGGTCAAGAGATGCCTTGGTGATGGCATAGTCCGATCCTCGTGTGCATCCGCCGGAAGCAACGCAGGGTTTCTGCGCGCATTCCCCGAAAGGTTGTTGGTTTCCGTTTTCCCGGAGTTGGCGCTGTCCTGGCCGATCTTCAGATCGTTCCATGCCTGTTCCGCGGTGGCCATCGGGCAGCGGTGCGTTTCCTTCGCGCCGGGCAGGGAGTAGATGATGCCGATGAGCTGGCCGAGGAAGAGGCCGGCGATGATGACGCCGATGGCGACGGATACGGGCCGCCGGAAGGGGAGGTTTCCCGCTTCACGTTCAGCAGCATGATGATGAACGCGAAGAGCACCATGATGGCTCCGGCGTATACCAGAATCTGGAGAATGCCCAGGAAGTGGGCGCCCAGCCCGATCATAATGGCGGCAGTGGCTCCGAAGGAGAGGGCCATCATCATGGCGGAGGAAACGGGGTTGCGCATGAAGACGACCATCAGGGACAGGATCACGGCCAGGGCCCCGAAGACGTAAAAGAGTATGTCACTGGCAAAAATGTTCATAACGTACGGAAATTGGAGTGAGTGTTTCGGGGTAAGTTATTTGTATTGGTTCCACTTGTTGACCAGCCCCTTGCGGGTGCCGCCCATTTCGTAGAGCTTGGCCTTGTTGTGGATGGCCTGGGCCTTGTCCGTGGGGGTGAACAGGTAATCCTGGCTCATGAAGATGGCCTGTTCCGGGCAGGCTTCCTCGCACATGCCGCAGTAGATGCAGCGGAGCATGTCGATCTGGGAATTCCTTGGGCGTTTTTTTTTCCACCTTGCCCCAGGGGCCTTCCTTGATGGCGCCGGGGGTGATGGTGATGGCGCGGGCAGGGCAGATGAATTCGCAGAGCTGGCAGGACACGCAGCGTTCGCGGCCGTCTTCCCCCTTCACCAGGACGGGAGCCCCGCGGTAGTATTCCGGCAGGTGCTTGTCCCACCGGAATTCCGGGTACTGCATCGTGACACCGATGCCGGAGCCGGCCAGTTCCTTCTTGTTGCGGGATTTGCCCAGCAGAGCCAGAACGAGGTGCTTGATGGTGATCCAGAGACCGCCAAGGATGGATTGCAAGTAGAACCGCTCTCCGAGGGAAATCTTCGGGCGCTTGATCGTTTTGAAGGCCATAATAGTGATGTTGTCGGGATGAAGAAGGTTGATTACTTGACGAAGTACAGGATGGCGGCCGTGATGAAGATGTTGATGACGGCCAGTTCAAAGAAGACCATCCAGCCGAGCTTCATCACCTGGTCGTAACGGAAGCGGGGGAGCGTCCAGCGCACCCAGACGAAGAAGAAGACGAAGAAGAGGAGCTTGAGCACGTACGCGATGAGCTGGCAGATGACCGCCACCCAGTTGGCCACGTGTTCGTTGAGCCACCCGTCCAGGCCGAAGCCGATGGACCAGCCGCCCAGGAACAGCGTGATGACCAGGGAGGAGCCTACCACCATGGCGGCGTATTCACCCATGAAGAATTGCGCGAATTTCATGGAGGAGTATTCCGTGTGGTAGCCGCCCACGAGGTCCGTTTCACATTCGGACATGTCAAAGGGCGTGCGGTTGGCTTCCGCGAAGATGGAGGTCAGGAAGATGATGAAGCTGATGGCGATGGGAACCAGCAGGATCCAGCGCTGCCAGCTCAGGCCCTCGCCCCACACGGGGAGCATGAGCCAGCCGTTGGCGGCTTGGTATTCCACGATGTTGGAGAGGTCCAGCGTGCTGTAAATCATCAGAACGGGGATGATGGAGAGGCCCATGCTGATTTCATAGGAGATCATCTGGGCGGAGGAGCGCACGCCGCCCAGGAAGGGGAATTTGGAGTTGGAGGACCAGCCGGCCAGCACCAGGCCGTATACGGAGAGGGAGGAGATGGCGAACATCCACAGGGGCCCGACGCTGAGGTTGGCCACCGCCATGTTTACGTTGCCGTAGGAGGTGTGGAGGTCTCCGGCAAAGGGGACCACGGCCGCCGTCATCAGCGGGGGGGCCAGCACCAGGATGGGGGCGATCCAGAAGTACACGCGGCGCACGAAGGGAGGCGTGAAGTCCTGCTTCAGGAACAGCTTGCCGCCGTCCACCATGGGCTGCACGAGACCGAAGATCGGAATGTCGCGGTCCAGGCGGAAGAAGCGGCACAGGTTGGCGATTTTGCCGTCATGGGGAAGGCCGAAGTAGTCCAGCGTCTTTTTTGAACGGCAGGTCTGACTTAGCCCCGAAGCGGCGGAAGATGCTCAGCGGGATGCCGGCGCGGTTGGGCCCCACGCGGTCCTGAATCCAGGCGGCCACCCGGCGTTCAATGTACACGCAGACCGGAATGAACAGGATGGTGATGGCGAAGCAGATGACGATTTTGATCAGCAGGGTAATGACGTAGAACCACACAGGGTTGCTGAGCACCTCGTCGCAAAAGGTTAGAATCGAATCAATCATGGCGGATTAACAGGTTGTGTGCGTGTGAAGTGTGATTAGCGGCCCTGGCTTTTTTCGCGTTCCACCACGGGGATGGTGACGCCGGTTTCCAGAATGGGCTGGCCCCCGTCTCCGATGGAGCCCCAGGTGACGCCGTTGAGGGCGCCGTATTCCGTGCTCATGACGGTGAGGATGTCCAGGGCGGAGTTGAAGTCTTTCAGCGCGGGGTTGCCGCCCAGCAGAAGGGTGATGTCCCGGAGAATCTGCCAGTCATCCCGGGCGTAGCCCACGGGCTGGATGGCGCGGTTCAGGCGCTGGATGCGTCCGGTGACGTTGATCATGGTGCCGAATTTTTTCAGCAAAGGTGACGCCCGGCAGAACCAGGTCCGCATGGCGCGCCGTTTCATTCACGCTGTGGGCGGTCATGAACAGGTAGTCCAGCTTTTTCAGGTCTTCTGCGGTGAAGCCGGCTTCCGGGGCGGTGAGGTCTTCCCCCAGCGTGAGGATGCCCTTGATGGAGCCGTTGCGCACGCCGTCGCGGATGGCGGCCAGCCTGGAGCCGGGTTCAATGCCCAGCACCAGCTTGGCCCCGTTCGTGTTCGGATTGCGGTCCGCAGCGATCAGCATGCCGTCGCTTTCTCCCATGCGGGGACGATGTCCACCATGTCCGTGCCGATTTGCGCGGCCAGGTGGCGGACCATGTAAAGTTCTTCGTTGGTCATGCGCCCGGAGGCGATGATGGCGAGCTGGTGCGGGGCGACGCGCTTGACGGCTTCTGTGACGGAGGCCAGGGCGGGTTCCCAGGTGGACGGGCGGTGGGGCGCTCCCGCGTCCGTGCGTATGACGGGCTGGGGAATGCGCGTTTCCGCGTTGATGTATTTGTAATTCAGGCGGTGGGAGTCCGGCATCCAGCAGGAGTTCACGGCGTCGTTCGGGCGCGGGGTGATGCGGTACACCTTTTCTTCACGCGTCCAGAGGATGATGTTGGTGCCCGTGCCGCAGTCCACGTCAATGGTCTTGGTTTCTTTCAGGAACCAGACGCGCATCTTGAAGCGGAAGTCCTTGGAGGTAAGGGCGCCTACCGGGCAGAGGTCCACGGTGTTCAGGGAGTAGTTGCTGTCCAGCTCACGGCCCGGATAGACCGTGATGGCGTTGAAGGTGCCGCGCTGGGCCATCGTGAGAACTTCGTCATGCATGATGTCGCGCATGAAGCGCACGCAGCGGCCGCAGAGCACGCAGCGCTCCTGGTCCAGGTTCACGCGCGGGCCGATGCTCAGGTTCTTGCCCTTCTTGGTCTTCTTTTCCTCATAGCGGCCTTCCACCTGGCCGTAGTCGTTGGAGTATTCCTGGAGCTTGCATTCCCCGGCCTGGTCGCAGATGGGACAGTCCAGCTGGTGGCTGGTAAGCAGGGAATTCCCATCACGCCGCGGCGCGCCTCGCTGGCGAGGGGGCTGTCCGTACGGATGCCCATGTTTTCCGCCACCGTGTTCGCGCAGGAGATGATGGGGCGCGGCATCCACTGGATGCGCTGGTAGCCGTTTTCATCATAGGAGGGAGTCTGGCCCGGAGCCAGCCTGGGCGGCATCCCCTGTTCCACCATGCACATGCGGCAGGAGCCGACGACGGCCAGCTTGGGGTGGTAGCAGAAGCACGGGATGGGAACGCCTACGGAACGGCAGGCGTCTGCAATCCGCGTGCCGCGCGGGAACCGGTGCCACGTTCCGTTGATCTGGACGTTCACCTTGCCTTCCGCGGCGGCAATGTCTTTGGGGAGTTTGGAAGCTTCTTCACTCATGATGACGGATGGGAGGGAAATGGTATTGAAAAGTGGTGTTGCGTTCTGCTGTTAGCGGGTGAGGAAACGGGTTTGTTCCCGGCCTTCCCTGGTATGGGGCAGGCAGGCGTTGAAGGGGTCCGTCAGGGCCACGAATTCCTCCTTGAACTTGGAGACCATGGCCTGGGTGGGCCATGAGGCGGCTTCACCGAAGGCGCAGACCGTTTTCCCTTCAATCTGGTTTGCCACTTCAATCAGCAGGTCCACGTCGGACGGAGCGGCCTTGCCTTCCAGAATGCGGGTGCTGAGCTTCATCATCCACGGGCAGCCTTCCCGGCAGGGGGTGCACTGGCCGCAGGATTCATGCGCGTAAAAGCGGTTGATGTTGTTCATGGCCCAGGGCATGGAGCGGGAGTCGTCCATGACGATGACCGCGCCGGAGCCGGACATGGAGCCGTGCTGGGAGATGCTGTCCAGGTCCAGCGGAATGTCGAAGAAGGAGATTTTGCCCATGGTGCCGTCCGGGTTCTGCACCTTGTATTCCACATCCGTGCGCATGACCTTGGAGGAGGAGCCGCCGGGAATGACGGCCTTGAACTCGCGGCCGTCCCGCGGGCCTCCGCAGACGTCATACAGCAGTTCCCCGAAGGTCATGGAGCCGGAAACGATTTCATAGAACCCCGGGCGTTTCACGTCGCCGGAAACGCCGATGATGCGGGTACCGGGGGAGCGCCGGGCACCTTCCTGGCTGTAGGCTTCTCCGCCCATGGCGATGACGTGCTTCACCTGGCAGAGGGATTCCACGTTGTTCACGATGGTGGGGCAGCCGTACAGGCCGATGGCGGCCGGGAAGAAGGGAGGCTTGATGCGCGGGTAGGGGCGCTGACCTTCCAGGGAGTTGAGCAGGGCCGTTTCCTCACCGCAGATGTAGGCGCCCGCGCCACGGTGCACGTGGATTTCCAGATCATAGCCGGAACCCTGGATGTTGCTGCCCAGGAAGCCGCGTTCGCGCGCTTCCTGAAGGGCCTTGAGCATGATTTCCGCGGCCATGGGGAATTCCTCCCGCATGTAGATGTAAGCCAGGTGCGCGCCTACCGCGTAGCTGGAGATGACCATCCCTTCAATGAGCTGGTGGGGGTCCTGGTGGACGATGTAGCGGTCCTTGAAGGTGCCGGGTTCGGATTCGTCGCAGTTGCAGACCAGATAAACGGGCTTCGTGTTGTTCGGCGGAATGAAGGTCCACTTCACGCCGGTGGGGGAAACCCGCGCCGCCGCGGCCGCGCAGTCCGGATTTTTTCACCTCGTCAATGACGGCCTTCGGCTCCATGCCGAGCGCCTTTTTCAGTTCCTCATAGCCGCCGTCGGCCAGATAGCAGTCAATGGAAGTGTTCCATCCTTCGCGGTTGACGTTTTTCAGGATGCGGCGCGTTTCCCTGGGGTGGGGTTCTTTACCGGGAAGATAGGTGATGCTCATGGCGAAAATCTGGTGCGGGGTGGAAAGGGTTAGGCGTTCTGGTGCTTGGCGATCACTTCCTCCAGCAGTTCCGGAGTGACTTTTTTTTTTTTTCATACAGGAGGTCGTTGACCATCATGTTGGGGCCGAATCCGCAGTTGGCCAGGCATTCCACTCCCTCCACGCTCCACAGGCCGTCCGGGCTGACGCCGATGGGGTGGTGGTGGTCAATGCCGCTCTTGTCAATGCCCAGGCGCGCGCAGATGGCGTCAAAGAGGCTGTCCGCTCCCTCCATGGCGCAGGAGAGGGTGCGGCACACGCGGATGTGGGTCTTGCCGGGGCACATCTGGCGCAGGCCGGGATAGAAGGTGACCACACCCAGCACGTGGGCGGCGGAGATGTTCAGTTTTTCACCCACCCAGGTGATGGCGTCTGCGCTGATGAAGCCGAATTTTTTCTGGATTTCATGCAGGATGGGAAGCACGGCGGATTTCTGCTTGCCTTCCGGATAATGCGTGACGTATTCGCTGGCGGCGGCGTCAAGCTCCGGCGTTACTTCAAAGGCCGGGTAGAACCGTTCGCCCGGGCTGGGCTGGTGGGCGATAGTCGCGTCGATGGCGTTTTCAGCGTAATCGGACATGGGGAGGAAATTTGGTGTTTGAGTTGGAAAGGAAAAAGGGAGCGTGTGTTTAGCGGTCGCATTCGCCCATCACGAAGTCGAAGGAGCCGAGAATGGCCGGAACGTCGGAAACCAGGTGGCCTTTCAGCAGTTCCGGCAGGATGGACAGGTTGCAGAAGGAGGGGGAGCGCATGCGCAGGCGGTTGGGAAGGCCGCCGCCCTTGGAGTCCAGGAAGAAGCCCAGCTCGCCCTTCGGGTTTTCCGCGGCAAAGTAAACCTGCCCGGCGGGGGCGTTCACGCCCATGGTGGTGGCCATGAACTGGCGGATCAGGGATTCCATGTCCGTCATGACCTTTTTCTTTTCAGGCAGCGTGCCCTTGGTGTCCACCATGTTGATGGGGCCGTCCGGCATGGTTTCAATGACCTGGCGGATGATGCGCAGGGACTGGCGCATTTCTTCGATGCGCACGGTAAAGCGGTCGTAGCAGTCGCCGTGTTCACCCACGGGAACGTCGAACTCGTAATTCTCATAACCCAGGTAGGGGTTGGTTTTGCGCAGGTCGCGCTTGACGCCGCTGGCGCGCAGGTTGGCTCCGGTAATGGCCCAGGAGAGCGCCTTTTCACGGCTGATGACGCCCACGCCCTGAAGGCGGTCGATGAAGATTTTGTTCTTGAGCAGCAGGGCTTCCGTTTCATCCAGGGTCTTGCCCGCTTCGTCACAGAAGACGAGCACTTCCTTCAGCATTTCATTGGGGACGTCGCGCGTCTGTCCGCCGATGCGGGTGTAGGAGGAGGTGAAGCGCGCTCCGGTGAGCTGTTCGTAGAAATTATGGATTTTTTCACGTTCCTCGTAGCAGTAAAGGAACACGGTCATGGCGCCTACGTCCATGCCGTACACGCCGACGCCCAGGATATGGGAGGGAAAAACGGGAAAGCTCCAGGGCCAGCACGCGCAGGGCCTGGCCGCGGGGGGCAGTTCCCAGCCCAGCAGTTTTTCCACCGCGCAGGCATAGGCGATGTTGTTGGAAAGGGGGGCCAGGTAGTCAAAGCGGTCGGTGTAGGGGACGAACTGGTTGTACTGGATGGTCTCCCCGATCTTTTCCATGCCGCGGTGCAAGTGGCCCACCACCGGATCGCAGCTAATGATCTCTTCACCATCGAGTTCCAGCACCAGCCGCAGCACGCCGTGGGTGGCGGGGTGGGAGGGCCCACATTCAGGGTCATCGTTTCTCCGAGCGGTTCGGAAGTATTGGTGAGATAGTCTGCGTTAGCGGCTGTATCTGCAATGGCGAAAGTTTTAGTGCTCGTCTTCATGTGGATGTCCGTGCCTGGCTGAACCTGATAATGGTGCCGAATGATTATGCCACTTCACACCATGCGGGCAAGCCAAATGTCAGTTTTTTTGGCATTCCGGGGGAGCTTTCCGTGTTGATGCGGAAGTTTCCTCAACTTATGAATGTTAGTTAATTCTAACAATGAATGCCGCAGGGGATGGTAATGGATATGGTGCGGAGGGATTTGGAATCCGAAAGCAATTTGCGAGGGCGCGGGAACCCTGAGGCGGGGAGATGCTTGTCCGGTGGAAAGAGCCTGAAAGGCGAGAAATCACCTCCCTTTATTTTTCCCGGCTGTCCGTACGGGCCCTATTTATTTCACGACGTTCTGGGGAATGAAGTGCATTTCCTGCTCCGCGATGCCGAATTGCCAGGTGGCTGTCTGCCACAGGTTGGCGGCAAGGTTTTTCCAGCGCACCTGGACGGTTACGGGGCTGAGGCGCAGGGGGCGGGAAGGCGTCCATTTCAGGATTTTTTTTGGGGTCATACTGGGCATTCACCAGGCCGAAGCCGGAAACGCGCATTTCCACCTGTTTGGGATCGAAGGCTGGTTCACGGGCCAGGGAAATGGAGATGTCCGGGTTCTGGTTTTTCACCACGGTATTGGCCGCCGGGTAGACAGGCTGGGCCGGGGCCGGATAGGAATTCAGGCTGTTCCCGCTGCTGCTATTGTTGCCGGGAGTGGCCGACGGCGTTTCCGGGCCGTGGGCACGTTGAAATTCAGGGCTCTGGTGAATGTCTTGGGATCCTTGCCAAAAACCATGTAACGGTGAACCCGCCAGCGGTCCGTGTCCTTGGTTACTTTCTTGGGAATCACCGTGAAGGCCGCCTGGAATCCGGCTTCCTCCGCCTTGGTGATCATGTCCGGCAGGACGAATCCGCCCGGGTAGCAGTAGGCTTCCACGGCGGAACCGGGGAATTTTTTCCTGAAGGATTTTCCGGGAATTCCTGGGTTCCCTTCCGCTGGGCGGCGCGCCATGATCTGGGGTACAGGTGGCTGACGGGTGGCTGCCCAGCGTGGCGCCGTTATCCAGCATTTCCTGGATCTGGTCGTGGCTCATGGCGGAGCCGCGGCCCGTGATGAATTTGGTATAGGGAAAACGGTGAACAGGAATCCCGTTTCCTTCAGGATGGGGTAGGCATCCGTGTAAACGCTCTTCCAGCCGTCGTCAATGGTGATCATCACGCATTTGGCGGGGAGCTGCCTGTTTCCCAGTTTCCATTCCAGGAACTCCTTCATGGAAATGACGGGCACGCCGCTGGCCTTCAGGGCCTGCATCTGGGCGCGGAACACGTCCGTATTCATGCGCATTTCCGTGGCGGGCAGGGTACGGCTGAAATCATGATAGCCCAAGAATGGCTACGCGGGTTTCATGCTGGGGAACCGGAACGGGCGAGAAAGCCGTGGGAGGAATGACCGGGACCAGGCCTGCGGGCTGCACCGGAGCATGCAGGTTCGTTTCCCCGGGAATAGGCTCCGCATTCGGGATGGGCTCCGCCTGAGGGATGGAGAAACCGTTTCTCCGGGAATGGGTTCCGCCATGGGAATGTTTTCATTCCTGCGGTTGGCTTCAATCAGTTCCCTGACAGGGACAATGCCGGCGGCAGGGTCCCCCTTGATGGTGCCGCCGATGACCGGTCCGGGCGCGAGGGAAGGGGCGTGGCGGGCGGCAGGTCGGGCGGAAGCTCCGCGCACGCGACACCGGCTGCAATCAAAAATGGAAAGGAGGCCTGGGGCGGGCGCATACCTGCAACTACTATTTTTAAGTTTCCTGTTCAACCTTAAACTCAGGCAGGCATGACAGCCTTTTCCCTGCCGGGCGCGCTCCTTTTCAGGTCCGTGCGGGCTTTTCCCGCCTGAACGCATTCCCGTTAAAAAGCATACAGACTCATTTTCCGCTCGCGGAAGAAAGGGGGAGGTGTTTAGTCTGTCCGCAGACATGAGCTGTATTTGTCATTTCTTCAAAGTTCTGGCGCGCCGTGCGGGGTCTGCTCACTACCGTGGCTGCCGCCGCCTTTTTCCTGGGGGGGCTCCTGCCGGTGAAGCTTCGGCTCGCGCGGCGGAACCTGCCTATCCCGCTACGGAAGTGGGGGGGAATCACAGTACAGCCATTTTCCCATTCCCCTGAACCAGTACAAGCCCGCGCCGCCGGATGCCAGCCTGTCCCAGGTGCTCACGGAGCGCAACAAGCAGTCCGGCGGGTTCAACCTGGCCGTGACGCTCGTGTTCCTGGGGGCCATTATCCATACGTTCCTGGCCGGGCGGTTTGAACGCTATTCCCACAAGCTGGCCCTGCGCGCTACAAGGAAAAGCTAAAGGAAACCAATTTCCGCGTGATGCATCCGGAAGAACGGCTTCCGGTTTCCTTCGCCTCCGCCATCTTCCATTTCCTGGGGAAGTGGAAGCCGTGTTCGGCATCTGGATCATCCCCTTCATGTTCGTGTGCTGGAAGTATTATTCCTTTGAGGACTTCTCGGCCTACTTGAATTATGACTGCTCCTTCACGGAGCCCATGTTCGTGATGATTATCATGATCATCGCCTCTTCCCGCCCCATCTTCAAGCTGGCGGAATCCGTAGTCAACTACGGCGCCAAACTTGGAAAATCTTCGCCCGGGGCCTGGTGGATTTCCGTGATGACCCTTGCCCCCTGCTCGGCTCCCTGATTACGGAACCTGCCGCCATGACGATCGGCGCCCTGATCCTGAGCAAGAAGTTTTACGACCTCAAGCCGAAGAAGACCCTGATGTATGCAACGCTGGGGCTGCTTTTTGTGAATATTTCCATCGGGGGCACCCTGACGCATTTTGCCCCCCCCCGTGGTGATGGTGGCGGAAAAGTGGGACTGGGGTCTTGCGCACATGATCCAGCACTTCGGCTGGAAGGCCGTTTCAGCCATCATCATTTCCAACCTGGCCTACTTTTTCCTCTTCCGCAAGGAATTCGCCCGCCTGGCCGCCCAGCAACGCGAGTTCAACGAGTTTGACGACGCCGTTCCCCAGTCCTGGGAAGACCGCAATGACAAGATACCGGCGTGGGTGACGCTGGCGCACGTCTGCTTTCTGACCTGGACGGTTCTCTTCGCCCATGAGCCGGTCATGTTCATCGGCAGCTTCCTCTTCTTCATCGGCTTTACGGTGGCTACCCCGCAGTACCAGAACCAGATGTCCCTGCGCGTTCCCATGATGGTGGGCTTCTTCCTGGCGGGCCTGGTCATTCTGGGCGGCGTCCAGGCCTGGTGGCTGGAACCGGTGCTGACGCGGCTGGGGGACTACGCCATGATCGGGGCCACGCTGCTGACGGCGTTCAACGACAATGCCGCCGTCACCTTCCTGGCGTCCACGGTTCCCAACCTGCCGGAAGCCGTCAAGTATTCCGTGGTGGCCGGCGCCGTGACGGGCGGCGGCCTGACGGTAATCGCCAACGCCCCCAACCCGGCGGGGCAGGCCATTCTGGGCAAGTACTTCAAGGGCATCAATCCCCTGTGGCTGTTTGCCTGGGCGGCTTTTCCCACCGCCATCGTGTTCATCTTCTTCACCTGCTTCGGCCATTAAGGGCCGGAACCGGAGCTTACTCTTATGTTTACCGGACTCGTTGAAACAACAGGAACCGTGGAAGGGTTTACGCCCATCAACGGCGGAGCCAGACTGACGCTGATTATTCCATTCGGCCATGAACTTTCCCTGGGGGATTCCGTCGCCGTCAACGGCTGTTGCCTGACGGTGGACGCCCTGGACGGTGAGCGCGTCTCCTTTGACCTGCTTTCCCAGACCCTCCGCGTCACCAGCCTGGGAAACCTCCAGCCGGGGGGGCTGGTGAACCTGGAACGCGCCATGTCCGCCATGGACCGCTTCGGCGGCCACTTCGTGATGGGGCATGTGGACAATACCGGAACTATTACGGCCCTGGAGCCCGTGGGGCAGGACCACCGCCTGGAAGTGCGCATTCCGGATGAACTGGCCCGCTACTGCATTGACAAGGGCTCCATCACCATTGACGGCATTTCCCTGACGATTGCGAATTTGAACGGCTCCCTGCTTGAATTCTGGATCACGCCCCATACCTTCGGACGCACGAACCTGCAACGCGCCGTTCCCGGCCAGCCGGTGAATCTGGAAGTGGACATGCTGGCCAAGTATGTGGAAAAGCTGTTCGCCGCCCGTGAACATGCGGAGGGCTAGTTTTTTTTCCGTGAGGGGAAGTGAAATGTGGAATCCGCAGGAATTGGCGTGTTTTTCCTGCCGGTAACCCGTACGTCTTCCCCTTTCCCGTAAAAATGCGTTCACCTGGGAGCCAGGGCCTCCCCCAGACTGGGGGAAGACGCGTTGCCGGGAGTGGGAGGCGTGGTTCCGGCAGAGGAGGAACGATGTGTAGAGAGCCGAATCAGGAAATGCGGAACGGCTTGTTTTACTTGACCATCCCTCCCTTGGCCGTGACCCATTTGCCGCGCTTGACGGCCCGTTCAAAGGACAAGCCGTGACGCTCCGCCGCCGCCTTCGTTTCTTCCCACTGGGAGGCCAGAATGCCGGAGATGACCAGGACGGCATCCTTTTTCATTGCCGCGATAATGTGCGGAAAGGCTTTGCAGAATGGTGGAAAACAGGTTGGCGACGACAAGGTCCCCCTTCTGAAGTTCCGAGGGCGTCCATTCGAAAACGTCCCCGACGAATAAATCAAGCTCTTCTCCGGTGACGTCATTGCGTTCCATGTTGTGCCGTGCCACTTCAATGGCCATGGGGTCAAAGTCGAAGGCCGTGGCGTGTTCCGCTCTAGCTTCAGCGCCGCAATGGCCAGCACGGCGGTTCCGCAGCCGATGTCCGTCATGCTCCAGCCGGTTCCCCTGCGGGATTTGGCAGCGTCACAGATGAAGCGCAGGCAGGTGGACGTAGTGGCATGGTCTCCGGTCCCGAAGGCCATTTCCGCAGGAACGCTCAGGATATGGCGCGCAGGGAATTGCTTCCGCAGGGCGGCCAACTTCTCCGGAGAACTCTGCTCCGTAATGACCAGGGCATCCCCTTATTTTAAGCGGGCGCGTTCTTCCCCGGCTCTGCGCCGCCACCCAGTCCCGGGTTTTGATTTCCCGGACGGTCCCCCCAAAATATTCCTTCAAGGTCAGGGCGTCTTCCTCATGGTCGCAGTAGACGGTGATTCTGATGGTCTTGCCCCCCTTGATGATGGTGATGGAGGCATTGGGATTTCCGGCAATGCGTTCGCTCCAGGCGTCTTCCCATTTGGCAGGGGACAGTTTGTTCCAGCTCCAGATCATGCGGGGAGTATGGTTGCTTTTCCGGCGGTAGGCAAGGATGGATATGCCTGTTTGGCGAGAAGATTCATCGGCCGGAACATCTGCCCGGAATATCAGTAAAAAAAGGCAGATGAAGTTCCATAGGAAATGGTTAAATTCATTTTTCATGAGCTGTTAATTTCCTTTGTGCGGATTGTTAATCCGTTATAAAATATAAGAAATATACAGCCCATGACTCTCTTCCGGAACCGGCCAAACCGGAGCCATTGCATGAAAAAACGCAATGTTTCTGATAGCCGGCTGAAGATCCGCAGACCTCCGTAAAATTTAAGTAAAAAACTGATAATTAGGTAATTTACTCTTCTAAAATCCGGCATGTCCGAGGGACGCGGTGAATGCTGATTGCCACAGAGGCCTGCGGCGCTCAGGTACCGGACAAGCCATTCCAGAAGGGAGAACAGCTTTTAATGATCCGGGAAGGTTTGGCACAAGTTCCTTGTCCTTAAAATCGAAGCTTGACCTCGGATTAACAATCCGTAAATTATGATTTTCCAATCAATTTGAGCTTTTTAAAAATGGATTTACCTTTGTCCATCAAATATTCTCCTCTTTACAGGCTTTCCATACTCTATCTCATGATTCCCGTCATGATATTCATTGCAGGATGGATGCATTGGTATATCGCTCTGCCCCTGTTGGGGAGCTATTGCTATTTAGAGTTTTTAGAATACCGAAGAAGCAGGCGCTGTTTCTGCTGGCGCTTATTTATAAAAGAAAATTGTTCTGTCAAAAGGCTTGTAACGGGAATCATTCTGTTGTTATGGCTTATATTATCCGGCTGGGGGAGTGGTGTGGCAGCATCCTGATTTCATCGTCCGATTCCCATTGGGCACCCGGAATATTGCGGCTCTTTTTTCCTTCATGGGTTGAGTTCTTATTCGGTTTATCCCGTCCGGCTGTTATTTTGTTCCTTCAGGCCTGGAATAATTAAATTACCTTAACGGCGCATCAGGCAGTGCCAGTCATGCTGATTCTTTGCCTGATTGTAGCGGGAAGAGTAAAAAGTGGAACAGTCGGTGTTCCTGCTTGCGGCTACCGCTTTGTATTCCCCTTTTTGCGCATTTTTTATGTTGTTTATATTTTTAGCCTTTCTGGTTCAGAAGGAGATTGGCAAAATCCGGAAAATGGAAACAGTTGTTTTCCTATGGCAATATCATAAGCGGGGCGACGGGCATTTTAATTGTTTTATTTATGTCCTGTAATATTTCCGTTTCCCGGAAAAGTTATTTTTTGTTTCCCTATTCCGACGTTGTTTTTGGATTTATATTATGACTTCTTTTGTTTTTTACTGCCTGTTCTGTATGGAGGTTCCCGATTCATCCGTCAAATTGCTGCTTCGCGGGAAAACGTGTTTTCCTCATATGAAGTATCAAGACGGCTGGGGAAATACCATGTATCATCCCGAACATTACTGGTACCCGAATTTCACAGGTAAAAAGAATGGCTTGCTAGGCTTATTCTATAAATTGGACAAGTCCTGATGATGGCAATATCACCGCACCCGGGAGAAAGGCGTTGGCATGCCCGGCTCAATTCGCCATTCCTTTGTTGCCGTTATAATGTTTTCCCGTTGGGCCACATCAGCATCCGTTTCAGGAAGCGTTCGTTGTTGACGGTGACCTTCGGGAAGAGGCGCCTGCTGGATTCCTTGAGCGCCCTGATGGCGTCTTCTCCCTGCAGCGGCGCGCGGTCCGAACCGCTGATGACGGTGCGCAGCCATGCGGTCTGGGGCATGTCATAAGCTTCCACGGCCTTGAAGGGCATGCGTTCCCTCCAGTTGGTGCCTCCCGTGGTGCCGGGGATGTTCAGGCGCTTGTTGACGTCAAAGAGGGCAGGCCAGAGAATGGCCGCGTAACGGGAGTTGGAACGGAACAGGGCATTGTACATGGCCGTCTTGATTTCCAGGTTCCAGCAGGAGAGCCAAGTGTCCGGCTGCATCCCGGCGAAGTCCGCAAACCATTTCAGCAGGCGCGCTCCGTCCTCCGCCTGGCGCACGATGTTTTCCTGTTCCGGGTTGGACGGCGTTTTGGAGAGATTCCCTCCCACAGACCCAGCTTGCGGGCACGCTCGATTTTGGCGTAGCTGTCGTTCCAGGTCTGCATGATGGTTTCAAAATCATGCGTGCCGAATGCCGCGAAGGAGCATTCGTGATATTCCTTTCCGGGGATGATGTTGCCGTCCGGTTTGATTTCCCAATGGGGAATCTTGAAGCCGGGAATGTCCAATTGGCGCATGTTCGGGCGCACGTATTCCGGCACGCAGCCCAGGTCTTCCCCCACCACGCTGACGCCGGGGGCGGCAGAGATCAGGAGGCGAAGGTACAGGTCTCCGTCCGTCAGGTTCAGGTTGCGGTCCACGGCGTTGTCATCCCCGCGGGGCTTGAAGCCGGGCAGCCTGCCGCCCGTTCTCTGGGCCGCCTGCTCCAGCGTGAGCGGCAGGAAGACCTCGTTTTCCGTAGGCTTCCACGGGAAGGAGTAAATGCGGTAAAAGCCCAGGATATGGTCAATCCTGTACATGCTGAAAATCTTGGTGCAGTATTTTACCCGGCGCCGCCACCAGGCGAAGTTGTCCTGGGCCATGACTTCCCATTTGTACAGGGGAATGCCCCAGTTTTGCCCCCCATTTGCCCGTGAAGGGGTCCTCCGCGTAGTTGCCTTCCGCAGGGGCGCCTCCGCACCAGTCCGTATCAAACAGGTAGCGTTCAAAAAAAGACGTCCGCACTGCACAGGGGAAACGCCGATGGGGATGTCCCCCATCAGTTTCACGTTGCGTTCGTCCGCATAAATCCGGATGAATTCCCATTGCTTTTCACAGAGCCACTGGAGCCAGCGGGCAAAGTCCTTTTCTTCCTCGTAATCGGCGGCGATGGTTTTGGCCCGGGCCGGGTCCTGCTCCGGCCAGTGCCACCAGATTTCCGTGCCGAACAGGTCGCAGAGAACCTGGAAGCAGACAAAGTCTTCCAGCCAGCTTCCCTGTATTCCGGCTTGGTTTTGAAGTTGTTCCATGCGCCCCGCAGAATCCACATTTTCCAGAACCTGACCTTGGGGTAGTCTACCAGGTTCGGGCCGGAGGGCTGTTCCCACGGCAGCGTGTCCCCGGTTTCATTGAACGCGTTCTTACGGGGATGGCAGGGTTCAGGGGTTCCAGGCCTGATGGGGAATGGTCCCGGCCCAGGGCGTTGACGGGCAGCAATTGGAGAAAACGTGGGCATCCGCCGCCCAGTCAATCCACTGGCGCAGAGCCGTCAGGATCGGGATGCCGTGGTCGTTGTTGCGGCGCAGGGAGAACAATGGCAGAACTACGCCGGCTAATCTCTTCTCATCCATAACAGAACAAATGCTTGAACGGTTCCCCCGGATGGAACTGTGCCAAACGTGGGAACCGCAGGTGGCAGAATAGCATTGCCGGGAGGAATGCGGCAAGCCTAATACGTTGCCTTTGCGCCATGATTTGAGGTTTCCCCCGGGAAGAGAGCGGGGAAGGGAATCCGTAAGGACGGCCTGTTTTTTCCCGCCTGGGGAACCGTTTACTTTTTCCCGGCCCCGGCTGCCTGCCGGGAGCGTGTTTCAGGGATGGAATATCCTGCATCAACAGGCGCAAATTCTGCTTCCATCCGCAATCTGTGGCAGTTAAGATGCCCGGCAAATGAAATTGGCACTTCTCCCTTCCGCTCTGCTGGTGCTGCTGGCTTCCTGCGGTCCGAACAAGCATTTGAATGCCTGGGACCGCCAGAGTTCAGCGCTGGATCCCGTAGGCATCACTTCCAAGAAAATGGCGGCCAAGAACAAGGCGGACCAGGCATTTTACAAGCCGGGGGAATCCGTTACGTTCAAGAAGGAAAAAATGATGGTGTTCGAGCAGAATCCGGAGAATAATTTTTCCACGAGCGGAACCGTCAGGGGCGGCGTGAAAACCGGGAAGGTGCTGGTTTGCGGTGATTTGTTCGCCAAGGTTGAGTTTGAGGACGGCAGCCAGGGCTACGTGAGCCTGTCGGAAATCGTCAATCCGCAGGAAATGATGGGCTTTTATCCCGTCACCGCTCCCGACATGGTCGGTCCGGACGGAGCCCTGCTTCCGTTGCCCGCGAACATGGGCGCCGTCAGTCCGGAAGCCGCTGCGGCTTCCCGCGAACTGGATTTGTCCCGGATGGATACTTCCCTGGTCCCCGTTCCGGATTCCGCTTCTCCGTCACCTTCGGGAGCCGCACCGCAGGAAGCCCCTCCGGCCAGCGCGCCTCTCCCGGAATCAAGCGTGAAACAATAAGAGCCTTTGGCTCAGATGCCGGAGATGAGTGATAAGGGATCAGATATATCCCGGCTTGCGCCGTGCCTGTCGCTCTTGTCCCTGATGCTCCCATCCAGCCGCCCGCGGAATTTTATTCCGCCGTCAGTTCATACGCGACGGCATCCGATACGGTGACGGTCGCGAATCGCCGACAGGCAGCGTCAGGGGACGGAAACGGTGCCGTCGATGTCCGGGGCGTCCCATTCCGTTCTGGCAACGCCGGGAGCGTCCACCAGCACGCGGATTTTCCTGCCGATCCGTTCCTGGCCCGTTTCCGAGGCAAGGCGGGTCAGGAGCATGGTGGCTTCATTGTAGCGGCGCGCCTTGGTGCGGTGGTGCACCTGGTTCGGCATCTTGTAGGCCTTCGTGCCTTCCTCCCGTGAGAAGGTGAAGATGCCGGCCCGTTCAAAGCGGAACTCCTCAATGAACTCCATCAATTCCTGATGGTCGTCCTCCGTCTCTCCGGGGAATCCGGTGATGAAGGTGGTGCGGATGGCGATTCCCGGAACGGCCTTCCGGATGTCCCGCAGGAGGTTGCGGATGTAGTCCCCGTCCGTCACGCGCTGCATGGCGCTGAGCATGTTGCCGGAAATGTGCTGAAGGGGGATGTCCACGTAGCGGGCCACCTTGGGGCTTTCCGCGATGGCGGCGGTCAGTTCGTCGCTCCAGTGGGCGGGGTGGGTGTAAAGAAGCCTGATCCAGAATTCCCCTTCAATGGCGTTCAGGGCGCGGATCAGGGAGGCCAGGGATTCCCCGCGGGAGGAGTCCACCGCGCTGCGGCGGTTCGGGCGCGCATCCGTCCATTTGTCCATGCCGTAGTAGGTAATGTCCTGCGCAATGAGGCAGATTTCCTTCACGCCGGACCGGATGAGGGCTTCCGCTTCACGCACCACGTCCTGCTGGGAGCGGCTGCGGTGGCGTCCCCGGATCATCGGGATGATGCAGTAGGCGCAACCGTGGTTGCAGCCTTCCGCTATCTTGATGTAGGCCGTATGCGGGGGAGTAAGGCGGTAGCGCGGCGTGTCCCAGTCCGGAACATACTTGCACTTGCCTTCAATAAAATTTTTATCCGGAGCGGTCCGCTCCATCACCTTCGTGATGATTTCCGGGAGTTTGGTGACCTGGTCCGGGCCGATGAAGGCGTCCACCTCCGGCAGCAGGGCGGGCAGTTCCTTCTGGAAGCGCTGGGACAGGCAGCCCGCTACAATCAGCTTCTGGTTTTCCGGATAAGCTCCGCTCTCCCGGGCGCGCACGACGTCCAGAATGGCGTCGATGGCTTCCTGCTTGGCCTGGTCAATGAAAGCGCAGGTGTTGACTACCATCACGTCCGCCAGCTCAGGTTCCGAGTCATGGTCATGCCGGCCTTCTGCATGTGGCCGATCATGATTTCAGAGTCAATCAGGTTCTTGGGGCAGCCCAGGGAAATAAGTCCAACGGTGAGAGGCATGGCAGTGAGTGAAAAGCGTGATGGCGTCAGTCCCCGGCGTCCCTGACGACGACGAGGTCGAACGGACGGATGTCCACGACGCGCACAGGGGTACCCTTAATGAGTATGCCTTGTCGAGAGAAAACCTCGCATATTTCGCCATGGATCATGGCCTTGCCGTTGGGCTTCAGCTCCGTGACGGCGTTCCCCCGGTCGCCTACCTGCACGCGCGCAATGTTGACGGCTTCCCCGGCGGGGCCGCCGCTGACCGTGGCGTTCGTGACGCGGCGCATCAGGACGGAGTCCGGCAGGTACTTCATCAGCACGGCGATCAGGATGGCGCCCCCGGTCAGGCCCAGGGCCAGTTTCAGGAGGGGGATGCCCAGGACCATCGCCAGCGTGTTGACGTCGTCCCACTGTCCGTTCCGGATGATGTGGTCCCATTCCCAGGAGCTGATCATGCCGCCGAACAGGGCCAGGAAGATGCAGATACCGCCCGCAATGAAGGTGCCCGGGATGACGAAGAATTCCACGCACAGCAGGACCACGCCCAGAATGAGCAGGGCCGCCGTTTCATACCCGGCCAGGTTCCCAGCGATGTTGTTGCCGAAGAAGAACAGGGCAAACGCGGCAATGGCCACGATGCCGCCGATGCCGAACCCAGGCGTCTTGAATTCCATGTAGATGCCGCCGATTCCCAGCAGGATCAGTATGGGGGGAGGCCCACGCAATCCAGAGGCCGATGCGTTCAAAGGCGGTGGGTTCCGCCGTGACCGTGGGGGCGTCCACCTTCTCCTGGGCCAGCAGGTCCGTGACGGAGGTGGCCGTTCCCTGGGCCAGCAGGGGCCTGCCGTCTTCCAGCCGCGTGGCGGCCTCCTTGCCCGTCAGGGTCAGGAGCGCGCCTTTTTCCAGCTTGACGGGGCCGAATTGCTGCTCCTGGTCGGAGGGGGATCATCATGGCCTTCACTACTTCCGGGCGGTAGCCCCTTTTCCGTTACCACGGAGCGGGTGAAGGCCCAGAAGGCGCTTTCCGCCTTCTTGCGCATGACGGGGTCCATCTCCTCCCGGAGGAGGTGATGATGCCCGCCGCGCCGATGGAGGAGACGGGCGCCATGTAAATCTTGTCGCACGCCGCGGAGATGAGCGCCCCGGCGGACATGGCCTTGGGATTCACGTAGGCGTAAGTGGGGATGGTCAGCGGCTGGATGCTTTTCATCATCATCTCGCTGGTTTCCCAGGCCAGGCCGCCGGGCGTGTTCAGGTCAAACACCACGGCGCGCGCCTGTTCCTCCTGCGCCCGCTTCAGGATGCGGTTCATGAAGCCGAAGCTCTGCTTGCTGGTCAGGGAGTCCTCCCCACCGGAATGACCACTACCCGGTCGCGGAAGGATTCCTCCGCGGCCGCCCGGAACGGGGAGCCGGCGAACAGGGCCAGCAGAGCCAGCAACAGAAGGTGAATGTGCTTCATGCAGACAGGCTAACACGTTCCGCGCCCGCGCTCAATGGGGAAATGCGTTCCGTGCGGACGGGGAGGCCGGATGCCGCCGCGCCGTTTCACCCGGTGTGATAGACTGGCCGCGCCTTATGGGAAGGATTGATGAAGACAGCATCCGGCGCGTTCTGGAAGCCACTGACATTGTAGATGTGGTGGGTTCCTATCTTTCCCTGAAAAGGGCCGGGTCCCGGTGGAAGGCGTGCTGCCCGTTCCATAATGAGAAGACGCCTTCCTTCGTCGTGGACCAGACCCGGCAGAACTTCAAATGCTTCGGCTGCGGGGAAGGGGGATCCGCCATCACCTTCGTGATGAAGATGGAAAACCTGGGCTTTGCGGATACCGTGCGGCGGCTGGCGGAAAAAGCCGGCATTACCCTGGTGGAGGAAGTGTATGACGCCGCGGAGGAAAAGCGGCGCAAGGCGCGCACGGCCCTGCTGGTGGCCCATAAGAAGGCGGCCGAGTTTTTTCACAGGCTCCTGCTCCGCTCCCCGAAGGCGGCGGAGGCCAGGGCCTACCTGAATTCCCCGCGGATACGGGGCGGACATGGCGAAGCGCTGGCAGGTGGGCTGGGCTCCTGATTCTTCACGGGAGTTCCTGGCCTGGGCGCGTAAGGAGGGGCTTCCGGACCAGGTTTTGATAGATTCCGGCCTTGCCAACCGCGGAGAGCGCGGGGACCTGTACGCCCGGTTCCGGGACAGGCTGATGTTCCCCATTAACAATGTGTACGGGGAATGCGTGGCGTTCTCCGGACGAATTCTGCGGCCCCAGGAAAACGTGGGCAAGTACGTCAACTCCCCGGAAACGTCCATTTTCAAGAAAGGGGATGTGGTGTTTGCCCTGGACAGGGCGCGCAGCCCCATGGGGAAGAGCGGCAAGGCCCTGCTGTGCGAAGGGCAGCTTGACGTCATCGCCTGCCATGAGGCCGGCATTTCCTTTGCCGTGGCTCCCCTGGGAACGGCGTTCACGCCGGAGCACGCCAGAACGCTTTCACGCTATGCCTCCCGCATTGTCGTATGTTTTGACGCGGACAAGGCGGGCATGGCGGCGGCGGACCGCGCCTTCCGGGAGCTGGCCCCATTCGGCAAGGATGTTTACCTAGTGAATCTTCCGGAGGGGGACGATCCGGACTCCTTCATGAAGAGGGAAGGGAAGGAAGCGTTTTCAGAGATGGTGGAGCAGGCCCGTCCTTTCTTTGAGGTCCGCATTGAACGCGCCAAGGAACGCGGCCTGCTGACTGACGCCGCCGCCAGCGCCGCCTTTGCCCGTGAGATGACGGCCCTGCTGGCCTGCATGAGCGACCCCGTGGCCCGCGACCTGGCAACGGCGGACGTCGCCACCAGGATGCGCACGACCGTGAATGATCTGCGGAGCGCCGTCAGGACGGCCGGACGCCGCAAGGGAAGGGAACAGGCACAGTCCGCGGACCGTGCGGCGGCTGCGGAAGTTCCTCAGACGCAGCCCCCCGTGAAGATGGACCGCGCCGTGGCCGTGCTTTGCGAGTTGTCCCTCCAGAACGCCCGTGCCCAGGGGCTCATCGTGGACCGTATTGAAGAATTGCTGGAGCCGATGCGGATGCTGCAAGGGGGGGGGATCCTGAAAAAAATCCTGGCACGGCTTCCTTCTCCGGACAGTCCCGCGGCCATTCAGGCTTTTCTGGCGTCCCTGCCACAGCCGGAACGGGATGCCCTGAACCTGCTGAACCTGGACCCGGTGCCCATCCCCGATGTGGACCGGAGCGTCCAGGAAGCCTGCTCCGGCATTGCAAAGGCGGCCCTGGAAAGGCATATCGCGTCCCTGATGGCGGAATTGGCGTCCAAATCCGGTGACCCATCCTCCTCTTCTCCCAAGAAGACTTCCGCCAGCAAAAAAGCTTCTGAATCCAAGGAAAAAGTAGCATCCAAGCCTGCCGCAAAAACTTCCAAAACCACTTCCAAGGCAGCCCCTGCCAAAAAGCCCCCGCCAAGGCCGCCGCTCCGGCGGCTAAAAAAGCCCGCAGCCGCCAAGCCCTCAGCGGAAAAGAAAGCCCCGGTGAAAAAGGCGTCTCCGGCCCCTGCCGCCGGGAAGGCCGCAGTACCCGCCAAAAAGGCTCCGGCAAAGGCGCCCGCGGCCGCACCGGCCAAGAAAGCCGCCGCTCCTGCCGCCAAGAAGGCTCCTGCCAAGCCGGCGGAAAAGAAACCCGCCGAAAAGAAGGCCTCCAAGCCTGCCGCTAAGGCGGAAGCTCCCAAGAAGTTGAGCGAAATCCTGGAAGAGGAACGCAAGAGGGCCGCCAGCCGCAAGGTCACGAATCCGATTGACGCCCCGGAAATCCAGGAACGACATCGTTGACCAGCAGGACTATGAGGCCATCATGGACCGCCTGCGCAGCATGGCGTTTGACATCATTGACGCGTCCGACGTGGACAGCTACACGGACCGCACCCGCATCAACACGGAGGAAGAAGACGAGGAGGAAAAGCTTGAAGCCAAGATGGACATTCTGGACGACCCCGTCCGCATGTACCTGAAGCAGATGGGCCAGGTTTCCCTGCTCACCCGTGAAGAAGAAGTGGCCATCTCCAAGAGGATTGAGGATGCGGAACAGAACGTCCAGCGCTGCGTGCACCGCTTCGGCTTCATTGCGAACGCCTATCTGGACGTGGCCTACCGCCTGCTGGACAACGAGGAACGCTTTGACCGCGTCATCCTTGACAAGAAGATCGACTCCCGCGAACGCTACATGAAGGGGCTGGCCCAGCTCTGCGCCCAAATCCAGCAGACCCATCAGGACGCTTCCAGCGCCTTCCGCAAGCTGTACCGCAGCAAGGAGGCCGCCAAGTCCGTGAAGGCCCGCCAGGCGGAGTTCGACAAGATCACCGGCGTTCTGGTGAAGCTCTTCGGCCGCCTGTACTTCAAGCACAAGGTGATTGAGGATTTCTGCTCCATGATTGACGAGGCCCGCGACCGCGTGCTCCGCATGCAGAAGAAGGTAGCCCAGGACCCGTCCAACAAGGAGCTCAAGGAACACCTTGCGGAACTGGAACTGCGCATGTGGATGACTGCGGATGAAATGGGGGAAGCCTATCAGGAGCTCCGCAAGTGGCTCCGCGAAGCCCGCCGAGCCAAGGACGAGATGGTGGAAGCCAACCTGCGCCTGGTCATTTCCATTGCCAAGAAGTACACCAACCGCGGCCTTTCCTTCCTGGACCTCATTCAGGAGGGCAACATGGGCCTGATGAAGGCGGTGGAAAAGTTCGAATACCGCCGCGGCTACAAATTTTCCACGTATGCCACCTGGTGGATCCGTCAGGCCATCACCCGCTCCATCGCGGACCAGGCCCGTACGATCCGCATTCCCGTGCACATGATTGAAACCATCAACAAGCTGATGCGCGTTCAGAAACAGCTGGTGCAGGAATACGGCCGCGAACCTACGCCGGAGGAAATCGCGGAGGAAATCCACCTGCCCGTGGAACGCGTGCGTTCCGTGCTGAAAATGGCCCAGCAGCCCATTTCCCCTGCAAGCCCCCGTAGGGGATTCCGACGACACCTCCTTTGGTGACTTCATTGAAGACAAGGCGGCGGAAAATCCCATGGAGGAAGCCTCCTTCTCCTTCCTGAAAGAGAAAATCAAGGATGTGCTGGACACCCTTACGGACCGCGAGCGCGAGGTTATTGAACAGCGCTTCGGCCTCCGGGACGGCAGCCCCCGCACCCTGGAGGAAGTGGGGCGCCAGTTCAGCGTCACGCGGGAACGCATCCGCCAGATTGAGGCCAAGGCCCTCCGCAAGCTGCGCCATCCCACGCGCATCAGCAAGATCAAGGGGATTCCTGGAAATGACGGAATCCTGACCGGATTTGCGCCGCATGCCGTGCTACGCCCGTGGTCATGAAGACCTGCGTGGCCGCGGCATGCGGCATTTTCATTTTACTGGCTTCCTGCTCAGGCAGCGGGGGAATTCAAGCCCTCTTTCAACCAGCCCCTCCAGCCCGTGATGCAGCCGGGCTTTGTGTACGTGGACCAGGTGGCTCCGCTGGTGAAGACCAACCTGAAGTATGCCGGGTATGACAATTTCGTGGGGCGTCCGCTGGACGGTTACCACGGCAGGCGCGCCATCCTGCGCACCCAGACGGCGCACGCCCTGAAAAAAGTCTCGGAAGACCTGTACAGGCAGGGCTACCTGCTGGAAATCTATGACGCCTACCGCCCCCCACACCGCCGTGCTGGACATTTGCAAATGGGGCGCGGACGCCGGAGACCAGAGCGTGGCTGTGGATGTCTCCCTGCTGTATGCCAAAACCGGAAAGCCCGTGGACATGGGCGGCCATCATGACCTGCTGGACCCCAGTTCCGCTACGGATACCACGCTGGTGACCCCGGTCCAGCACCGGAACCGGATGATTCTGAAAAAGGCTTTTGAAAAGCAGGGGTTCGCCAACTATTCTCCGGAATGGTGGCACTACCGTCTGCTGAATGAACCCGCGCCCTCCCTGCATTATTACTTCCCGGTGTGGGACGGCATGGCCTCCCGGTAAATCTTTGACGCGTCCGCTGTCACGGACCGGGCATTTTATCCTTTGATTTTTTTCCGACGGAAATAGGATGGCGGAATACTGAAGAATTTGACCAGATGAAAGAAGAACATTCCCATGATTCCGCCATGCAGCCCGAAGCCTACCGCTGGGCTGCCGTAATGGCCCTCCCTCTGCGTCTGGTAGTAGGCTGGACGTACTTCTCCGCGTTCTGGCGCCGCCTGGTGCTGGAAAACAAGCTGATTCCGGATGATCCGGGATACATCGGCGTCAAATTCAACCACTTCCTTCCCAATGCGCTGGGAATCAAGCCGGTCATTGAATATCTGGTGACGCACCCGTCCGAACTCTGGTGGTTCATGGTGGCGTTTACCATCATTGAATTCCTGGTGGGGCTGATGCTCATGCTGGGGCTGCTGACGCGCCTGGCGAGCGTGGGCGTTTTCTGCCTGGCGCTGGGCATTCTGCTGGGTTCCGGCTGGCTGGGAACCACCTGCCTGGACGAATGGCAGATAGGCATTCTGGGCATGTGCGCCGGACTGCTCCTGTTCCTGACCGGGGGCGGTTCCTGTTCGCTGGACGGCAGGCTTTCCAAACTTCCGTGCTGCGCGCGCCGTTCCTCCCTGTTTGCCTGGGTGGGGTCCGGTCCGCTGCCGCTGGGATACGGCCGCATGGCCCGCGTTTCCATCTGGGGATCCGTGTTCATGATGCTGGTCACGCTGGGAACCAACCAGTTCTTTCATGGCGGCGTATGGGGGCCGCTCCATAACAAATCCGTGAAGCCCCTGCTGGAAGTCAGCGGGGCCTCCCTGTCCGGGCAGGAATTGCGCTTCAACGTATTCCGCACGGAAGGCGTGGATACCTACGGCTCCTTCCTCGTCCGCATCAGGCTGACGGACGGCCAGGGCAACACCCTGTGGAAAATGGAGGCGGACCAGCGTTCCGCGCTTCCCCCCTCCGCTATGGAGAACGCTTATCTGGCAAAGGTCAAGCCGGGCGCCTTCGGGCTGGTCGTTCCGCTGGGGGCCAGGGCCGGCGTAACACTCCCCGCCGCGCTTTCTGCGGTTCCGGAAGGTCCGCTTTCCGTAGTGCTGACGGATGTAAGCGGCAAGGAATGGTCCGCTCCGGTCCGGAAGGGCGGCGGCGTATGAGCGGCCCCGGAAGAAGGAGAAAGGCGGGATAAAAGGAAAGAATTCCCGGCTGGGGATTCTTTCCGGAGGTGGCTATGTTTGTCCGTGCCGCGCTGTTTTTCATCTTCGAGAGCTTCTTTGTTTCAAAGCGATACGTTCCTTTCCATCTTGACAGAATGAAGGGAGGGGATAAAAGGGGAGTAATGAAAACTACCCTGATCATACTCTGTCTCGCCTGCTTTTCGGCCGTTTCCCCGGCGGAAGAAACCTTGAAATCCCTTCTCAAGGAAAGGGAACAGCTTTTATCCAGCATGGCTGAACTGGCGCAGGAACAGTACAAGTCCGGCATGGTTCCCTGGGAGGAAGTGACGCGGTCCAACTTGAACTTGCTGGAATTCCGCCGAAACAACGCCGGATCTCTGAAAGAAGCCATCGCCGTCCAGAAGGAACTGGTCAAGTATCTGGAGCAGCTCTTTCGGGATGCGGAAAAAGGCCTATGCTTCCAGCGTGGGAGATAAAATGATGGTTCTCAAGGGCCGGGACGCATGGCTTGCCGCCAAGTGCACCCTGCTGTCCATGGAGAGCCGTTTGGGAGGGGAAGGGAAGTAGCCGGAAGCTGCGGCTGCACGGTGGCGGTATAAACGGCATTTGTTCATGCCGGGTTTTTCCATGCCGCTGAAAGGTGCGCATGGCTGTTGTGAATGATGGTTCCCCGTATTGGGAAAGCCCCTGTTTTTTTTTTCTTTCCGGACGCGGGAGGCCAGGGTATTCGTGCAGCGTTTGCCGCTGGACGCGTCCTTTCCGGATGCGGCGGCAAACCGCAACCCATGTTGAAACATCATGTCTGACGAGAAAAATAATGATTCATCCTTCCATTTTCCGGAATCGGATGAAAAGCAGTTCCTGGAAAAAATGGAACGGCTGGAAGGCAAGCTGGATGATCTGGAGCAGCAAGTGCTCCAGGCTCTGTCTGAAGTGGAAATCCCGAATACCTGGCTGGAGGAATGGGAAAAGTTTACGAACTCTGCGCCTGAACCCGGCGAACGGGAAATCAGGAAGTGGGTGGAAACCCAATTGGGCAAGCTGAAGGGGTTTGAAGCCCTGGACCAACTGGAACAGAACCAGATCGCGTCTCTATACCAGGACGCCCTCCTGTTCTCCCGGGAGATTTTGTCCAGAAAAGAGCAATTGGGCGGCACGCTGACGGATGAAGAACGTGATGTGCTGAATTATATTCAAAATTCAATTCGATAAATACCATGACTCCATTACTTCATCTCAGGCACTTGTTTGACTTTATAGCAACCAGGTATTTTTCCCGCCAGGATGGAAGGCGCAGGCTGGATGCCTTTCTCGTTCAGGAAGGCCATGCGGCGCTTCCTCATTATAATTATATCATGGAAAGGCTTTCGGGGTTGCCTCTGACCCGGCATTCCGCCTTAGTCCAGATATTGGCCGGCATTGTGACGGCGGTGATAAGTTGCCGCCTCCATTACAGGGACAATACGCATTATCCTGCCCGCATTCCCACTTGGATCACTTTTTCCCGGTATGCCTACCTTAATCCGGGAGCCGGAGGGTATCTGATGGGAATGGCGCCGCATCCGGACGCAGCCCTTCTGCCAGGCGTTCCATTGTCCTCCCTGAATCATGCCTTCTCTCCTTTTTGGCGGTGCAACCGGGTACGATCCCGTTAGTGGGCATGTCCATGTGCGCCATGGGTTTAATGCCTACATCAAGTGCTCGGGCATTGTCTGGTAATTCCTTGCAGGCGCTGGGTGCAGACCGTTTGGCGGCCGCTGCCGGCGTCTTGGACCATATAACCACTTACTGTGATCCGGTCAGTACGTATGGCGGAGGATTGGTGGGCGGCCGGTACCGCATCCCCAGGCAGAACGCGCCCCTTTCCAACGGCCATGGCATTGCCGATGTAGCCGCCTGTTATATGGCGGCGGCAGGGGGGGGGGAAACATCCCGGCAGATCCTCGCTAGTGTACCGGAGGGAGTTGAACGCGGAAAGGGGAGCCCCTTGAAGCAGCTCCCGGCATTTCCCTCTTTTTTCTTGTGAAAAACGCAAGCCGTCCCATTGCTGGCAATGGGACGGCTTGAACGTGAAAGAGCAATTTGATTAGTGAGGCAGGCGGAAGTTGCGGTTGAAAGCGGAGACTTCCTCCTTGAGCTGGGCGAAGCCGTCCGGGTTCGGGCAGACCTGGTCGCCTACGTACAGGGCCAGGGCGCGGGCGATGAATTCCGCTACCTGTTCCACGTCTTTTTCCTTCATGTGATGCCCACGCGGTCCAGGGCTTCCTGTGCGTCCGCCCCGTTGATGCCCTTGTTGCGGAGGTCCACCATGAATACGTGGTTGTCCGTGCCGTTGGAGACGACGCGGAAGCCGAGTTCCGCCATTTTGTCCGCCATGGCCCTGGCGTTTTTCACGACCTGGGCCGCATAGTCCTTGAATTCGGGTTTCAGCGCTTCCCCGAAGCAGGCCGCCTTAGCGGCAATCACGTGCATGGGGGGCCGCCCTGTATGCCGGGGAAGACGGCGGCATCAAGCTTCTTGGCGTATTCCTCCTTGCAGATCACGAAGCCGCCGCGCGGGCCGCGCAGGGATTTGTGCGTGGTGGAGGAGACGAAGTCCGCATAGGGAACCGGGTTCGGATGCTGTCCGCCGGCCACCAGGCCCGCGATGTGGGCCATGTCCACGAACAGGTAGGCGCCGCAGGCCTTGGCGATCTGGCCCATGCGTTCAAAGTCGATCGTGCGGGAATAGGCGCTGGCTCCAGCCGTGATCATCTGCGGCTTCACTTCCAGGGCCAGTTTTTCCAGCGCGTCATAGTCGATGGCTTCCGTTTCCTGGGATACGCCGTAGTGAACTACGTTGTACAGCTTGCCGGAGAAGTTCGCGCGGTGGCCGTGGGTGAGGTGGCCGCCGTGGGAAAGGTCCATCGTAAGAATGGTGTCGCCGGGCTTCAATACGGAGAAGTAAACGGCCATGTTGGCCTGGGAGCCGGAGTGGGGCTGCACGTTGGCATGGTCCCCGCCGAAGATTTTCAGCACGCGGTCAATGGCAAGCTGTTCCACCTTGTCCACTACCTCGCAGCCGCCGTACCAGCGCTTGCCGGGATAACCTTCCGCATATTTGTTGGTCAGCAGGGAGCCCTGGGCTTCCCGGACGGAGGGGGAGGCGAGTTTTCAGAGGCGATCAGCTCAATGTTGTTGCTTTCGCGGCGGCCTTCCTCCTGGATGAACGCGGCCAGTTCGGGGTCCGTCCATTGCAGGGGGCTGCCGGAGGATTTGACGACGCGGCGTTCATGGCGGCCGCCTTCAAAGTCCGCGTGCAGCCATGCGTCCAGCACGTCTTCCACGCTTTCATTGTCCACATAGGCGGAGGCCAGGCACAGCAGGTTGGAATCGTTATGCTGGCGGGAAAGGGCCGCGGCGGGGGCCGTGCGGCAGAGGGCGGCGCGCACGCCCACCCAGCGGTTGGCGGCGATGCTCATGCCGATGCCGGACCGGCAGATGAAGCGTCAGGCGGTAAATCTTGTACTTGGTGGCGTCTTCCTTGGCCATTTCCGCAAAGCGGCCCTTGCGTTCCTTGTTGATGGATTTGCGGCGCTCTTCCAGCGTGGAGTTTTCCTGTTCCCGCGTTTTTCTTGTTCATGGATTTGTCCTTGATGCGCTGCTTCATCATGGCGATGTCTTCCCTGGCAATCTGGAGGTCGCGGTCTTTTTCCACGCGCTTCGCGCTGGTTCCCTTCAATGCGGGCAGCATGGCCGTGATGGAGGAGTCCTTTTTTGTAATTGGTGCGGGGCGTGATCTGGTCATAGGGCATCGCGTAGTCCAGAATGTCTTCCCCAGTTCAAACGCCGCCGTAGCGGTGGGGAAGCTGAATGTCGCTCTCCACGCCCTTGAGCTGGGTGGAGCCGCCCGCCACGCGGTAGGAATTTCTGGGTGGTGACTTTCAGCAGGCCGGCACGGTCCCTGGCTGCAAAGAAGGGCAGGTACTGGCCGATGTCCACCGCGAAGGTGGAGTCATCCCCCCACGATCACGGCGCGGCCGTAGTCCTGGAGGGCCGCGGCCAGAATTTCAGAGGCGGAGGCGCTGAGCTTGTTGATGAGCACCACAATGGGGCCGTTGAAAAGCTTCTGGCGGTTGTGGGCGGATTTGATGTCCACGTTGCCCCGGGTGTCCTTGATTTGCACCACGGGGCCGTTCCCGGTAAAGAAGCCCGTCATCAGGCGCACTTCCTCCAGGGAGCCGCCGCCGTTGCTGCGCAGGTCAATGACCAGGCCGTCCACGTTTTCCTTGTTCATCCGTTCCAGGATTTTTTTGACGTCCTTGGCGCAGCGGCGGTCGCCGCCTTCCATGTCCGCATAGAAGGAGGGAAGGCTCAGCACGCCGATGCGGTTCTGCCCTTCCGGCGCGCCGGTGAGTTCGATGATTTCGCCCTTGGCGAGTTCGTCCTTCAACGGCACCTTGGAGCGGGTCAGCGTGATGATCTTGGCCTGGCCGGGAGCGTCCGCCGGTTCCACCTTCAGGCGCATCTGGGTGTTTTCCGCCCCGCGGATCATGTCCACCACCTTGTCCAGCTTCAGGAACAGGATGTCCACCATTTCTCCGGAGTTGTTGGAGTCAATGGCCACGATGCGGTCGTTCAGCTTGAGCTCTCCGGATTTGTCAGCCGGACCGCCCACGACGATACCCGTGATTTTGGTGGAGCCGTCGTCTTCACTGCCCAGCAGGGCGCCGATGCCGGTGAGCTCCGTGCCCATGGAAATCTTGAAGCGGTCCACCTGGCGGGCGCCCATGTAGTCCGTGTGCGGGTCATAGGTCATGGCTACTGCGCTGAGCAGGGTTTCCGCCACGTCTTCCAGGTCCGTTTCCTGAATGTTGCGCTGGATGCGTTCATAACGCATGAGCAGTTTTTCCTCCGCAGGCTTTTCATTGGCCAGCGGGTCGGGCTTGTTCTGTTCCTTCGCCAGGCGCGCCACGGTTTCACGCGCAGTATTTCAGACAGGAGCTGTTCCTCCACCATGTCTTTCCAGACCTGCTGCATTTCCGCCTCATCCTTGGGCCACGCGGCGGTCTTGCGGCGGGAGCGTTCAATGGACCGGTCCTTGTCAAAGGTAAAGCCGCCTTTTTTCAGCAGGTCCCGCGCATAGGCGATGCGCTGCATGGCGCGCTGCCGGTACAGGGCGTGCATGGCCTGGGCCGCGTCCATCATCTGGCCGGACATCAGGTAGTCGTCCAGTTCCCTGCCGTATTTCTTCTTGAGGGCGTCCACGTCCTGCTGGGTGAAAAATATCTTGTTGGGATCCACCTTGCGCAGGTAGGTTTCAGGAATTTTCCGGACAGTTCGTCGCTGAATTCCTTGCGGGAGAAGTGGAAGTTCTGGAGCAGGAGGGACATTTGCTTGCCCACCTGGTTGAAGTCCGTGGCCGCGGAGGCGCAGGAGGTGATGGCGGCTGCGGCCAGGGCCGAGAATGCTGTAAGTCGAATCCAACGGAATGAGTGCATGTTCATAACGGAAAAGGGTGCGGTTTTCTCCATCAGGGGAAAAAAGCTAGTGCTGGGATGTGAGTGTTACTGATTTGTAGGTGATTGTCTATCTTATAAAACGTCCACATGACGCTATTTTACGCGCCGGGTTTCCGGAAGGGGGAAAGGGACTGCCGGAGGGCGGAAGAACCCCCGTCCGTCCGGAAGGAACGGCATCCGGTGGGGTTGCAATCCTCTGCGGGTGCAGGGCGCGGGAGAGAGGAAGAAAGAGGCAAATTCATTAGTGGACAAATACACCATAAAGTTTGAAATTCTGTGCGGAAGTCCGGCATTTGTCATATTGGGGCCGTACAGGAAGGAGAACGCGGTTTCCGGAGGCTTTTTTCCCGTGCGCCGTAGCGCCGCCCACTTGACAGCAGCCTTTTTCTTTTTTCCGCCGCCGCATTTCTCCCGGAGCGGGGAAGGCATTCCTTCCTTGTCAGCGGCGGGGGGAGGGCGGACGGAGCGCGGATGTTTCCAGTATGGCCCTGCGGGGAAGGGAGCATTTCAGGATTGAGGTCACGGAGGTTTTCTGTACACTTCGCGTGATGATGAGAACACCGAACCAGGACAAGAAGCCTTCCGGAAGCAAAATGGGCGTTCTGCTGCAGCGTTCATTCAGCACCGTGGTTCTGCTGGGTTTGCTGGCGGGGGCCCTGTGGTGGGACCGTGAACTTGGGTATTACGGGCTGGTCTGCATCTTCTGCATCCTGGCCTCCTGGGAATGGAGGCACATGCTGCTGCGTTCCAGAAAAGCCTCCCAGCCGAACCTGAGCTTTCTTTTCGGCGCGGCGTATCCCGTGCTGCTGTCCTGGGCGTGCTACGTGACCAAGTTCCGGGAAATCGCCCCTACGGAGAATGCCCCGTTCCTGATTCCCCTTCCTCTTCTGGTGGCGCTTGCCGCCCCGGTCCTTCTGGTCGTGATTTCCTTTATCCGTGAAATGAAGTATCCGGTGGTGGGAAGCCGGGCGCTCCGTTCCGTCGGGACCACGCTGCTTTCCTTCATTTATCCCGGCTGGCTGTTCGCCTTTGCCATTCTGGCCCTGCATCTGGCCTATATGAGGGTAGGGTATGTTTATCCGTCCATCGTCATGTGCGTGCTATGGGTCATTCTGGTGACGAAGATGGCGGACATTTTTTGCCTATGTCAGCGGGTTCCTGCTGGGAGGCCGCATTTTTTCACGCAGGCTCATTCCCCACATCAGCCCCAAGAAGACGTGGGAGGGCATCCTCGGTTCCTGGGTGCTGACGAATGCGGCGGCCATCGGGCTGGTTTTCCCGATGTTCAGGGTCTCCGTCCTGTCCATGCCCCAGATGCTGGTGCTGGTGGGCTGCTGATTGACAGTCCTTCCTTTACCGTGCCGTTCTTCTGGTTCCTGCTGGCCTGCATCGGTTGAACGGCCCGGGCATGAACGGATTCCCCTGTAACCCGGTATGGATTCCCCCTCCCTTCCCATTGAGGAAATCCGCGGAGAATTGCTGGACGCGCTGCAAGCCCCTCTCCGCGCATTCTGCTGAAAGCCCCACGGGCTCCGGCAAGTCTACCGGCGTTCCCCCATGATGGATGACGCCGGGCTGGGGGAACGCGGCCTGATCGTCGTCGTTCAGCCCCGCCGGGGGCGGGCCGCGCGCCTGCTGGCGCGCCACGTGGCCCGGCTGCGCGGAGTGGAGCTGGGGAAGGAAGTGGGGTATGGTGCGCTTTGAACGGCACATTTCCCCCCGCACCCGCATTGCGTATGTGACGGACGGCATTACATGGGCGCCTCCTGCCGGGTGCTGGAGGCGCACGGGAAGGAGTTATCCCGTAGAAACCGTTTACCGGGCTCCCTGGCTGGTCAGCGACGGGCCGCGGCAGACGCGGCTCCCCCTCCGGTGTGGGAGCAGGCGGCGGACGCCGTGGAGGAGGCGTTGAAGGATGACGGCTGCGGGGACGCGTGCTGGTATTCATGCCGGGCGTGTATGAAATCCGGAAAACGGCGGGGGTTGCTGGCAGGCAGGCCGTGGATGGGCGGTGGGGACGTTTTTCCTTTTACGGAGCGTTGACCCCGGAACAGCAGAATCGCGCCGTGGAGCAGGGGAAGAACTCCCCGCGTCATTTTCGACCAACAAGCTGTTGCCTCCCTGGTTTGCGAGGGGGTGCGCACGGTGGGTCAAGGAGGTCTGTCATTCGCCGGTCGGACTGGACTCCGGGGCATGGAAGGCGCTGCACCTGACGATTAGATTCCAGGGCGTCCGCCGCCGCCCAGCACGCGAAAGGCCGTACGGGGAGGGCTCCGGGCCGCTGCTTCCGGTTGTGCAGAGTGAGGCGGAGCAGGCGCTCCGCGGATTTTGATCCGCCCGAATGTTTGAAGGTGGATCTGGCGGGGGCCGTGCTGAAATCTGGCAGGTGCGTGGGGCATAACCGCGCCGGAAGGGTTCCGCTGGCTGGATGCG
>VOFI01003794.1_pt1 | contig 59741 bp, 107 predicted proteins | sample 5384131 | NCBI WGS metagenome assembly VOFI01 (sample SAMN12384728, study PRJNA508395) | human gut metagenome | isolation source: healthy gut H | host: Homo sapiens
GTAGCAAGCATTGATGAGTTTGGTTCCCACACCCCGGCAATTTTTTGCTTTTGCATTTTTAAGTTGAGGGATGGTATTTCATCAGAATGCGTTAAGCATGAATTTTAGCATTTAAACCAGCCTCATCTAATTGCTGACGACTTTTTTTAAGCTCCCAGGCCTTCTCTAGTCAATCCAGCGCTAGAGAGGTGATCTTCTCTCCCATTTTTGCTACAGACAAACGCTGGTACGCCCCAATACGAAGGTCTCCGCATGTTCTTAAAAGTAGTCATGCAGAGAATAGCATGGGTTCCTAAACAGGGATTTTGCCTGCCCCGGAATTGGTCCCAACATGTGCCGAGTTCCCAAATGGCCGCATCCATTTCTTTGGCGCACGACGTGTTCCAAATTCCATCAAAGGCTCATCTTCATGACTTGAATACGAGCAGCTTTTGTGGCTATCAAGGTTTGAAAGTTGACAATATTCAAAAAGGGCTGTTTCCACCAATTGGCACTGGAGCTAGAGGGACCTTCTACCTGAACAATTGGTTCATTCGCAAAACTAAGTCTCCTTCTTGAGCCGAGATCGTGTCAATTCCAACTTGAGATCACGAAGATATTCCAAGAAGGCCCCTGATAACCAAGTGACTCTAAATAGAATATCGCTCTCAGAAAACTCAAGTTTTCCAAGTATTTCACAATTCTCTCTAAGCCAGCAAATACAGCGTAACCGTTTTTTAAAAGGCTGTTGACGAAAATACACTTCAAATACAGCATGTTTATTGTGGATACCTTTGATCAAAATAGACTTGCATCATGTTGATTTGGTATAAATCAGTATGCAACGTTAAACTGTCATCTGGATACATATGAATACCTCTTTTTTATAGATTTGTTCTATGAATTCCTACCATAAAATTAGTACCATTATAGCACATTTCAGCCCCATTGAATACTGAAAGGAAAGCACAAAAAAAATCTGAGACACAAACCTCAGATTTTTAGATTCAAAGTTTTCTGTGATATATTTATAAACTTCTTGGCCAGCAATCGCACCGTCTCCGACGGCTGTCGTCACTTGACGTAGATCTTTTTGACGAACATCGCCAACCGCAAAAAATACCTGGGACTGTGGTTCTCATATGATCATCCGTGATCACCCAGCCATTTTCATCTAAAATACCAAGTTCTGTCGCAAAATCACTGACAGGATCTAAACCAACATAGATAAAGACACCACCGAAGGCTTGCTCTCTAACCTCTCCTGTCTTCACATCTTTTAAAAGGACAGACGTTACTTTTTGTTCACCCTTAATTTCTTCAACAACCGTATTCCAAGCAAAGTGAATTTTATCATTGGCAAAGGCACGATCTTGAAGAACTTTTTGGGCACGCAATTGATCACGACGATGGGCAATGGTCACTGTTTTTGCAAACTGAGTCAAAAGACAGCTTCTTCTACCGCAGAATCGCCACCACCAACGACCAAGAGATCCTCATCTCTAAAGAAAGCTCCATCACAAACAGCACAGTAGGGAAACCCCTACTCTATTCAGCTCTTCTTCACCAAGGACATTCAATGAACGGTGGTTGAGACCCTGTGTGCAATCACAACGGTTTTAGCTTCAAATTCCCCATCATCTGTGACAATCTTTTGGTTTGCTCCGTGGTTTCGATGCGCTCTACCTGACCAAACAAATGTTCCACACCAAGATTTTCTAAAGGCTCAAACATTTTTTCAGCCAAGTCTGGGCCACTAATATTCGCATAGCCAGGATAGTTTTCAATGTCAGACGTATTGTTCATTTGACCGCCTGGAATTCCTCTCTCAATTAATGCGACTTTTTAAATTGCTTCGTGTTGCATAAAGGGCAGCAGTCATCCCTGCAGGACCTGCTCCAACAATCACTGTATCAAACATACTCAACCTCTTTCTGTTTTGTTGTAACCATTATAATTCTAACACGGTCTTTTTTGCAATTATCGTGCTTGAAAGGATAAACAAAATCCCTGTTTTATCTTTCTTCTTGACCGCAACGTTTCGTCACTAAATATAAGGACAATAATTTATTTAACATCACGACTCCAAATATTTTTACATTTTCAGAAAACAAACCCAGCTAGCATCGCCAGCTGAGTCTTACCTCTCCTCTATTATATCAAACATAGGTCCGTTTGTAACTAGCAAAGAATTCTTTTTGTCCGTTCTTCTTTTGGATGTTGCATGATTTCCTCTGGTGTTCCAGATTCAATAATCCGTCCTTTATCCAAAAATAAGACCTTATCTGCTACTTGCGCTACAAAAGACATATCATGGCTGACCAGTACCATGGTTTGTCCTGATTTTGCCGCATTGGCAATGGATTTTTCAACTTCTCCAACCAATTCTGGATCCAAGGCTGAAGTCGGTTCATCCAACAAAAGAACCTCTGGTTTCATGGCCAAGGCACGGGCCAAAGCCACCCGTTGTTTTTTGTCCACCTGAGAGGTGACGAGGATAGGGATTTTCACGATCCGATAAGCCGACTTTGCCAGTTCTTCTCGAGCAATTTTCGTTGCTTCTTGATCGGATAGGCCCTTCACAACAATGAGCCCTTCTTTCCCATTTTCAAGGGCTGTTTTCTACCAAATAAATTAAACTGTTGGAACACCATGGCCAATTTTCTTCTTAAGGTTAAGATTTGATCTTGGGTAATGTGCTCAAAATCAACTTCGAAATCATCAATCTTAATTCTACCACTATCTGGTGCTTCCAAATAGTTTAAACTGCGTAAGAAGGTTGATTTACCAGCTCCCGAAGACCCGATTAGGGCCCGACTTCCCCTTTTGAATTTCCAAACTTAGATTATTTAAAACCTTTTGACCTGAAAATGTCTTTGATAATTCTGAAATATAAATCATTAGATCCGGACCTCCTGATCTGGTAAATCAATTGCTACGGGAGTCTCAATATCCAGTCGACGTTCAATGTGACGGCCTAGTATTTCAATGAGAATGTTCACAATCCAGTAAACAATCGATACCGTGATAAAGCGTTCAAAGTACTTCAAATCGCTCCCCCAATAATCCGTGCTTGAGCAAAAATTTCAACCACACTGGCACTAAAGGCGAGCGAGGTCCCCTTGGTCAAGCCAATGAGAGAGTTGATTAAAGTAGGAGTTGCAACGACTGCTTTGCATTAGAATAATAATCCGGCGATAAACTTGACGGTTGGTCATCCCAAGACTACGCGCTGCCTCAATTTCACCAGGATCCACTGATAAAATGGCTGCCCGGATGGTCTCACTCGCATAAGCCGCCTCATTAAAGGCAAGAGCCACAATTGCAAATAACTCAGCTGGAATGGCATTAATATTAAAAGCTGTTCCATAAGACTGATTGATCGCTTTTTAAAATAAGAGGAATCCCATAATAAGTCAACATCAGCTGAACCAACAAAGGAGTCCCACGTAAAAAACTGACAAAAACAGCTTGAATCGGGTAAAGAATTCGTACACGATTAATTTTGACCAGAGCAAAAATCATGGCAAAAATAATCCCAAAAAATGCGCCTCCTAGGGCTAATAAAATCGTCACAGGCAATTTCCCAATGACTGCCGGAAATGCATCAATACGGCTCTCAAACTAAACAGCTTGCTATCTGGAACGTGTTTTAAAAAGTCAGCATACCAGTTGGCAGCTAAAAGATTAGTTGTAAACATTTTTGTTACTTCCTTTCTCGAACATAAACATTCTATCACATTCACTATCGAATTCCAAAAATTGCTACAGAAATAGAAAAATGATAGACTACTCAAATTTAGTCTATCATAATTTTAGACAAGTTCTAATAGTATTTTCTTTATGGAGTTCATAAAGAAAATCTATGTTTCTTCTGAACATGTGAAAGAAGGGGTTAGAAAGTTTGGCGTTTGTGCCTTTCGTTCCGCCCGACCACGCGCACGGTTTTCAGCTCTTTTAGCTTTTCTCCGCTTTTCATCAACTGCCCATTTGATTTTTTTTCTTGTAGCCTGGTTTGATTTTTTCTTTTTCTTCTTCACCAGACCAATCATTTTCGATGTCGAGTTTCTCTTGCTTTTTCTCACGATTCGCCCGTCTGTCCCGATCATAAGTATCTTCAATAACCCCATTTTTCAACACTTTCGGTACGAAACGAATGCCCATTTTTCTAGTTCACGGATATCTGAATCATCACTCGGTTGATAAAGAGTAATAGCGACACCTGGTAGACCATTGCGTCCTGTCCGACCGACACGGTGGACAAAAGAAAGAAAGATCTTGTGGAATAGCATCGTTGATGACATGACTCACCCCTTCGATATCAATTCCACGAGCCGCTAAATCTGTGGCCACAATATACTCAAAATCAAGATTTTTAACCTGATTCATGATCCGTTTCCGTTCACGTGGTGGGATATCTCCGTGAATCTTTGCCACTTTCAATCCCTGAGCTACTAAATAAGCATGCAGATCATCTGCTCTCGTTTTGGTATTAACGAAAATCATGGCCAAATAAGGTTGCAAGGTCTTGGTCAATTGGTAAATTTGCTCATTTTATCCCGACCCTTGGTGGAAACCAGCCAATTATCGATGGTATCTGAAATCACCGTCTTAGTCTTAATTTGCTCCATGACTGGGTTTGAGAGATATTTTTTTTCAAGAAAAGGCTGCAATTTTTGCGGAATGGTGGCTGAAAAAACTAAAAATTGCAGTTGTTGCGGAAGACTTGAAGCAATCTTATCCACAGTAGACAAGAATCCCATGTCCAGTGTCATATCTGCCTCATCCACCACAAAAGTATGGGCCTTATGAATAGCCAGATCACCCGATGCAACCAGATCATAAAATCCGGCCTGGGTTCCAATCACGATATGTGGTTGTTTGACCTGCAGTTTTTCAATCTGACGGCTTTTATCCGTTCCTCCAACATAATTTACAATCCGAATCTCTTTTTCAGAATGACTAGCGATTTGACGAGCGACTTGGTAAATTTGCGTCGCCAACTCCCGACTAGGAGCCGTGATGACCGCTTCTACTTGTTGGCTGTCTTCATTTAAGGTTTGAAAAATCGGCAAGAGGAAAGTATGGGTTTTCCCAGAACCTGTCTTTGACTCTCCTACCAAATCATTTCCAGCTAGGACAATCGGAATTAGTTTTTCCTGTACTTCGGTTGCTTCTCTAAAATTGATTTCTTTCAGTGCCTCTTGAATATAGGGCTTAAAATTAAACTCTGTAAATTTCATTTTCTCAGTTCCTTTCATGATCTCTATTATTATATCAGAAAAGCTGTCTTCTTGCCTCTCTTATGAGTCATTTTCCTAACCAGCGAAGTCTCTCTCTGAGTCAGCAATAAAAAAACGATGGGAAAGCCCACCGTCGTTTTATAGGTAGAGAAAAACTAGAGTCACGACACTTGTCACCAAGGCAATGCTCCACATAAAGGCATCCACTTTCCATTCTGACCAGTTTTGCCCATTGCCAGAAAGGCCCCCAGTTCTAAATGATGGTGGAAAAAGGAGTCATTCGGAAATCCGACGCCCTTCCCCGTAGCGTTTCTTGGTCCATTTGAAATAGGTCACTTGTAGCATCACTGAACCTGTTTCAATGACATAGACAAGACAATCAGGAGCAGGGTCAACTCGACATGCAGAGCCATTGACAAGGCTGCAAGCATCCCCAAGAGCTAGACTTCCGACATCCCCCATAAAGATTTTAGCCGGCTTATGGTTGAAGACAAAGAATCCAAGCAAGGCCCCAATCATACTTAAGGTGACAAAGAGAATATCCCATTTTCCTTGCATATAGGCAATAAAGGAATAGGCACTCAGGCTAATAGCAACGGAGATGCTGGCTAATCCATCAATTCCATCTGTTAAATTGACGGCATTTGAAAATCCAACCAACCAAAAATAAAGCAAAGAGAATGTAGAAATGGCCCAAGTAAAGATCGTAACCAAAGACATTCAAAAAGGCTTCCTGCACCGTGGCGTTCAGAAAAAATATAGAAGATGATTCCACCAACGAGTTGAAGGGCTAATTTTTGTTTTGGATTGAGACCTTCATTAATCTTACGAAAAACTTTTAAAAAGTCATCCAAAAATCCAACAATTCCATATAGAATCAAGATAAATAGAGTAAGTTGAACAGGGCGCGTGAAATTTCCAGTCAATACGGTAACGACAAAACTGACTAGAACTGCTGTAATGAGAAACACCACTCCACCCATTGTTGGCGTGCCAGCTTTCGCTCTGTGTTGTTTCACATCTTCATGCATTTGTTGCCCGGAAATATGAGCACGATGGTAAAATCGAATAAAGGCTGGAATAGCGCCACTGTTAATAGAAACGATACAAGGATCGTAGCAATATACATCTTAGTCTCCTAATGTTAACGTAATCTTTTTAGTTTTATTGAGTGAGGTGTTCATTTTGACACTTTGTTTGGTTACTTTCTTTCCACTACCTTTATAGGTAATTTCAATTCCAGTCCATTCTCCAAAGATATCTGCATTTTTCTTAGTCCACCCATACATATCTGGAACCACATCAAAGTCTTCTGTCAATAACAATACTTGCTGATTGGCTTTGACTTTAGAGCCTATATCCACAGACATTTTGCGGATATTTTTCCCGGTTCCTAGGACAATTGGTTGCACCAAATTGCGACGCAATTCCTCTGAATAAGCACCTGGGCTCAAATTTTGTTTCAGATTCAACTCCTTAGAGAGAGTTTCTACTGAAGGGATTTTGTAGGTCGTTTCTTTGGTCACACCATCCAACGTTGGTGCCTCTGATGTCAAATGCAATTCGTCTTTTAAAGCAACTGCATCTTCCAAAATAGGATTGACCAGCTCTTCCCAGCTGGTCGCTGAGAATTTCACTTCTGGTTGTTGGACCGTCACATACATGATGAATTCAGGATCTTCTGCAGGTGTCATGGCTACAACCGAGTTGATATAATCATTTTTCTCCTTGTAAGTATCCTTGATCTGTCGCCATTTGGGCAGTCCCTGATTTCACCGCAACGATTTTGACCGGGTACCTGAATGATGGGTCCATCGCTGTCCAAGGTTCCATACTCTGGATCTGTTCCGACGGTGATCATATAGTTCCGTGTCTGTTGCGCAGCTGATCCTGAAACTGGTTTTCCAACAACTTCTTTTTTTTTTTGATTTGCGGGCTGTGTCTGATTTTTTATCGTAAATAGCACTAATAAACTTCGGCTCCAACATTTGCCCATCATTAGCGATGGCACTAAAGGCCCGTAACATTTGGGTTTGACTGACGGAAATCCCTTGACCAAAGGCAGACATAGCTTGAGTAACATAGTTATCACCCGGAAGGCCCCAAAACTTCATCGCCCATGCCAAAACGGGTAGGAAGACCAAATTTAAAGCGGGTTAGGTAGTCCATCCAGACGTTATTTCCCATCTTCTGCTCTAGCTTGGTCATCCCAACGTTACTAGAATAGGCAAAGCCCTGTGCGATATTCATATAGCGACCTTCAGCCAGCCCCATATTGACATCCCAGTCACGGATCGTCGCATCTTTTACTTGTAGTTCGTTACTGTAGTATACTTCATTATAGGCTGGGAAAGTTCCATGATCAATCGCCGAAGCTAATAACATGACCTTCATCGTTGAACCCGGTTCATATTGATCTTGATAAAGGATGGTATTCCAGGTTTTCAAGTTTTTCAGATCCAGCCCTTGTTTGGTATCTGCATTATAGGATGGACGTTGCGTTGTCGCAAGGATTTCTCCTGTTTTTGCACTTACAAGAGTAGCACTAACATACTTTCCTTTTACTTTTTCTTGGAAAACATCCATTCGCGTCTCAAGGTAGGTTTGTAATTCTGCTGAAATGGTCGTATAGACATCTTTTCCATCTTCTGTTTTGACAGAAACCTTATCTGAACCAGGAACGATATTGCCGTTTCGGTCTTTGTCATAGGTGATAACCCCATTTTGACCAGCGAGAATACGATCGAGGGATTTCTCCATCCCTGATTGCCCCTTCAAGAGTTTTATTCCCTCTTTATCTTCTTGAAGAGAGGCCTGACCTATAAATTGAGAAGCAAAAACTCCATTTTATAGCTTCGATTTGGACTAGTTGTAAAGGCAATCCCTTCAATCTTCGCCGCTTCCATGGCCTCACGGATGGCTGTCATATTACTATAAGTGATGCTGTTTCCGTTCGAGCCAAAAGAAACCTGTTTCAATTTCTTTTTGCGACAACTGTTGAATGACGTAATCTTCATCCATCCCTAAGTACTGCTTAAAGATTTCTGCTACTTTTTAAATTGGCTCTCTTCTACATAGAGGATTTTTCCAGTTGCTGATTTGTACTTTTTATCAATAACAGCATAAACGTTATAGGTCGTCGCATCTTCAGCAATTACTGCTCCATTTCGGTCATAGATCGTTCCACGTTTTGCAGGAACAATAACCGTCTGCTCATGCACTTTTTTTGCTTGATCCGATAAGGTCACACCGAATTTTTGTCAGTCCCAATAATCATTGCAAAATTAATCAGAAAGAGAAAAAAGAGGAAAATCGCCAGTACACTGAGATTTTTCCCAACTTGTTTTCGATTCTGATCCGGCAAGCGACGTTTCTTTATCGAATACCCGATTAAAAATTTTTAAATTTATTCATCACTACTTGCACTCACTACTTTTTTCGATTTTCTTTTTGCAGCTTCATTCCTTGGGAGCTAGCCAACTGTGATAAGCGGTCATAACGTGTTAATTCATTTACCTCTTGACGAACATCTGCCAATTCCGTCTTTTTGGCTTCTAGTTCCGTATTCAAATCAGTCAACTCACTCTGTACTTGTAAAATTGTGTCTGCATAAAGACGATACTAATGGCTAAAATCACAGCTGTTAGGACAATCGACCCATAAAAAGCCTTTTCTACTCTAGAGAAACGGCGAAAGTGGTCTTGCAATACCTGTGTTCTTGTTCTCTCATCTCTTGTTTGCCATATCAATTCCTCTTACTTGTGTATTTTTCGAGCAACCCGTAATTTTGCTGAATGAGATCGATTATTATCCTCAAGCTCTTCTTCACTTGGTAAAATAGGTCTCCGGTTGACCAACTCCATCTTTGGTTTCAAATCATCTGGAATAAAGGGAAGTCCCTTTGGAACCTCAACCGTCGAAGCTTCTTTAAACAATTGTTTGGTCAATCGATCCTCTAACGAATGAAAGGTAATCACAGAAATACGACCATCGAGGGCCAACAAATCCATGGCTTGCTGAATCGATTCATCCTGCAGCTCCCAGTTCGTCATTGACTTCGATACGAATGGCTTGGAAGATCTGTTTAGCAGGATGGCCCTTTTCTTGAGCTCCTTAGCTGGTTTAGCAGATTTAATAATCTCTGCTAATTCAGTCGTCGTTTCAATCGGTTTAATTGCTCGTGCTTGCTCAATTTTCCGCGCAATTTGCTTGGAAAATTTGTCCTCTCCATATTTGAAAAAAATACGGACTAGATCATGGTAATCGTAGCTATTTACGACCTCATAGGCTGTCAAGGAAGCTTCTTGATTCATCCGCATGTCTAACGGCGCATCTTTCTTGTAAGAAAATCCGCGTTCCCGTTCGTCTAACTGAGGACTAGAGACACCTAGATCATAACAGATTCCATCAATTTCAGTCACACCCAATTCGTTTAGACGTTCCTTCAAATGACGAAAGTTATCCTTAATGAAGGTCACCATCCCTTTCTCAATAAAAGGTGCTAAACGAATCTTAGCATTCTCAATTGCATGCTGATCTTGGTCAAAGGCATAAAGATGGCCCGATTCATTTAATTTTGTTAACAAATATTCGCTGTGGCCTGCCCCACCCAATGTGGCGTCTACATAGATCCCATCTGGCTTAACATCCAGCATATCGATCGTTTCATGAAGCAAAACCGTTACATGATGAAATTCTTTTACTCATATCTTTACTATTTTACCACAAATGGGACCAAGATGCACTCCTGAAAGAAAATTCACTAACTAACCCTATCTGACCTTTTCAGATCCTACAAAATACCTAGAAAGGCTTGATTTCACTTGTTTCCTCTAGGATTTATGATACAATATTCTTATGAAAATAAGAAAACAGATTCTCATCCCACTTTTATTGGTCGATGCTATCGCTCTCTACTTTTTCTAACCACTATTGAGGCTTGGATTTTTTTGGCTTTGCTGCCCTGATCCTAGTCGGCTCACTTTGGTGGCTCAAAAAAGCCATTCAAGGACAAAAAACAGAGATGGAAGAAAATAATTTCTTCCACCTCTGTTTTTTTTTTATTCACTCCAAGAAATTCCTTAAAAGAAAAGCAAACTAGCTCTGAATAATAAAGAGGCTGGGACAAAAGTCCTAGCCTCTCAATTATTTTTGGATTGTCGAGCAAGACGCAGTGGTTGAGTGGGCTCTACTACGCTGATTTCATCAGCTTTACAGCCCTACTAACTGTGCGGAGGTGGGGACGACGAAATCGAATTCTAACGAATTACCGATTTCTGTCCCACTCTCTTGCGGTTTATTGATTATGTTTCCAATTGCTGTAAATCCCAAAAAGAATGATCCAGATGGTTGCTCCAATCGCTCCAATGTATGTTGATTCTTGCAAGAAGAGACAAACGAATACAAAGAGGAAGAAAACAATGGTCAATGGATTCAACACTTTATAGGCTGGCATGACAAAACCATCTGGCATAAATTCTTTCGATTTACGGTACTTAAGATGGGCAAGCATGGTCAAAATGTAAATAGCAATGTAGACACCAGAAGAAGATGCCGTAATCAAGGCAAAGGCATCTGAGACACCTGGCAAGATATTGATAAAGGCTGACACAGCAACCACAATAGCAGAAACAATAATCGCGCGACTTGGAATCCCCCATACGAGATAAGCTATTCAGTTTCAAACGATTCATCACTTTGCTGTTTGGTGTTTCTTTTGCAATCTGGTACAAGTGACGCCCTGTTGAATAGAGGGTGGAATTCAAGGAAGATGCAGCAGCTGTCAGTACAACAAAATTAATCAACTCCTGCTGCCCACTTGATTCCTACCATCTGAAAGACAGTTACAAACGGTGACTTATTGACGGGAAGCTGTTGCCAAGGGAAAATAGCCATAATCGCCAACAAAGCCCCTACATAAAAAATCACAATTCGATTGGAATTTCTTTTAATGGCTTTTGGCAATACTTGGCGGGGATTAGCTGTTTCAGAAGTAGTAATTCCGACAAACTCGATCGCTTGATAAGCAAAGAAGACCATTTGGAAGGCCATGACGAACTTGACCCAACCATTTGGAAACATTTGAAAACCATTGGTAATATTGGTTAAGCTAGCGTGTCCAGCTGGTGTTTCAAAAGTTAGTCGTCACCATAAAGATCCCTGTTGCGATCAAGGCTAAAATAGTGACAATCTTGATCATCCCAAACCAAAACTCAACTTCCCGAAAATCTTAACCGCAATCAGGTTAACCGAACTCAGGATAATCAAAAGACAATTTGAATCTGCCAGGCAGGCCAACTTGGGAACCAATATTGGACATAAGTTGAAACGGCCGTAATTTCTGCCATTCCAAGGAATATCAGTGATACCCAGTAAGACCAACCTGAAAAAGAACCCCCAGCCCTTACCAAGGTATTTGGTAATAAAGTTGATAAAAGGTGTGCTGGTCAGGGTCCATATAGAGCATCTCACCGATCGCCCGCATCATAAGATACATGAAGGCTCCAGTCAGCATATAGACTAAAATAATAGAGGGCCCTGTCAAAGAAAGGGAACGACCGGCTCCAAGAAAGAGTCCTGTCCCGATGGTTCCTGCAATAGCGATCAGCTGAACATGACGGTTTTGAAACCACGAACCATCCCATTTTCAGTCTTCGTTGACTTTAGGATGATGTTTTTTTTGACATATTTTACTCCAATTCTATTGAGTACATTTTCAGAAAAATCATGCCATTTTTTTCATAACAATCTTTATACCATTTTGAAAAATTGGTCAATTTAGTCCAGAATATTTGAATTTTATACAAAAAAAGGGCTTGGAAAATTCCAACCCTTGTTCATCGTTGCTTATGAATTCAGGGTCATCGAGACTACGGCCATGCAAACCTTTTTCTCGTTGTACTTGGCGTAGTTTCTCAGGCGTCACATCATTATCCTTCTTCATCCACAATTTTAATACCTTCGATATGATGTCGAACCGAACGACGATAACCTTCAATGTATTCTTCACGAAGTTTTGCTTGTTCCACTGCTTCTTCTGGAGTCAAACCTTCTGTTTTTCTTCTTTTTAGCAAGCTCATTGATACGAGCGATTTTTTCAGGTGTCATAATAAAACCTACTTTCTACCCGTCATCAGGTACTTATTTTGTGTTCAATTGGTTGAAAGGCTGCAACAGCGTTAGCTTTAGATACCAGACCTGCAAGAAGGGCCAAACGGTTGTTTTTTAACAGCCTCATCTTCTGCCATCACCATAGTATTGTCAAAGAAAGCATCAATGACTGGGCTAAGAGCAAAAGAGTTGAGCCAATTTGTCACTTGCTGAACCAGTCAATTCAAGCTCTTCAATCGCTTTTAGAAAGGGCTTTTTCTTGATCGTTTTCAAAAGACTGGCATCGACTGCTACTGAAGCATCTGCTTTTTCTGCCAAGTTGAAGGCACGTGAAAGGGACTCAACAGCTGCCTTGTAACCATCCGTCTTCGCAGCTTCTGAAAGAGTTCAGCTGCTTCCAGCATATCAGCCACGACAAAGTTTGAACCAGCAAGAATAGCGTCTTTGATATCTTTTTGATGTGCGTCCCATCATCTTGTCCACACGCGCCTTGATGAAGTTGAGCACTTCTGCTTGATTGTCATAGGAGAGGCTATCAAATGAAAGTCCGTAAAGACTGTCAATCAACTCATCCATAGGAATGTGCCAACCAAAGGCATCCAAGATACGAACAATCCCTTGTGTTGCACGGCGAAGCGCATAAGGGTCATTGGAACCTGATGGAATCAAACCGACTGAGAAGAAGGAAAGGAGGGTATCCAATTTATCCGCAAGGGCAAGGATAGCACCAACCTTAGTCTCTGGAAGGGCTCCGTCTGCTGAATCAGGAAGGTAGTGCTCACGGATAGCTGTCGCAACCGCAGCATCTTCACCAGCGAGAAGGGCGTATTTTTCACCCATGATTCCTTGCAATTCATCAAACTCACCGACCATACCCGTCAAGAGGTCAAATTTGTAGATTTCAGCTGCACGAGCGACGGCTGCCGTTTCTTCTGCAGTCAAACCAGCTTGCTCAGCTAGTGACGCTGCAATAACACCCGCACGCGCCATGTGTTCTGAAAGAGAACCAATTTTTTCATGGAAGGTCACGTTCGCCAATTTAGCAACGAGGTCTTCAATCTTAAGTTTTTGGTCTTCACGCCAGAAAAATTCACCATCTTCAAGACGTGCCACCAAGACTTTTTTTCATTTCCTCGGATAACATTTTTCCAAGTGCTCAGCGTTCCATTACGGACGGAGATGAAGTTTGGTTTAAGCTTACCATCAAGGTCACGTACAACAAAGTAACGTTGATGCGTTTTCATTGAGGTCACCAAAACTTCTTCTGGAACATCCAAATATTTAGTGTCAAAACTTCCCATAAAGGCAGTTGGATATTCGACCAAGTTCAAGACTTCGTTCAAAAGCCCCTCTTCGATTTGAACTTGAACACCTTGTTCTGCTTCGATGGCTTTTGATTTGCTCGCGAATCATATTTTCACGTTCTTTGCTATCCGCAATCACGTAAACGGTACGAAGGTCTTCTTCATAAGAATCCGCATTGGTAATTTCCACTTCGTGTCCAAGAAAACGGTGTCCACGGCTCACACGACCTGACTGGATATCCAAGAAATCAAGGTCGAGCGCTTCGTCGCCCAAAAGAACGTCAAGGTGTGAACTGGGCGAATGTATTCAAAGGTGTTGTTAGCCCAGTGCATGCTGACAGGGAAGGTCAATGAAGCAAGCACTTCTGGGATACCAGCCAATACTTCTTTGGCAGATTTTCCAGCTTCATGTTTAGTCACATAGACATATTCTTCACCCTTTGACTTCACGGAATTCAATATCGTCAACCGTCAAGCCTTTCCCACGGACAAATCCTTGCGCCGCTTTTGAGAAGTTACCTTCTGCATCCAAAGCGATTTTCTTAGAAGGGCCTTTAAAATCTTCGGTCAAATCGGATTGTTGATCAGCCAAACCAATCACACGGACTGCCAAACGGCGTGGTGTTGAGAAAGGTTTGAATGCTTTCGTATGAAAGAGACGGTTGTCATCCAAGAAGGCTGCCATTTTCTCCCCGAGTTGTTTTTCACTTGGTGTGACAACGTAGGCTGGCAACTCTTCAAGTCCAAGTTCTACTAATAAGTTTTTTGTCATGTTTTTCTCCGAAAAATATCTTTTTTTCCAGTTTGCCTTATGTGATTGGCACGCAAGCAACCGACTTCGTCGTTTCATTGCTAAAATTGGATTCCAAGGTCTCATCAATTTTGCCTGATTTTTGAACGTTAGTTTCAAAAAACGATACCTTTATCACTAGCAAGGCGGCGACTGGTTCTGAGGATTGCTCTATCATCCAATCCCATCTAATAGCTCTCTTTACTCTTCCTCTTCTGCTAGGAGTTTTGCGCGTGTGGCTTCGTCAAGAAGTGGGTAACCGAGTTTTTGCGTTCTGCTACGAAGGTTTTTGCTACGACACGGGCCAAGTTACGGATGCGGGCAATGTAACCGGCACGTTCTGTAACGGATACTGCTCCACGCGCATCTAGCAAGTTGAAGGTGTGTGAACATTTCAAAACGTAGTCATAGGCCGGGTGAACAAGACCCAATTCCAAAGCACGTCCTGCTTCTTTTTTCAAATTTTTCGAAGTTTTCAAGAAGCATATCTTGGTCAGAAACTTCAAAGCTGTATTTTGAGTGTTCGTATTCTGGTTGAAGGAAGATTTCCCCGTATTTAACGCCAGGAGCCCACTCGATATCGTAAACAGAATCTACTTCTTGGATGTAAGAAGCCAAACGTTCCAAGCCGTAAGTGACCTCAGAAGTTACCGGACCAGTTGCCAAACCACCAACTTGTTGGAAGTAGGTGAACTGAGTGATTTCCATACCGTCCAACCAAACTTCCCAACCTAGACCAGCTGAACCAGTTGATGGGTTTTCCCAGTTATCTTCCACGAAACGAATATCGTGTTCCAAAGGATTGATACCCAATTTTTCCAATGACTCAAGGTAGAGTTCTTGGATGTTTGATGGTGATGGTTTCATCACCACTTGGAATTGGTGGTGCTGGTAAAGGCGGTTTGGGTTTTCCCCGTAACGTCCATCTGCTGGACGACGTGATGGCTCTACATAAGCCGCATTCCATGGTTCAGGACCAATGGCACGAAGGAAAGTGTATGGACTCATTGTTCCCGCACCTTTTTTCATTATCGTAAGCCTGCATGAGCATACAACCCTGGTCATTCCAGTATTGTTGCAAAGTCAAAGGATGATTTCCTGGAAAGTCAATTTTTTAGACATGTTTTACTCCTTTTTCTATAATTTCTTGCGACACGAGTCTGCCTCGTCGATCGTACGAGGCAAGACGAGTTAGTACTGCGTTTAGCCTCAGGCACCCTAGTGCTGAGCATGGGGCAGTCCGACTGTAAGGAGGTATCTGCCACTGACGCAGTGGAGAGTCAATTTTTTGGACATGGTTTTACTCCTTATTCATAAAGTTTCTTGTGACTCAGGATACAAAAAGAACCGTGTCTTCGCTCCTAAGTCCTTTGACCTAGGGGCGTTTGAAACGCGGTTCCACCCTAATTTATTACTTCATTTTATTTTACTTTACTCAGCTTTTTACTGAGAGAAAGCGCCACTTGCTTACTTTGCTCTACTTGGCTCTCACTATCCCAAGCTCGCTAGAAAAAAACGCCGTAAGCTCTTCTTTCTTGACTAGTATTATAGCAGAATTTTTAGTGACTTGTAAATTAAAATCCGCATGAAACAATCGTTTCATACGGATTTTAGGCTAACAAACAATTTTGTTTTTCTTATGGACGTCTTGCAGCTTTTTTGGTTTTTACCATGAAGTTTTTTCTTGGCATTCTTCAAGGCTGTCAAAGCATCTTTCACATCTTGTTGGCTTGCTCCTGGATTTGTAAGAATGGTTTGAGCATTCTTGAAAACTGCTAGATAAGTTTTTTTTCTTCATTTCCAGCATAGATAAATTTAGCATCCTTTTCTTGGAATTTCAATTCATCCTTGATGTATTTTTTCAGGCTTGAAAAATCAGTTGCTTTCCCATTTAATTTTCCTTCCGCACGGCTAAGTTCAGCAAGTGCTTGATTGATTTGTTCTTGTTTCACAGTTGGATCAACCGCAAGCAAGGCTACTGTTTGGAAAGCACGATCGTAGTCGCGACGTACTTTTTTCTTTGGCATTGGCATAACGACCCGTTTTAGTCGTAGCATCGTATGCCTGCATCGCTTCTTTCAAAGGCCGCAACGTTTGAATCTTTCCCATCCAAAGCTTGGCTGGCAGCTTCAAGACTAGCTACTGCTTGGTTGACTTGCTCTTGACTAACCTTATTCATCAAGGCTGCTTGGGCAGCTTGCAAGGCTTGATCATAGGCTTCCTTCTTATCAGCACTCGCATTGAAGTAGTGAGCTGTCTTCGTAATATCTGCCTGATTGTTCAAAGCAGCCAAGAGATCCACTTTGAAATCACTCCAATACGATAATTGTTGTTGCGTCCTGCGACAACTGAGATCACTGGTGCTTCCTCAGCCAAGTTCATAACCTGTAGGAAGGGTTGCAACCAAGGTATATTGACCAGTTGCTACAGATTTACCAAAGCCATTTTTACCATATTTTTCAGCAGGCAAGACAAAGTTTTCACCTTCAGCACCTTTTAATACGATCGTAGCTGCTTTTGAAACTGGTTGATCAAAGCTAATGCTAACTGGTGCGTATTCCAAAGTATTGGCAAGAAAAGCGATCGTTTGGAAACTATTATCTTCTGTCAAATCAAATTCTTGCGTCAAGCTGCTGACAAATTTCACTTCTGTACGATCATACGTAAAAGATTTCTGCAGTGTAATGACCAAAGTTCAAGAAGTTAATATCTTTTGTCTTGTCAACTGATACATATTGACCATTGCTATCTTTGATTCGGTAAACATACATAGTATCCAAATCTTTGTTCGTTTTAGCGTCACGAACTGCGATTTGAACCCGACCACTATTTTGATCCCGAACCAAATCAGCTAGTGAAACATAATCTACGTTCCCCGCAAAGTCTTCTACATAGTAGTAGATATTCTTCTTATCGATGTTTTCAGGAAGATCGAAGCTACCATCTGTATTGGCCTTGATCACATGGTAATTTTCAAGCGCACGAGTACCATTCTTTATCTTCACTGGTTTGGACCATTGTCCCCTTGTTCATCAAATGGAGTCACATAAACGAGTTTTTCTGTTAAAATACCACCTTCACCAACATCTTTGGCTTTACGTGCAACAAACTGTTGAGCCCCATCTTTAAAACGAATATATCCAGATGTGATCACTGGTTTTTGGGTATCAACTTGAACCTTGAAGGTCGTTGATTGCTCTTCAGCTCCCGGAACCATTGGGGTATAACGAATGACATAATCATATACACCATCTGCCACTGCATTCCCATTTGCATCCGTACCATTCCAAGCAGTATTATCTAGCGTGTAGCTACGTGGATTCTTTTTCATTGCCAGAAGTTCTTACGATGATCAGATGGAGTTCCTTCCCCACAATGGATTTTTTATGTTCCGTATCGCTTGCTGCGTAGACAGTTGCATGAAGGTTTTCAATGTTTCGAAGAGCGACCGTCTTGTATTCAACGAGGTCTTTATTTCCATCTTCATTTGGTGAAATGGCAATGCGAACATTTCCGTTTTCATCTAGTTGAAGGGTGTGAGTTCCTTCTGCATTTTCTTCAATACCAAGAACTGTAATCCGACGACCATCTCGTTTCCCTTGTGTAAGAAGGAGAGGTCATTTTGAAGTGTTAATAGAGCTGAAACATTAGCATTATAGGAAATGTTCAAATCTTTTGGAATATGGTAGTAGAAACCATCTTTTCCTTCGCGTACCAAATCATAGACTGGTTTTTCGACAGCTGGAAGGTTTTGGAATTCTCCCTTGAATCCCATAAATGGCAAGCTGACCACATCCCCATCATCTGCTGGATCGACAAAACGAACAAATCCTTCAAGGAAATAACCATTTGGCATTTCTTTGCTTAATTCTTCTGTGAATTTGCTTGTGTCGACTTTCACTGTAACTGTTTCAGAACTATGCGCTTTCACAGTTACTTCAGGCCAAGCAGTTTCTGTTAATTTACGTGGACGGAGGGTAAATTTACCATCTTTCACTTCATCTGTATCAGTATTAACCAACATTTTCAAGGTACGATCGGTATCTGAAATATTGTGGACAGTGACATCAAAGGTAAAGCTATCTCCAACATTTCCAAGAGTGACACTTGGGTAGTTGTTTTCACCAGTAACATACAAGTCTGTTGAAACGGCAGCTGCTGTGTCGACAACCCCTGCTCCTTGTTGGCGTGGGGACGTATAGACACCGGTTTCTTTGTTAACATGTGGTTTAGCCGTAGACATAATCAAGGCCTTGACAGTTTCAGAAACTTGTTCTGGAGTCAATTCTGGATGGTTCTTCACAAGATATTCTTTTTACCAAGGCTGCAACACCCGCCACGTGAGGAGAGGCCATACTAGTACCACTCATATCTCCGTAGGTATTGTCATTCAAAGAAGAGAAGATGTTCCCACCAGGTGCTGTGACATCCGGTTTCAACTGACCATCTGTTGTCACTCCCCCAGCTTGAGAAATCAGACAATTGATCTGCCTCGGGAGATGGACGATTGGCCATGGTATTGTTGAAGACAACTTTGTAAGATCCAGTTTTAAGAGCTTCTCCATATCGTTTTGAAATGAAGACAGATGGAATTTTCTTAGCATCTCCATCAATCGCCATACCAAGATTAGAACCTTCTACATTATTGTATACCAAGGCACCTACTGCACCATGATGGAGGGCATTCGCAATTTTTTCTGTGAATGGGATTTCTCCACGTTGGATCAGTGCTAATTTACCAGTAAGATCTAGATCTTTGAAATCTTCTTCTTTCCCAAGTCCAACAGCTACATATTCATATTCTTTACCTTTTCAAAATCAGTATCGGTTGCAGACTTACTGTAGTCAAACTTACCGTTATCTACATCCGCATTACCTTCCAACCCTTTGACTTCAAAAACTTCTGTCGTAATAATTTTGTTATTGATAGAAGCAACAGAGATATAGAGTCCTCTACTGTTGAAGGATTTCCTACCAAACCGTAATCAGGATTTTCTGCAGACGGTCTTGAATATCCATTCCCAAAAGTATTACTATTCCCCGCAGAGATCAAGACAGATACACCCTTAGCACGAGCTCGTTTAATCGCATCAATGATATCTGAACCTGCATTGACCATAGAACCAGTAGAGGATCCAAGACTCATATTGATGGCATCTGCACCAAGGGCTACAGCATCATCAATCGCTTTTTTACATAAAGAGCAGAACCAGTTGTTTTTTGACGATCCGAAAAGACACGCATAAACATAACTTGCGCTTCTGGTGCCACACCATAGATCTTTTTTCACCGTTTCCTGCTTCTTTATCAGGATTCCCGGTTGCGATCCCTGTAACGTGCATCCCGTGAGAATCTCTTTCAGCCTCTTTTGATATTGTCAGTACCGTCAAAGTAATCATAGGCATATACGACTTTGTCGTTGTACCATTTACCATAATCGATTCCTGCCGCTTTCTTAGCAGACTTCGATTTCTTCTTGATGTTTTTAAACTTAGCTTTTGAAGGATCGGTAATCCGAAGAACCTCGTGGTTCACATCCAAGCCCAGAGTCGATGACGGCGACAACCATCCCTTCCCCTTTGTAACCTTGCTTCCAGGTTTGGGGAACAGTAATAATTTCGTCACTTTCGATGCTTTGAGGTTTGTCAGCTGCCTCATGGCGATTCGTTGTTTCTGAACTTGTCGGAGTAGCCACTTCTGTAGCTTTTTCTACTGGTTTTGATGCTTCTTCCGGTTTTGTTTGTAGAGCAACCGTTGCCTCTTTAGGAACCTCTGCACCTTGTGAATGTTCTACCTCAGTCGGTGCCTGTTGACTGTTTGCTTTTACAAGCTGTGTCCCAGCGCTCGTTTGACCTGCTGTTTGTTCTTCAGCACTCGCTTGTGCAGCAGATCCAAATACCAAAACAGCCCCTAATAAAACTGAGGCTACACCAAATTTGTATTTTCTTAATGAAAAACGTTCTTGTCTATTCATAGAAACTCCCTTTTATTTTAATAGCAACTATTATAACGCAAAATTATCTGAAAATTCATTCAAAAATGAATTGTAACACAAATGTAACATTCACGAATTACTAACTATTAATTTATTTTTATTCGTTATATTCCGAAGCAATAGTAAAAGTATTATAGAACATCTGTTTTTTTATTTGAAAATTTTTCACGACTGAAAAGATAAAAAAACCGAGAACGAAACTGTCCTCGGTTTTCATTAATTAGATATTCTTTCTTAAAAATCTTTGGTGTCTGGATCTGGTGCACCTGCTTCAACCGGAAGATAGCGCAGGAGTTCCATATCATCTGCCGTCAATTCAAAATCAAAGCAATTAAATTACTCGCAATCCGCTCAGGTGTAACCGATTTTGGCAGTGGAAGGAAACCTTCTTGCAAACTCCAAGCCAGGGCTAGTTGAGCGACGGTTTTCCATATTTAGTAGCCACTTCTTTTACTTGTTCATTTTGGAACAATTCTCCTTGGCCAAAAGGTCCCCAAGCCTCTAGTAAAATGCCATGCTTACGACTCGCTGCGATGGCTTCGCTTTGGTAAACCCCAGGTGCTAGACGAATTTGGTTCACTGACGGAATGACCCGAGCTGTTTCAAGGAGGGCTTCCAAATGATGAGGCAGAAAATTGCTAATACCAATAGCTCGAACCTTGCCAGCAGCTAGCATATCTTCCATTGCCCGCCAAACCTCAGCATTTCGTTGTTTCCAAGCATCATTTTCTCGAAGAGGTTTTGGATTTGGCCAATGAATCAAATAAAGATCTATATAGTCCAAGCCCAATTTATCAAGAGACTCTTTCAAAGCAGCTTGAGCATCTTCATAGGTGTGATGAGTATTCCAAAGTTTGGTGGTAATAAACAGGTCTTCGCGCGCAAGACCACTGTCTTTAATGGCCCGACCCACACTCTCTTCATTCTGATAAATCGCAGCTGTATCGATATGGCGGTAACCTGCTTTTTAAAGCAGCTAAGACAGCTTGATAGGCTTCTTCTCCATCCGCTCGCTTTCCAGGTTCCAAATCCTAATACAGGAATCTCCACCCCATTATTTAAACGATAATGATTCATTTTTTCTTTCCTTTCTTCGATTTCGGTTTCTTAGGCCCTCGAAGCTTGAGCTCTGGCTTAAAAATATTCTTCTTGGTTGGCTCCATCTTCTTGCTATAAAAACTATAGAGTAAAAATGCCCCACCAACAATCACAATAAAGATATTTTTCTTACAATCCCATAGAGCAAGAAAAAATTCCCATCAATAAAAAACGTATATCAATTGCCTTCATAAGCTACCTCACATTTCAATTCCCATTATAGCATGAAAAGACAGCATTCACAAAATTGCACTACCATTGACAAATAACAACTACAGACTGTTTAACCATCGAATACACAAAAACCTCTCTAGGTATGACCTAGAGAGGAAGTATTCTATCTTCGATTCTTGAATCTAGTTAGTCGCCTGGTAACGTTTGACCCCATCGAGATAGGTCGCAACCAGATCCAAATTTTGATCAAGCACGATGAAGTCCGCATCATAACCTTCTCGAATTTGACCACAAACATCATCAATATGGACTGATTTTGCTGGATTGAGGCTGGCCATCATCACTGCTTCGTGAGGGTTAGCAATCCCCCACTCTACAACCTTTTTTAATCCATCCTTCAATTTCAAAATTGAGCCAGCTAGATTACCAGTTGATTTCAAGCCAGCCGCCCCTTCAGCGACCACAACTGGAAATTCCCCTAGCATGTAGTCCCCGTCTTCTAAGCCCCCAGCTGTCATACAGTCAGTAATCAAGGCAACATTTTCTTTTCCCCTTTTTGTTTCATCAGGATATCACAAGCTAGCGGATCAACGTGATGCCCATCACAGATCAACTCTGCTGTAGTATGAGGCAACTCATACATGGCACCAACCATACCGAGTTCACGGTGCGTCAAACCACGCATACCATTGTAGGCATGCACCCAGACACTCGCACCTGCATCAACCGCTTTTTAGCTTCTTCAAAAGTAGCATTGGAGTGTCCCAGAGCGACAGTCACCCCTTCTCCTAGTAATGGTCCGAACAAATTCTTCTACCCCTTCACGCTCGGGAGCAAAAGGGCAATCTTATTCAACAGACCATTGGCAGCTTTTTGCCAAGCCCGGAATTCTTCCATACTTGGATCCTTCATATAAGCTGGATTTTTTGTGCCCCCTTGTATTTTTCTGTAAAAATAAGGTCCTTCAAAATAAATACCACGAATCTTGGCTCCTGTTGCTTCTTTGTATCGTGAACCGATATTTTCAGTTACTGCCAAAAGTTGTTCGTAAGAGGAAGTCAAGGTCGTAGGCAAAAAGCTTGTGACCCCTGTACTCAAGAGACCTTCACTCATGGTATGGAGAGTGCCTTCGATATTGTTATCCATCACATCTATCCCACCAAAACCGTGAATATGGGTATCTACGAGGCCAGGTGCAATACTGTACCCTGAATAATCCAGCACATCCACACCTTCTGGTAAGCTTTCCACATGTTTTCCAAACTTGCCATCAACGAGTTCCCAAATAGCCTCCGCGGCGAACCCCATGTGGGTAATAAAATTGATCTGCTTTAATATATGTAGACATAAAATCGTCCTTTCCATTGTAGGAACTGTGTTCCATTTATATTCATACATATTATAACGCTTTCACTTTTTATTTGTAAATGGTCTAGACCTATTTTTTGAATAGAATCAACAAAAAAACAGAGTAAGCTTCCTACTTACTCTGTTTGACATTCATTAAATTTGCTCGATTTGTACTTTTTCAGCGAGATTCATGGCATGGTCTGCAACACGTGTATAGTGAGAAATGATATCAATAAAGTTCACTCCGGCTTGAGGTGTACATTCACCGTGGTTCAAACGACGAATATGGGTTTTCCGAAGTTTTTTCTCCAACTTTTCAATTGCCTCGTGACGTGCTACCAATTGGTTTGCAAGACTCACATCATTGTTCTCAACGGCTTTCAAAGCATCCTCTACAAATTGATGGGTTTGGTTGTAAATATCCTCCAATTCAGCCAAGGCCGCTTCTGAAAAGACCACTTTCTTACGAATTAAATAATCGGTCAGATTGATCAAGGCTTCCGCGTGATCTCCAATCCGCTCCAAATCCCGTGAGGAATCTAGGATGTTGGTGAGAACTTCACTTTCTCTCGGACTCAAGGCTTCACTCGACAAACGAATCAAGTAGCGAGTCAAATCCTCATCAATGGTATTAATGGCTTCTTCTGTCTTATGACCCTTTTCAGCTGTTTTTTCATTTTGATGAACAATATAATCATAAGAAAGATTAAAAGCTTTGTCTGCATATCCACCTAAATGAAGCAACTCTTTTTTCGCATTTCCAAGAGCAATCGAAGGCGCTTGGGTGATCAAGTTTTCATCCAAGTAGAGCGATTCATATTTGACAACCTCATCCTCACCAGGAATCAGTTTGGTTACTAAGTAAGCCAAAACTCCTATGAATGGGAATTGAATGATGGTGTTGGTCACATTGAAGGCACCGTGAGAAAAAGCAATCGTCATTTCCGGAGACAAATGCAAGAGCCCTTGGAAGTATTCAATCATGGCTGTAAAAGGTGTTAACAAGATCAAACAAAGGATTGTACCGATCAAGTTAAAGAGCACATGGGTTCTTTGCAACACGCTTAGCAGAAACATTGGCCCCCATCGCTGCAATAATAACTGTCAAGGTTGTTCCGATGTTGTCCCCAAAAAGAATAGGTAAAGAACCGCGAAGATCTAGGAAAGCACCTGAATACAAACCTTGTAGAATCCCAATGGTAGCTGAGGAAGCTTGAATCAAAACGGTGATGATGGCTCCTGCTAAAACACCAAGAATTGGATTTTTTCCAAGAGTGATCATGTACTGGCTAAATTCTGGCAATTCTTTCAAAGGACTCATTCCTGCACTAATCAGGTTTAAAGCGTAGAAAATTCCTCCAACCCCAAAGAGAATCCGACCAATATTATTGGCCATTCGATTCTTGGTAAAGAAAAAGTAAGACCGTTCCAAGAAACATAATTGGAAGGGCATAAGTTCCCAATTTAAACCCAATAATGAATGAAGTTACCGTGGTCCCGATATTTGCCCCCATGATGATCCCAATAGCTTGACGCAGGGTCAAGAGACCCGCACTGACCAGACCGACGGTAATCACCGTTACCCCAGTACTAGACTGAATAAGGGCTGTCACAACAATCCCTACTAAGACTCCAAGGAAGGGATTACTCGTATATTTATCAATATAGTAGCGGAGACGGTCACCTGCGGACCTCTGTTGCAGCCTTCACCCATCGTTTTAATACTATAGAGAAAGAGCCCCAGGCCTCCCTAAAAAGTTAAATACAATTTCCTGCCAGTTAATCGACATGTTCATTCCTCCAAATTTGAGATCAAAATAAAACTCCCTCTCCTATTGTAAAGGATATTCCCTGATCACAACAAGAGATTTCTGCAAAATTCTATTCTTTTTTTAAATCATTGTTTCTTTTTGTTCTATTTTGCTTGTTTAAGGATCTAGAAAAGAGGTTGGAAAATTCCAACCTCTCTAGTCTTTGTTCAAATTGCGCAACATCTCATCGATCTTATTCCCGTATTCGATGGATTCGTCTTTCACAAAAGTAAGATCCGGAATCTTATACAATTTTAGATTCCGCCCTAACTCACGCTTGATGGTTCCTGTTGCTTTTTCAAGGCCTGTCTGAGCCTTTTGATTGTCTGAAGCCAAATCACTCATAATTGAATAATACACTTTGGCCATAGACAAATCACCTAGCATTTGAACATCCGTAATGGTAACTCCTTGAACACGCGGATCACGGACTTTCTTTTTGCAAAATCTCATTGACTTCACGCTTGATTTCCATCCCTACTCGGTCTGTCCGAAAATGACTTGCCATAGGAACTCCTTTCTGCTCTGTGTTTAAAAACTAGGAAATCAGAGGGGAAATTCTCTTTTTTTCCTAGTCAGCTTGCTTATTTTTTAATTTCTTCCATGATGTAGGCTTCGATGGTATCATCAGTCTTGATATCATTGTAGCCATCAATCATCAATCCACCTTCACGACCGTTTGTAACTTCTTTAACGTCGTCTTTGTAGTGTTTCAAGCTTGCAAAAGCACCGTCATAGATCACGACACCGTCACGAATAACACGAACTTTCGAGTCACGGGTAACTTTACCGCTAGTAACCATAAATCCACCGATGGTTCCCACTTTAGATACCTTGAAGGTTTCACGAATAACTGCTTCCCCGATGACTTTCTCTTCGAACTCAGGATCCAACATACCCTTCATGGCATCTTCCATTTCTTCAATCACTTTGTAGATGATTGAGTGAAGACGGATTTCTACATCGTCAGCTTCGGCTTGTTGACGCGCTTGTGGTGTAGGGCGTACGTTGAAACCAATGATAAAGGCATTTGAAGCTTCTGCAAGGGTCACGTCTGATTCGTTGATAGCACCAACCGCTGAGTGAACGATGGTCACTTTCACACCTTCTACTTCAATCTTTTGAAGGGAAGCAGCAAGGGCTTCAACCGAACCTTGTACATCTGCCTTGATAATAACATTAACAGATTTCACTTCCCCAGCCTTCAAGGTATCAAAGAGGTTTTCAAGGCTGACACGTTGGGTAGCTTGGCGTTGTTTCATGAGGGCACGTTTTGCACGTTCTTCACCAGCTGCACGCGCTGCTTTTTCATCCTCATAAACGGCAAAATGGTCACCTGCCATAGGGGCTTCATTCAAACCAGTAATTGAGACTGGCGTTGACGGAGCAGCAGTCTTAATACGACGACCAAGGTCATTAGTCATAGCACGCACACGTCCAAATGTGTTCCCAACAACAATTGGATCTTGAACATGCAGGGTACCTTGTTGGACAAGAAGGGTTGCGACCGCACCTTTTCCTTTATCAAGGCGAGCTTCGATAACTGTACCAATCGCACGAACTGTTGGGTCAGCTTTCAGTTCTTGGATTTCAGCCACAAGAAGGACAGTTTCCAACAACTCATCAATATTTTGGTTGAACTTCGCTGAGATTTCAACAAATTCAGAATCCCCACCCCAGGCAGCTGTCGACATAACACCGTGTTCCGCCAATTCACCGATGACACGTTCTGGGTTGGCACCTGGTTTATCGATCTTGTTAATAGCCACAATGATTGGAACATTGGCCGCTTTTGAGTGGTTGATGGCTTCAATAGTCTGAGGCATAACCCCGTCATCTGCCGCTACGACCAAGATGGTAATATCTGTAACAGAGGCACCGCGAGCACGCATAGATGTAAAGGCCGCGTGTCCAGGGGTATCAAGGAAGGTAATCTTCTTACCATCTTCCACGATTTGGTAGGCACCGATATGCTGGGTGATTCCACCAGCTTCTCCTGTCGCCACACGGGAGTTACGAAGGGTATCCAAAAGGGTTGTTTTACCATGGTCAACGTGTCCCATGATGGTTACAACTGGTGGACGCTCCACTAGCTCATCTTCGTTGAGATAACCATCTTCCACGAAGAAACGTTCAATATCGGCATTATCCACTTCAACCTTTTTCTTGGCTTCAATTCCATAATCTACCATCAAAAGTTCAATGGTATCGCCATCCAAGGATTGGTTTTGCGTCGCCATGACTCCCATCATGAAGAGTTTCTTAACGATTTCAGCCGGCTCACGTTTAATGCGTTTTTGCAATTTCAGCAACCGTCATACCTTCTGTATACTCAAATTCACTTGGTAATTCATGGAATTTACGCTCTGTTACTGGTTTTGGAGCATCATTACGGTTGTTCTTTTTCCCTTTTTTATTTTTCTTATTGTTATTCCAATTACTATTTTCTGATTTCTCACTTGGTTTTGACTATTTCGATTCCTTTGTTGTTTTCTTGGACCATCTTCTTCACGATCAAAATCATCGCGTTTCTTATCTGGTCGCGCTTGTTTCTTACGGCGTGTATCGACTTGAGCTGGAGTAGCTACAACAGCTGGTCTTCGTATGGTTTCAACAGCTGGCTCCTGTACAGGTGCTTTCACTTCTGGTGCTTCTACCCGTTTCCGGCGCTGTTGACGTTCTTGTTCTGCTTTTGCGGCTTGTTGTTTGTAGCGATCTTCACTTCCACGCGCATATTCAGCATTTTGTTCTGCTTTCAGTGCTGCTGCACGCGCTTTGAAATCAATTTTGGTGCGACTTGGGTTTGAGCACTACGTCTTTGATCTGGTTTGTTATTGCGACGATCAAAACCTTGATTTCGGTGTTCATTTCGATCTTGTGGTCGTTGATTTCGGTTGTCACCATGACGCTGATTGTCCTTTGCGATCACGTTTTGGACGATTGTCTTGTTGTTTTCTTACGTTCTGCCTGTTCTCTTTTGCGCGCGCTTCTCGTTCCGCTTTAAAGTTACGACTCTTTGGTTTAGCAGCTGGTGTTACTGATTTTGTCTCAGTTGTCCCTTCTTTTTTTACGGGTGCTGCTTCTTTTTTCTCTGCGACAGCCGTTGTCTTGGCAACCACTTCTGCTACTTTCTTTTCGACTGTTTCTTTTTTTCGCTGAAAAGCTCTTGATCAACTTTTCAGCAACATCAGTATCGACACTAGATGCATGACTCTTGACGTCAAAACCTAATTCTTTCGCACGAGTGACGACTTCCTTACTTTCCTTGCCCAATTCTTTGGCAATTTCGTATAATCTTTTCTTAGACAATTGCTGTCCTCCTCTTCTATTCCATAAGAGACCTCATTTTCTTTTGAAAATCCAGCATCTACAACAGCGACGACCTTACGAGCACGTCCAATTGCAGTGCTTAATTCTAGTGTTGAAAACACGGTAGATACTTGAACCTCATAATAGTGACCCTTATCTGTCACCTTTTTGTCAGGTTACTAGCTGCATCATTTGCCAGAAAAACTAATTTTGCTTTTTCTTCCTGGATTGCTTTGATCACGAGTTCTTCTCCAGAAATGAGTTTTCCTGCTCTTTGCGCCAAGCCCAACAAATTACTTATCTTTTGCTTATTCAAGGCCTAACTCTCTTCTTCTTCACCTTATGATCTACATAAGCGATCAATTCATCATAGAAAGCTTCTTCCACTTCCATATTAAAGCTACGATTAAAAACTTTCTTTTTCTTAGCAAGTGCCGCTTCTTCATTGTCTAGCTTGATGTAGGCACCTCGACCATTGGCTTTGCCAGTTGGATCGATAAAGACTTGTCCTTCTTTATTTTTGACAATCCGGAGCAAATCGCGCTTATCAATAATTTCATTTGAAACGACAGATTTTCTTAAAGGGATTTTTTTCTTGTTTTTACCATTTTCCCTCCCTCTCTTAATCGACTTGCTCTTCGTCACTTTCTACTTGGTCTTCAAAAGTTTCTTGAGCTGCTTCCATTTCTTCAAACTCACTGGCAGATTTGATATCGATGCGGTAACCAGTCAAATGAGCCGCTAAACGAACGTTTTGACCACGACGACCAATGGCAAGAGATAATTTGTTATCTGGAACCACAACGAGAGCATGTTTGCTATCTTCATCATCAAAAATAACTTGGTCCACTTCTGCAGGAGCGATCGCATTGTAGATAAATTCAGCTGGATCTGGAACCCATTCGATGACATCGATATTTTCTTCCGTCGGAACCATACGGTCTAATTTTTGATCGTATCGAGCTGGGTGGAATTTGCTGGTAATCTTTTTAATATTCGATCCACCACGACCAACGATAGTCCCAATCGCATCTACGTTTGGGTTATGGCTACGAACCGCAACTTTTGTACGATCTCCAGCTTCACGCGCTACACTCATAATCTCAACAGTTCCATCGTAGACTTCAGGAATTTCTTGTTCCATCAAACGTTTGATCATTTCAGGGTGGCTTCGGCTAACAAAGACATTGACACCACGTGGATTATCTTCTACCTTGTAGACAAATACTTCAATTCGATCATGAGATTGGAACACTTCTCCTGGAATCTGGTCTTGCTTTAGACAATTGTGCTTCGATCGAGCCAAGATTGACATAGATAAAACGATTGTCAAAGCGCTCCACCGTTCCACTCATGATTTCATTTTCATGTTCTTTATAAGTGTTATAGGTGATGGTGCGTGTTTGCTTACGCATTTTTTCCATGATCGTTTGTTTGGCAGATTGAGCTGCTACACGACCAAATTCAGTTGGCGCTTCTTCAAACTTGATCTTGTCCCCCAACTCATAAGCAGAGCTAATGGCCAAGGCATCCTTCAAGCTAATTTCTAAACGGCTATCAAAGACTTCATCCACCACTTCACGAACCGTATAAACACGGAAATCTCCAGTTTTTTCATTGAATTCAATCGCTGCACTTTCTGATTGTCCATAACGACGGCGATAAGCTGAACGCAATGATTCTGTGACGGCTTCGATGATATCTTTTTTTGATCCCTTTGTCTTCTTCCAAAATGCGGAAGGCTTCTAGCATTTCTTTACTCATGTTTTTCTTGCCTCTTACTATAAAGGCATCCTTTCTTTCATTCTGTTACAATTTTACAGCCAACCTTGCTTTGGACACAAGGTTATAAGGAATTTCTACAGTTTTTTCTTTCGTGTTTTATCCATATACTCAATGGTCAAAACATCCTCTTCAAAAACCTACCAAGTTCCCCTCAAAGACCTTTTGCTTTTCAACAGCCTTGTACAAGCTGATATTGACGTACTTGCCAACAGCTCCCCTCGAGTGCTTCCTTGGTTTTCAATGGTCTCCAGGCCAGGACTGGTAACCCTAAGAGGTACTGTTCTGGAAATGGGATCTGGTTTGATTTGATCCAATAGCGGGCTAATGATTTCTGTCAAATCCGCTGTATCATTCAGTGTGATCTCCTTCTGGTTTGTCTACGAAAATGCTTAAGACGTAGTCACCACCCATTTTGCCATATTCAACATCGACCAATTCAAATGGTTCCTTTGATAGCTGGCTGAATCACTTCTGTTACTAAGTCAACAATTGTTGCGATGGTTGCCACCTCCTCATAGATAAGAGGCGAAGATATTTCCCCGCCTCTCCTTTCTATTCATTTAAGGTATTATAACACGATTCCACAATGATTGCAAGGAATATGCTAAAACTGTGCTTCTACACGGTAAATGACCTGACCTTTACTTGAGAACTTCTTCTCATATTCAGTCATGACATTGCCCTCAAAATCACTGGCATGAAGGTCTAACCAAACCCCTTCAAGATCATACCGTATTGCGAAAAACTCACCAAGCTATATTCAAACAATCCACGATTATCTGTCTTAAAGTGAATCTCACCATGTTCTGGAAGAATTTGCTTGAAGGTATCAGGAAGGTCTTGTAAGTCAAACGACGCTTCTCATGACGTTTCTTAGGCCAGGGATCTGAAAAAATTCAGATAGAGTTGATCAATTTCTCCATTTTCAAAATAGTTGGTCAAGCTATCCCCGTCTACCCAAAGTAATTTAATGTTAGGAACATCAGCCTCTAAAACCTTATCTAAAGGCATAACTCAAGACCGATTTTTGAATATCAATTCCGATGTAGTTGATCTCTGGATTGGCCTTGGCCATCCCAGTAATAAAGGCCCCTTTTCCGCTTCCAACTTCAATATGAATGGGATGATCATTCCCGAAAATCTCATGCCATTTCCCCTTGGCATCTTCTGGATTTAGGACCACATATTGCGGATTCGCTTCTAATAATTCAGTCGCTCCCTTGCGATTTCTAACTCTCATATTTCCTTTCCATATTTCAACCGGAAATTGCGCAGAGCATAGATCTCGCGATTGACATTTTCTAAATCATTATTTTCATAGTATTTAGCAATTTGACACAAGAAAGAGTATTGACCAAACCAATAGAGTTTATCAAATACTTTTTGATTGTACTTGTAGCCATAATAGCCTAACCAATCGCGCCAATTAGAATCTGGGATATAGTGACTCAAGATATGCGCCACATCCAACATCCGGTCTGTCAAACGAACAGAGTCCCAATCGACTAGATAAATCAAGCCACTCTCTGTCTCAATCCAGTTGCTATGACGAACATCTCCATGGACGATCGTCGCATAATCCTCCCGAAAGGCAGGCACTGTCTTACGTAAATTCTTTACGACTGATTGGATATAGTGATTCTGACGTAGGGCAATTGGCAACCGGTTACTCCAAGAATTGAGCAACTCTAATGGAGATTCCACAGGATAGCCAAGTTTTTTCAATTGGGTCATCAAAGGTCTAGAACGGTGCAATCTCGTTAAAATATTGACCACTTGTTTTTTGACATCCCATTTGGCGTGAGAATTTCCCCATTCAACCATTCTTGGGCACTCATCACATTTCCATCCGGCAATCGTCGACTCCATAACAATTGAGGAGCAATCTGTTCTTTTGCTAGACCCGCAAGGATTGGGGTCGTATTCATTTTTACAAAAACGCGCCCGCCATCTGGGTAGGTCCCCATGTAGGCCTTCCCACTCTTCCCAGGAATCGGGGTGAGGCTCAGCTCTTTTTCATTCGAGTCCATCTTTTCCTCCGTAAAAAGTTTCCAATCTATTTTACTAATTTTAACGATTTTCGTCAACCAAGCGCGCCATCTTAAATGGAAGATAGAGTAGGATTAAAGCAACTGTATAAGCCAATAAGCCTAACAACAGGACTTTATCTGAAATAAAGACCAGGCCAATCCCCCTTCTATCACCGTTATCATCCCCATGACCAGCTGAATCGTTTTGTTCAACCCTGCCTTTTTTTACTGCCCTTTTTCATCGGAAAAAGGAGGGTCAAGGGTTGGTAATCAAAAGCACTGTAAAGCCCCAGTAATTGAAAAAATAACCAAGTAATTGAGCAAGGCTACAAGGGCAATCACTACGAGAGGCTGGGGAATAAAGATGATAGCGAGAATGGAAAGAGCCAAGAGTCGTAGAGTCATAGAGAAAAGATCTCCATTCCGTAGGAAGGAGCGCATATATAAGTGCAGCCACGTATTGCCATGTGTCTTGGGAAGAAGCCCTAAGAAACCATCCAAGTAAGCTCTTCTTTTGACACTGTTGGTAATGCCCTTTACCGTTGTAAACAAGGCAAAGAAGCGAAGAATCAATTGTTTCCTTGCATTCTCACGAGCAATGGCCAAGTTCCAATTTAAATTTCCATCCTGATAGAAGCGCGCTTCCTTCCAGCTAAAAAACAGCCCTTTTAGCCACTCCTAAGACAAGGATATAGGCTACAATAGCAAGGTTATCCAGCCCCGTTGCCAGAAGAAGAGGCACAAATAATAGAAGGACAAAACTTTGAATCAAAAACCAAAACACAAAAAAGACTTCTTAGCCTGCCCTTTGATATAACGTTTCACTTCCTCTTCCTTTACTAAAAGGAATAGAGCATCGGGCTTCTCTAAGTAGGTCGCAATGGAGCCTATCGGAACCAAGAGGAGCAAACCAATCAAGAGACTCCAGCGGATCACGCTTGTATCTTTGGGTAGATCTTTCAAGAATTGGCTGTATTGAACTGCCAGAAATCCTATGAAAATCAGCATAAAGAGGACGAAATGATCATTGAGAACATAGCGACTATATTTTACACATTGAGTTCGAAACGTTTGTTGCCGTTTTTTCATCAACTCTTTCATGCTGTTTCCTCTTCTGTCAAGGTCATATAGATATCATTTTAGACTTGCCTTCTCATCCCCAAAAAGTTGAACGCAGCTCGTCCAAGGTCCCTTTTGCTCGGATCTGACCCTTTATGGAGGATCACAAAACCATCACACATTTTTTCAGCCGAATCCAGAACGTGGGTACTCATCAAAAATCGATTTTCCTTTTTGCTTTCTCATCTGCCAATAACTGAATCAAATCTGCAATCGCAACAGGATCCAATCCTAAAAAGGGTTCATCGACAATATAAAGACTTGGATCCACTGCATAGGCGCAAATAATCATGACCTTTTGCTTCATCCCTTTTGAAAACTGGGTCGGGAACCAATCTAATTTTTCAGCCAAACGAAATCGTTCCAACAAGGGCTGGACGCGCACCATGACCTGATCCATGTCTAAATCATAGGCCATAGCTACGGTCTCGATATGCTCTCTCAAGGTTAATTCTTCATATAGACTAGGGGTTTCTGGAATATAACCAATTTTTTGCGGTATTCCGTTGGAGCTTCTGGCAGACTCAAGCCGTCAATCCGTACTTCACCAGCATAAGGATGCAGGAGACCAATAATTTCATTAATCGTGGTTGACTTCCCAGCTCCATTAAGTCCAATCAAACCAATCAGTTGGCCATCCGGAACTGAAAAACTCACCTCTTTCAGGACAGGGATGTTGACATAGCCCCCCTGTCAACTTGTTGATTTCTAACATATTTTCTCCGATTTCTGGTATAATGTTCTTATATTATAACAAAATTTAGTCTAAATGAGGTGTATTTATGGTTGACGATTGTATTTTTTTGTAAGATTATAGCTGGCGACATTCCTTCCTCCAAAGTCTATGAGGACGAGGAAGTCCTCGCATTTTTGGACATCTCTCAGGTTACACCAGGTCATACGTTAGTAGTTCCAAAAAAAACACGCTCGCAACCTTTTAGAGATGGACGAAACCGCCACAGCTCAACTATTTGCACGTGTTTCTAAAGTTGCTAAAAAAGTAGAAGCTGCTACCCAAGCTAAGGGAATGAATATCATCAGCAACATGGAAGAAGTTTCTGGACAAACCGTTTTCACACACATGTCCACATTATCCCTCGCTATTCCGATCAAGATGAGCTTGCCATTTCATTTACTGAACACGAGCCTAATTTTGAACAACTAGCAGTTCTCGCAGAAACCATCAAAAACAGTTAAAAAGGAGGCCATATGAAACTAAAAAATCTCTTTTGGTTTTGCAACAGGAGCTAGCATTAGCTACCACCTGGTAAAAAACCGCAAAGAAATCAAAACAGAGGTGACTGAATTCAGCCAATTGGTCAAGGGAATTCAAGATAACCTAGCAAAAATCCCAACGCAATCTGGATATTATCGAAGACCAAAAGACCAATCTTCAAGAATTGGTAACGGATTTCCAATACAAGACCAAACTATTTAGTCAACAAGCAACAGCTTCTCTAAAAAAGAAATTCAAGATATCTGGCAAGTAAAAACGATTGAAGACTCAATCGTTTTTTCTTATTCTGAAGGTACCGCAGGTGTCACACTGCTCGACTCTGTAGCTGCAGGAGCAACTGGTGTCACTGGTGCAACAGAACTTTGAGGTGTCACCACTCCCGTATCCTGGCTCGATGGTACAACTGGTAGTTGGTATAAACTCTTGGTAAACAGGTGCTTCCCCTCAGATGCTGGAGCTGGATTTTTCAGTTTGAGAAGAAGAAGACTTCAAACTTCATCCCCATCCAGTAGATAAGCATTGGTTTTCAATGTTTTTAATTTCTTTCAGACCCAAAAGCTTTGCGGATGATATTTTGAATTTTCAAGAGATGTTTTGAAGTGACAATCTGGATAACTTCCGCCATCTGCTAAGGTGGCATCTTCTCCCTTTCAGCTGGTACTGATGAATCGTTGAAAGGGCATCTTTATATCCTAGCAATTGAAGAAGGCTATTACTGTCAAGCGCTATGTTGGTTTGCATATTGTCACTAACAGACTCAATGATTCCTTTGTAGTGACTCAAACTATTGAGGCTTAAAACTTTCTCAACAATCTTTTTGATCACTTCACGTTGGCGTTTTTGACGTCCGTAGTCTCCTTCTGGGTCTTGGTAGCGCATGCGTGAATAAACGAGAGCTTGGTCCCCATTAATCTCCTGACGTCCTGGTGCGATCTTAGCCGTATATTCTGGCTCATTTTTCCTCGATCGAGATATCGAAGTCAAATGGATTGTTGACCGTGATGCCACCAACCTTATCCACTAATTGAACCAATCCCTTCATATTGATCATGACATAGCGGTCAATATGGATATTCAAAAAGATCTTGAATGGTCTTAATGGCTAATTTGGCACCGCCTTGAGCATAAGCCGAATTCAATTTTGCTTGGACTGTTTCGCCATCTGAAGTAATATTGGTTAGGATATATCTCTTTCAAGCTCGTCATGGTTGTTTCTTTTGTTTGAGGATTGACAGTCACCAAAATCATGGTATCACTATTTCCAGCCCAAGGATCTTCCCGAGAACCACTACCTGTATCAACCCCATCAAAAGGATGGTCATCGGCTTGTTTTCTGCAATGACATTGGTCTCATTTCCAAAGCCCTTATAAAGTCTTACTACTGAGAGTCCCTGTCGTTTGGTTGAGGATGGTAAAGGCCATAGGCCCTGATCCCAATCACTGTTACCGTCAATAAGCTCAAAAACATCAAAATAATTTTTTAACCATAGAATCTCTCTCTAATCTATCAGTTTCCCCATAAGGTAAACATCTAAAAATTCTCCTTCAGCTGAACAAGCTCCACGAGCTTGGCAACCTTCGATCTCAAAACCTAACTTTTTTATACAGGTGAACCGCTCGTTCATTGCGCACTTGGACATTCAAGACTAGTTTTAAGAACACCGGTCGAGTGCGCCCACTCATTCCCTTCTTCCAACAAGATCTGTCCAAGCCCTTGATTCCAATAAGCTTTTTGAACCACAATAAAGACATCACCAATATGCTGAATGGACCGTTGAGAAGCCGCAGTGATATTTAACAAAGCTGCCAGTTCCTGATCTAGAAATAACAAGAGGCAAATCCGGTTATCCGCCATCTCTTGCACCATTAGAAAATGCTCCATGTCTGCTGGAGACATGCCAATTCCAGCTTCATCTAGCCTCACGTAATCTGACTCTTCCCCAACTTCATTTAAGAAATCAACGACAAGAGCCGCGTCTGCACTGTCAGCTTTGCCGAATTTCTAATGTCACTTCCTTTTCCTTAGTCATCGGTTTTTTCCACCTGCTCAAAGGATGCCAGCAAAGCTTCTGCACGCGCTCCATGAGCTTCAAAAGCTAACTCTCGCCCCTCTTCCAATTTTCGGATAAAAATTTTTAGATAAGCATCCGAGAGACTCGGCTCAATCAGCTCTCCCCATTCAATAATGGTAGCACCATCTCCAAATAGAAAATCATCTAAATCAATAGAATCTGGATCATTCCCAATCGGTAAACATCCAAATGGTATAAAGGCAAGCGGCCTTCGTATTCACGAACAATGGTATAGGTCGGGCTTTTAATCATCTGATCAATCCCTAACCCCTTTTGCAATTCCCTTGGTAAAGGTCGTTTTTCCCTGCCCCTAGATCACCTGATAAGATGATCACGTCTTGCTTTTCTAAGAGTTTTCCTAGCTGTTTTCCTAGAGCGATCAGCTCCGTTTCATTGTGACTAATCATTTCTCTATTATACCAAACTTTTTAAAATCTGCTTTAGAAATTGTTCGACTCAGGTTTGCTTTTTAGATCTATTTCAAAGTAAAATAAAGTTAAGTGATTCTGCAAAAAAAAAAATTTGAGTTCCAATTTTTTAAATCGATTTAAGAAAATACTGAAAAAGAAAGTGTTTGAAACAATAACGTTTCAGGCACTTTATTCTTAGGCTCAATAATTGGTCATGGAACTTCAAAGAAGTTCGCTGACGTCCGTACTTCCTAAGGAATGTTTTTGAATAACTTTTGTCTTCAATCTGAAAGGAATGGGAGACAACCCCATTCCTTTTGGCACTTTCCTGATGCTTAATTCAAGGCCATGCTAACGTAGTTTAAAATAAAGAGAACATCTAGGATCCAAATCATGCTGTGCACTTCTTTGGCTTGTCCTTTAACCACTTTCACCAAGCTATAGGTGATAAATCCAGCAGCGATCCCTTGAGTAATCGAGTAGCTGAAGCCCATAAAAGATAGAGGTGAAGAAAGCAGGAACTGCTTCTGACATATCTTCCCAATGGATATTTTTCAAGCCACTCAACATCATGATCCCAACAACAATCAAAATTGAGCTGTAGCAGCGGTCGGTACAATCGCTAACAAAGGACTAAAGAGACTTGAAATAGCAAAACAGATCGCTACAACCAAGGCTGTCAGACCAGTTCGTCCACCAGCTCCAATACCGGCTGCAGATTCAACATACGTCGTTACGTTTGAAGTTCCTGCAATAGCTCCGACTGAAGTCGCTACAAGGTCTGAATAGAGGGCCTTATCTAATTTCGCTGATTGATGGTTTTCCCCATTTGTCGCAACAATCCCAACTTTTTCACCCGTACCGATCAACGTTCCGATTGTATCAAAAATATCAGTCAAGGAGAAGGCTAAAATTGCCATTAAGGTCTCAGGCAAACGAGACGTATTGGAAATCAAAGAACCCAATCCTTTTGATCCCAAAAGCTTGACCAAAGATCGTGCCTAAATCATTAAAGGCAGCTCCTAGATGGTTACTTGCAAAGTCAATTTTAGTGATATCAACCACATGGATGAGAATTCCAAGCACAGTCGTTGCTAAGATAGAAAGGATAATCCCTCCCTTTAATCCCTTTGACAACAAAGAAGATGGTAATCGCAAGACCAACAAGAGCCAAGAGGACAGCTGGATTGTTAAAATCAACCAAGCCTGGAACAGCAGATGCATTGGCTGAGATCGTTGCATTCCCCTTATCTGCCCCTTCTCCGACCACTGTATAGGTATGAGGGTCAATCGTGAATTTTCAAAAATCCTGCATTCTTAATTCCAACATAGGCCAAGAAAATCCCGATCCCCGCTGAAATAGCAGGCGAAGAGCGGTCGGAATCGATTCGATGATCATCTTCCGAACATTTGTCAATGTGATAATTAATGAAATCACACCACAAATGAAGACCATTCCCAAAGCTTCCTGCCATGAGTAGCCCATGTACCAAATACAACGGTAAAGGTAAGAAAGCGTTTCAAGCCCATCCCTGGTGCTTGTGCATAAGGTAAATTGGCATAAAAAGCCATCATCAAGGTCCCGACAACGGATCCAATAATCGTTGCAAGGAAGACCCTTGAGCTGGCATACCTGTTTGTGACAACATTTGAGGGTTTACGAAGAGGATATAACTCATCGCAAAAAAGGTTGTCAAACCAGCAAGAACATCTGTCCGAACAGTGGTTCCATGTTCTGAAAGTTTAAAAAACTTATCCATTTCAGAATAAACTCCTTTTTATCATTCTCGCTCCCAATCAATTTGCGAACGTTATATCTATTTTACCAAAAGATCTTTCGCCTTTCAAGAAATCCCGCTTCTCTTCTCGATTTTTGAGCGGTTTTCCGATTTTTCTGATATAATGGTCTCATTCTTCCTCGAAAGGAACCAAAATATGCACAAAAAAATGATCGCTCTAGATCTAGACGGAACTCTCTTGAATTCCGAAAGCAAATTGAGCGACTTTACCATTGATACGATTAAAAAATTAGTGCCCTTGGCCATAAAATCATTATTACAACAGGACGCCCCTACCGTATGGCACATACCTACTACAAACAACTAGAGCTAGATACTCCAATGATCAATTTTAATGGCTCCCTTAACGCATCTCCCTGAGAAAAATGGGTGGATGAACAATGTTTGACTTTAGATAAAAAAATACCTGCTAGATATGGTCGCCAACCTGGGATACCATCCAAGCAGACTTTATCGCTGGCGAATACCGCAATAAATTCTTTATTACCGATCCAAATGAGCACGTTGCAGACCCTAAACTATTCGGTATTGAATCTTTCCAACCAGAAAATCAATTCAACCCCGAACGGGTAACGAGCGACCCAAACTGTATTCTCTTTCAAACGAAAGCGGAAGACAAATATGCTCTGGCAGATGAAATGAATCGGCATTATGACTACAATCTGTCTATAAATACTTGGGGTGGTCCCTTAAATATTCTGGAATGCAATCCGAAAAAAATGTGACCAAAGTTTCTGCTCTGACCTACCTTCTGGATAAACTCAATATGGATCAGAAGGATTTGATTGCCTTTTGGAGAGAGCACAACGATACCGACATGCTAGCTCTAGCCGGTCATGGATACGCTATGAAAAACGCCAGCTCCGTCCTTCTCCCCTATGCAGACTCCATCACTGATTTCACGAATAATGAAGATGGTGTCGCGCGCCAATTAATACAATTATTCTTATAATACTAACAGACATGAGTTACGCCCTCATGTCTTTTTGTCTCCCCAAATCCTTAATCGGTTAATCAATACCGCCCTTTTTTTTCCCATTTTTTATTGTTCAATAGATAAGTTTGTGATATTATTAACATAGTTATTAAAGAAGCGCTTTCAAAAAAAATTCTAAATCGCTTCGTTCACTTAAGGAGGAACAAAATGAAAGCTGTTGTTGTTAATCCAGAAGGTACTGGTGTTGAAATCGTTGCAAACAAAGACATGCGTCCACTTGGAAACAGGGGAAGCTCTTGTTCAAATCGAATACTGTGGTGTCTGCCACACTGACTTGCACGTCGCACATGGAGACTTTGGTAAAGTTCCAGGCCGTGTTCTTGGACACGAAGGAATCGGTATTGTTAAAGAAGTTGCTCCAGATGTTAAGAGCCTAAAAGTTGGGGATCGTGTCAGTGTTGCATGGTTCTTCGAAGGATGTGGAACTTGTGAATACTGTACAACTGGTCGTGAAACCCTTTGCCGTACTGTAAAAATGCTGGTTACTCTGTTGATGGAGGAATGGCTGAACAATGTATCGTTACTGCAGATTACGCAGTGAAAGTCCCCTGAAGGATTAGATCCAGCCCAAGCTTCTTCTATTACGTGTGCAGGTGTTAGCAACTTACAAAGCCATCAAAAGAAGCCAAAGCTGAACCAGGACAATGGATCGTTATCTATGGAGCTGGTGGACTAGGAAACTTGGCTGTTCAATATGCTAAGAAAGTCTTCAACGCACATGTCATCGCTGTCGATATCAACAATGATAAACTAGAATTGGCGAAAGAAATTGGTGCAGACTTTGTCATCAACGGTCGCGAAGTTGAAGATGTCCCAGGATTGATCAAAGAAAAACAAATGGTGGAGCTCACTCTGCTGTCGTAACAGCTGTTTCTAAAGTAGCTTTCAACCAAGCAGTAGATTCTGTTCGTGCAGGTGGCCGCGTTGTCGCAGTTGGTCTTCCTTCTGAAATGATGGACCTCAGCATTGTGAAAACTGTATTAGATGGTATCCAAGTCATTGGTTCTCTTGTAGGAACTCGTAAAGACTTGGAAGAAGCTTTCCAATTTGGTGCAGAAGGCTTGGTAGTCCCTGTCGTTCAAAAACGTCCAGTAGAAGATGCTGTCAAAGTCTTTGATGAAATGGAAGCTGGAACCATTCAAGGACGTATGGTACTTGACTTTACAAAACTAAACAACTGAACCTACAGGACTAGCCCAACTGGGCTAGTCTTTTTGAGTGCTCTCAATCACTCTTATATACAATTTGTTATATATTTATTTTTTATTTTTGGAGATATAGATCGATTGTTGGAATCTTTTTATTGAAATTCAAATCCTATGAAACCTACATATCATTGATTTTTTCTGCCATCATCAACTAATAAACGAGAGCCATTCAATAGCATTCAATTTTTATTCAACGATAATTTAATATAATAAATCAATGCTTTTATATCGAGATTTTGATAGAAAAATTGACTTAAGTGTAAAAACGATTTATAATAAAGTAGCTTAAAGTTTTCTTAAACTGAAAGTCAAACAAATTTTATAAGGAGGAATGTCAATAATGAGTATTGGTATCATTATTGCTAGCCACGGTGAATTTGCAGCTGGAATCCACCAATCCGGCTCGATGATCTTTGGGGATCAAGAGAAAGTTCAAGTGGTTACGTTCATGCCAAGCGAAGGCCCGGATGATCTCTATGCTAAATTTAATGCAGCTGTTGCCGCATTTGATGTAGAAGATGAAGTCTTGGTTTTGGCTGACCTTTGGAGTGGTTCTCCATTTAACCAAGCAAGTCGCGTCATGGGAGAAAATCCAGATCGTAAATTTGCGATCATCACAGGATTGAACCTTCCGATGTTGATTCAAGCTTATACAGAACGGTTGATGGATGCAATGCCGGCGTTGATCAAGTCGCTGCAAACATCATCAAGGAAGCAAAAGACGGTGTCAAAGCCCTTCCAGAAGAATTGAATCCTGTTGAAGAAGCTAGTACAGCCGCTGCTGCTCCTGTAGCCCAAGCTGCTATTCCAGAAGGAACGGTTATTGGAGATGGAAAATCAAATTGGTTTTGCCCGCTTAGATACACGTCTTCTTCATGGACAAGTAGCAACTGCTTGACACCTGATTCAAAAACCGATCGGATCATTGTTGCTTCAGATTCTGTTGCCAAAGATGAACTCCGTAAGGAATTGATCAAACAAGCGGCACCAAATGGTGTGAAAGCAAACGTTGTCCCAATTCAAAAATTGATCGACGTTGCAAAAGATCCACGTTTTGGAAATACCCATGCTTTGATCTTTTTTGAAACACCTCAAGATGCTCTTCGCGCCATCAAAGGTGGTGTTCCGATATTAAAAAAACCCTGAACGTTGGTTCAATGGCCCACTCAACTGGTGTTGCCTTCTTAGCAGGTATGGAAGGGATTCTTGACCAATTTGAATTCCACCAACCATTAGTAGCATGTACATTAATTGGTTTGGTTACTGGTCACTTAAAAGAAGGTGTTATGTTAGGTGGTTCTTTGCAGTTGATGGCTTTAGGTTGGGCAAACATTGGTGCAGCTGTTGCACCCGATGCTGCACTAGCTTCAGTTGCTTCTGCAATTATTATGGTTTTAGGTTTAAATGGTGGAACAACAGATACTACAACTGCTATTTCTACAGCAATTGCCGTAGCTATTCCATTATCAGTAGCTGGTTTATTCTTAACTATGCTTTGCCGTACAATTGCAATTCCAATTGTTCACTTCATGGATGCTGCTGCTGAAAAAGGTGATTTTGGAGCAATTGAACGTTGGCAAATTGTAGGTATTTGTTTACAAGGTGTTCGTATTGCGATTCCTGCTGCTGCATTATGTTTCGTACCTAGTTCAGTTGTAACTGGTGTATTAAATGCAATGCCAGCTTGGTTATCTGGTGGTATGACAGTTGGTGGAGGAATGGTTGCTGCCGTTGGTTATGCAATGGTTATCAACATGATGGCTACAAAGGAAACTTGGCCATTCTTCGCTTTAGGTTTCGTATTTGCTTGTGTAAGTGAATTCACACTAATTGCTTTAGGTGTTATTGGTGTTGTTATCGCAATCGTTTATTTAGGTTTGAAAGATGCTGCTAAAAATAATGGTGGAGGATCGAATACTGGTTCTGGTGATCCATTAGGCGACATCTTGAATGATTACTAGGATTTTGAAGGAGGTAAATGAAAATGGCTGAAAAAATTACATTAACTAAACAAGATCGTAAAAAAGTTTGGTGGCGTCATCAATTCCTTCAGGGTTCTTGGAACTATGAACGTATGCAAAATGGTGGATGGTGCTATTCAATTATTCCTGCAATCAAAAAAATTATATTCTAACAAGGAAGATCAAGTTGCTGCTTTAAAACGTCACATGGAGTTCTTAACACTCACCCTTATGTGTCAAGTCCAGTAATGGGTGTTACACTTGCCTTTGGAAGAAGAAAAAAGCAAATTGGTTACAAAGCAGGTTCTGAAATTACCAAAGATATGTCTGGTGGGATCTTGCAAGACATCACTAAAGGAGCTTCTATCCTTCGGGATGTTCATCCTTGCTGTCTTGGTAGAACGTTGGGTATCTATTAAATTCATCTTTAATGTTTCTTCTGTCAAATTAGACGAGGTGCATATATCCACTGGGATAAACTTCCAAGGATACAATGGTATCCAAGTGCATTAAACCTTATTCTTCAATTGGTTCTGGTTTAATCTCAAACACCTGAAAAAGTTACGACTTTCCAACAAAACTTGGATTCATTGATTCCTGGTTTGATGGGATTGCTTCTTACTTTTTTGCCTGTATGTGGTTGCTTAAGAAGAAAGTATCTCCAATCACTATCATCATCGCCCTCTTTGTAATCGGTGTCTTGGCACACGTTGCTGGCTTGATGTAAGCAAAGATCAAAAAAAGAAGGTTTCGGCCTTCTTTTTATTATGGTATAATGAAGTGAACAGCAATACAGGAGGATCTCATGGCTCAATCATTGAATAAAACCAGTTGAATTCCATACTACAGGGGGTTTCTTACCTTGGAGTGGGGGAAAGGTTGGAAAAATCCTAGTCGGGAATGCCGCTTTTGAATTTTATGCGGATGCAAATGTAGAAGACTACATCCAAATTCCCTGGCAAGAAATCGAGCGAATCGGAGCCAATGTATCCGGACGTAAAATTAGCCGCCATTTTGAAATCTATACCAGAGAATCAAAATTTCTCTTTGCTTCAAAAGACTCTGGAAAAATTTTAAAGATTGCTCGGGAACATCTAGGAAATGATAAAATTGTCAAACTTCCTACGTTGATCCAAATCATCACGGCTAAAATTAAAAAAATCTATTTGCAAAATAGGATCTTTTCTTGTATAATAGACGCAAACGGATAAGTAAGTTAAGAGGTTCTTTCAGAAAGTCTGCGGTTGCTGCGAGCAGATAGAAATCTTAATTGAAATTCTACCGTTTCTTTAAAAATAAAATATCGAATCAAGTGCACACCTGTGAAGTTGGATGGAACCGTGGCTCTGCCACTCCAACACTGTAACAGGTGTGTTTTTTGTTAAAGGAGAAGCTATGTTAGATATTAAACGGATTCGTACAGACTTTGATGCGGTTGCTAAAAAATTGGCAACACGTGGCGTAGATGCAGCTATTTTGAATGAAATGAAAGAAATCGATGCCAAACGTCGAGATATCTTAGTCAAAGTAGAAAATCTCAAAGCAGAGCGTAACACTGTATCTGCTGAAATCGCACAAGCTAAACGCAACAAGGAAAATGCAGATGATAAGATTGCTGCCATGCAAACCCTCTCTGCTGAAGTCAAAGCCCTGGATACAGAATTGGCTGAAATCGATGCCAAAATTAACTGAATTCACTACTACCCTTCCAAACATCCCTGCTGATAGTGTCCCTGTTGGAGCGGATGAGGATGACAATGTTGAGGTTCGTCGTTGGGGAACACCTCGCGAATTTGGCTTTGAACCAAAAGCTCACTGGGATTTAGGTGAAGACCTTGATATCCTTGACTGGGAACGCGGGGCTAAAGTCACTGGTGCTCGTTTCCTCTTCTACAAAAGGTCTTGGGGCTCGCTTAGAACGCGCTATCTACAACTTCATGTTGGACGAACATGGCAAGGAAGGCTACACTGAAGTCATCCCCTTACATGGTCAACCATGATTCTATGTTTGGTACTGGTCAGTATCCAAAATTCAAGGAAGATACTTTTTGAACTTAGCGATACCAATTATGTCCTCATTCCAACTGCTGAAGTTCCTTTGACGAACTACTACCGCGATGAAATTCTAGATGGAAAAGATCTTCCAATCTACTTCACAGCCATGAGTCCGTCATTCCGTTCTGAAGCTGGTTCAGCTGGTCGTGATACTCGTGGATTGATCCGTTTGCACCAATTCCATAAGGTTGAAATGGTGAAATTTGCCAAACCAGAAGATTCTTATGGAGAATTAGAAAAAATGACTGCCAACGCTGAAAATATTCTTCAAAAACTCAACCTTCCATACCGTGTAGTTGCTCTCAACAGGGGACATGGGCTTTCAGCTGCCAAGACTTATGACTTAGAAGTATGGATTCCAGCTCAAAATACCTATCGTGAAATCTCAAGCTGTTCCAATACAGAAGATTTCCAAGCACGCCGTGCCCAATCGTTACCGTGATGAAGTCGATGGCAAGGTGAAACTTCTTCACACTTTGAACGGTTCGGGTTAGCTGTCGGACGTACCGTCGCTGCTATTCTTGAAAACTACCAAAACGAAGACGGTTCTGTGACCATTCCAGAAGTCCTTCGCCCATACATGGGTGGCGCAGAAGTCATCGCACCAAAATAAAGTTTAAAAACTGAGTCTTGCAAATTGCAAGCTCAGTTTTTTAATATTTACGAAAACGTTGGTAGCGTTGTCCAGAAGCTCTTCGAGAGGTAAAGCTTGTAAAACCTTTAACTCTTCCTGTAATTCCTTCTTCACTTGAGCCAGTAGTTCTCCATTTGAAAATCCATGCTCGGGAATCACCTTATCGACAATTTCCATATTTAACAATTCGTGAGAAGTAATCTTCATCAACTCTGCTGCTTCCATAGCACGACTTCCATCTTTCCAAAGAATAGAGGCAAAACCTTCTGGACTCAAGACTGCATAGATGGAGTTCTCAAGCATCCAGACCTTTATCTGCCACAGCAAGAGCCAAGGCACCACCAGAGCCACCTTCTCCGATGATAATCGCGATAATTGGAACTTTTAGATCACTCATTTCCATGAGGTTGCGGGCAATGGCTTCCCCTTGTCCTCGTTCTTCAGCACCAACACCGGGATAAGCACCCGCTGTATTGATAAAGGTCACAACTGGACGGCCAAATTTCTCCGCTTGCTTCATGAGGCGCAAAGCTTTTCGATAGCCTTCTGGATGGGGTTGCCCAAAATTACGTTTTAGATTATCTTGAAGATTTTTTCCTTTTGGATTCCAACGACTGTAACCGTTTGATCGCCTAAGCGTCCAATCCCACCAATCACCGCACCATCATCACGGAAGTTTCGATCTCCATGCAATTCGATAAAATCATCAAAAATTCCTTGAGCAAAAATCAAAGCGCAGTCAATCTTCCTTGGTCACGTGCCTCTTTAATAATCTGTGTTATTTTACTCATGTTTACCTCCATGAAGGGCTAATAATTGTCCAACTGTCGCTCGGATTTGACTTCTCTCCACGATCAAGTCTACAAATCCATGTTCTTGTAGAAATTCTGCTTTTTGGAAATCATCAGGCAATTTTTCACGCACAGTTGATTCGATCACGCGTCGACCAGCAAACCCGACCAAGGCTTGACTCTCTGCCATGATAATATCACCTTCCATAGCAAATGAGGCTGTCACCCACCAGTTGTCGGATCTGTCAATACCGTCAAATAGAATAATTTTTCTTTGGAATGGCGTTGAACAGCCGCAGAAATTTTTGCCATTTGCATCAAACTCACGATTCCTTCTTGCATCCGAGCACCACCGGAAGCGGTAAAAAGAACAACTGGCAATTTTTCTTTTGTCGCAAATTCAAATAAACGAGTAATTTTTTTCGCCTACTACAGAACCCATTGAAGCCATGATAAAGTTGGAATCCATGATCCCAAGCGCAACTTTTTGCCCTTTAATCAAGGCAGTTCCAGTCAGGACAGCTTCATCCAGTCCTGTCATTTCTCGCACTGCTGCTAGTTTCTTCTTATAATTTGGGAAATTCAAAGGATCTGTCGTTTCGATTCCTGTAAACATTTCTTCAAAGCTAGCTGGATCCACTGTCAGCGCCAAGCGTTCTTTAGCAGAAATACGGAAGGTATAGCCACAATTTGGGCAGACACGTTCACTACCTAAATCCTTTTGGTAAATGGTATGTTTACAACCTGGGACATTGTGAAAATAGTTCATCAGGAACTTCAGGTTTTGGCTGAGGCTCCTTCCAGGGCTGACCTATTCGGATTGATCCGAATATATTTATCTTTTTTAGAAAATAATGCCATTACTAACTCCTTATAATATGCTACAGCATCTGTAGCATTACTATAAAAGCCTGAAACTGTGAGGATGATGTTCATACTTCCCTCACAAGTCCAGGCTTTTCATCATTCCTTATTATAATTTGGAAGGAATTGTTCCATCAAAAATGCAGTGTCATAATCACCAGCGATCACATGCGAATCTGAGATCAAATCCAACTGGAAACTACTATTGGTTGTGACACCATCGATTTCCAACTCATAAAGAGCTCGCTGCATTTTCATCAGTGCATCAAAGCGATTTTCCCCATGGACAATGATCTTAGCAATCATACTATCATAGTATGGTGGAATCGTATAACCAGGATACACAGCAGAATCCACACGCAGGCCAACCCCACCACTTGGAAGATAGAGATTAGTAATCTTACCTGGGCTTGGTGCAAAGTTGAAGGAAGGATTTTCCGCATTGATCCGGCATTCAATCGCATGGCCTTTAATGACAATATCCTCTTGAGTAACGGATAATTCTTGGCCAGCTGCGATTTTAATCTGTTCCTTAACGATATCAACTCCTGTTACAAATTCTGTGACAGGATGCTCTACTTGACACGGGTATTCATTTCCATAAAGTAGAACTCACCCTTGCCTTCATCATACAAGAATTCAATCGTTCCAGCATTCTCATACCCAACTGATTCAGCAGCCCGAACAGCAGCAGAACCAATTTGATTACGAAGAGTTTTTCCGATAGCAATTGAAGGGGATTCTTCTAGAACTTTTGATTGTTCCGTTGAAGAGAGCAATCGCGTTCACCTAAGTGAATAACATGTCCATGCTGATCCGCTAAAATCTGTACTTCAATGTGGCGTGCCGGATAAATCACCCGTTCCATATACATGGCACCATTCCCAAAAGCAGCTTGAGCTTCTGAGGAAGCAGATTCAAAAGCAGCAACCAAATCTTCTGGTTTTCAACCTTCCGAATTCCTTTACCACCGCCTCCTGCAGATGCTTTCAACATCACAGGGTAACCAATGCGCTCTGCAATTTCGAGGGCTTCTTCAGCTGTATAAACTTCACCATCTGATCCAGGAATAACAGGTACTCCTGCTTTTGATCATCTGTTTACGAGCATTAATCTTATCCCCCATCAAATCCATGACTTTAGCAGAAGGACCAATAAATTTAATGCCCACTTCCTCACACATGGTTGCAAATTTTGAGTTTTCACTTAAAAATCCAAAACCAGGGTGGATAGCTTCTGCACCTGTTAAAACAGCTGCAGACAAGACAGCACTCATATTCAAATAAGATTCTGTTGATTTAGCAGGGTCCAATACAGACTGCTTCATCCGCTAGTAAGGTATGCAAGGCTTCTTTATCAGCAGTAGAATACACCGCAACCGTCTCGATGCCAAGTTCACGAGCCGCACGAATAATGCGCACTGCAATCTCACCACGATTGGCGATTAAGATCTTACGAAACATAGATAGGCCTTTCTTAATTTCCAATTGCAAAGTAAGCGTTCCTGAAGCCGCAAGCTTACCGTCTACCTCTGCTTTCGCTTCAACAACAGCAATGGTTCCACGACGTTTGACAAAAGTAGCTGTCATCACCAGTTGATCTCCTGGAACGACTTGTTTTTAAACTTCACCTTGTCCATCCCTGCATAAAAGACTAATTTCCCTTTATTTTCAGGTTTTGACAACTCTAGTACACCTGCTGTTTGTGCCAAAGCTTCCATGATGAGAACACCTGGCATAACAGGATATTGTGGAAAATGTCCATTAAAAAAATGGTTCATTAATTGTCACATTCTTAATGGCAACAATCGTATCTTCGCTTGTTTCCAATACGCGATCCACCAAAAGCATTGGGTAACGATGTGGCAAAGGCCTCACGAATAGCATTAATATCAATTGTCATTTGATTCGAACCAATCCTTTTCCAAATTCAACCATTTCTTCATTCATTACCAAAATTTCAGTGACTACCCCATCTTTTGGTGCTGGGACTTCATTCATCACTTTCATGGCTTCGATAATCAAGAGTGTTTGACCCTTAGTAACTTTGTCTCCTACAGATACAAAGGCTGATTTATCCGGTGCTGGCGACAAGTAAGCCACCCCAACCAATGGACTTTCAACCACATCACCTTCTGCCTCCTGAGCTGGAGCAGCAACTGGTTCAGCCACTACAGCTGGAGTTGCTGGATGCTTCAACAACAGGGGCTACTACAGGAGTTTGAGGAGTTGCTACCACTTCAAGTGCAGGAGCAACCGGTGTAGCCGCAACTGAACTCGTTTGATTTTTACTCAAATTCAATTCTTCGCCATTATTTTTTATATGAGAATTCACGCAAAGTTGACTCATCAAATTGAGCCAACAAATCTTTGATTTCAGAAATATTCATGAATTAACCCTCCCAACGTTTAAAGGCCAGAACAGCATTGTGTCCTCCAAAACCAAAGGTATTTGAGATAGCGTACTGAATATCCGCTTCTTGACCTTCACCATAAACAACGTTTGCTTCGATATAGTCAGATAATTCTTTTGGTACCAGCAGTTTTTGGTACAAAGCTGTGACGAATCGCTTCGATAGTAGCAATCGCTTCAACTGCACCAGCAGCACCAAGCAAGTGTCCTGTAAATGATTTAGTAGATGATACAGGAACTTCTTTACCAAGTACAGAAACAATAGCTCCGCTTTCACCTTTCTCATTGGCAGGTGTAGATGTACCATGAGCATTGACATAATCGACGTCTTCAGGTTTGATACCAGCTTCATTGATCGCTAATTTAATTGCTTTAGCCGCACCTGAACCATCTGGTGTTGGTGTTGTCATATGGTAGGCATCACAGTTTGAACCATAACCAACAATCTCAGCCAAAATGTTAGCACCACGTTTTTGGGCATGTTCCAAACTTTCGATGACAAGAACCCCTGCACCTTCCCCCATCACAAAACCATTACGGTCTTTGTCAAATGGAATAGATGAACGTTCTGGGTCTTCCGTTGTTGAAAGGGCCGTAAGGGCATTGAAACCACCGATACCAATCTTAGTAATCGAAGCTTCAGCACCACCTGCCAAAACAACATCATGCATACCAAATTTAATTTCACGGAAAGCTTCACCAATTGCATCATTGGCAGAAGCACAAGCAGTTGTCACGGATTTACATACCCCTTGAGCACCAATCTTAAGAGCAATGTTCCCTGCACCCATGTTTGAGAGAGCTTTTAGGAATAAACATTGGCTTGATACGTTTCATACCACGTTCATACATGCGGATAATTTGATCTTCCAATTCTTGCAAACCACCGATACCAGATGAGACAATCACACCTACACGATCGCGGTCTTCTTCTTCCATATTCAAGCCTGAATTTTCAATAGCTTCCATCGCAGCATAGATTGCATACAATGAGTACGTATCCATACGATTTTGATCTTTTTCACAAAATATTTATCGAATGGGAAATCTTGAATTTCACCAGCATTAAAGACTGAATTTCAGAAGCATCAAATTTTGTAATGGGCTTGATTCCAATTTTTTCCTTCATGAAGGTTATTCCAGAACTCCTCTGGTGTATTTCCGATTGGTGAGGTTACACCGTAACCTGTAACAACAACACGATTTGTAGACATATATATTCTCCTTTTGTCGGATGGATATTTAAGTAAGTGATTTTCGATCAGTGAGCATTCATTATTGCATAGTCATTCCGCCATCAATGGCAATTGTTTGACCTGTTAAATATTCTTGACCTGCTAAGAAAGCCGCAACTTCTGCCACTTCTTCAGCTTGACCAATTCGTTTCATTGGCACTTGAGCTAGCATGGCATCTTTCATTTTCGCTGGAATAGCATCAGTCATATCTGATTCAATGAAACCAGGAGCGATAGCATTGACACGGACACCACGGGCCGCAACTTCACGCGCTACTGATTTAGTGAAACCAATCAAACCAGCTTTTGAAGCTGCATAGTTAGCTTGACCGATATTCCCCATTAGACCAACAACAGAGGACATGTTGATAATGGCCCCTTGACGCGCTTTAGACATAGGTTTCAAGACAGCTTGTGTCATATTGAAGGCACCAGTCAAGTTGATTTTTCAAGACACGTTCAAAATCTTCTTCAGTCATCTTCAACATCAACTTATCGTTTGTGATGCCAGCGTTATTGACCAAAACATCAACACTTCCAAGCTTTTCAATTGCTTCAGCTACCATACGTTGAGCATCTTCGCCATTAGAAATATCCCCAGAAATACCAACAACCGTCACACCATAGTCAGCAAACTGCGCCAATAAATCCTCAGAAATTTCAGAACGTCCATTTAGGACAACATTGGCACCGAGACTCGCAAATTTATGTGCCACAGCTAATCCAATTCCACGTGTTGAACCGGTTACAAAAACATTTTTTATTCTTAAGTTCCATCTTTACCTCGTTTTAAGCATTCAGAAGTGCATCTAGACTAGCCTGGTCTTCGACGTTATGAATTGGTAGAGTTTTATCAATTTTTCTTCAAGAATCCTGACAAGACTTTTTCCTGGACCAATCTCAATCACTTCATCTACACCAAATTCTTGGATAGTGGCAATCGAATCATAAAAACGTACAGGTTCCATCACCTGACGAGCCAAAAGTGCTTTGACGTCTTCTGACTTCATGATAGTAGCTTCTGTATTCCCCAACTAAAGGAAGATCAAAATCATTAAATGATACTTTTTCTAGTTCAGTCACCAATTTTTTGACTAGCAGATTCCAGTAAAGGCTGTGTGGAATGGACCTGACACATTCAAAGGGATCAAACGTTTGGCACCTGCTTCCTTCAATAGTTCCACAGCATAATCCACAGCCGCAACCTCACCACCAATCACAATTTGTGCTGGCGTATTGTAGTTAGCTGGTGTTACTACACCCTTTTCGGATGCTTGTTGACAAATCTCCTCGATCAAACTTGGATCTGTATTCATAACAGCAACCATTTTCCCACTTCCAGCGGGAGCTGCCGTTTCCATGAATTCACCTCGTTTCGCAACCAAAGCTACTGCATCTCCAAACGAAAGAGCTCCAGCCGCAACCAGGGCAGAATATTCCCCAAAGAGAGACCGGCAACAATATCAGGAGTGATACCATTTTCTACTAAGAGACGATAAATGGCTACTGACGTTGTCAAAATAGCTGGTTGAGTATAGCGTGTCTGATTCAGTTTTCTTCGTTAGAATCAATCAATTCACGCAAATCATAACCTAGAATACGACTAGCCGTATCAAATGTCTCTTTAACAACGGGATAAGCCGCATACAAATCGCTCGCCATGCCCAATTTCTGAGCCCCTTGACCAGCAAATAAGAACGCACGTTTTGTCACTATCCTAATCCTTTCGACGTTTTTAGACGTTTACATCTGCCCAACGAGCAGCTTCTTCTTTAATCACCTTGGCAGCACCTGTGTAATAGGTCTTCCAAGATTTCAGCACAAGTTTCTTCCTTGCTAACAAGACCAGCAATTTGTCCAGCCATTACTGATCCATATTCCACATCTCCATCAACAACCGCGTTGCGAAGAGCACCTGCACCTAGCTCTTCAATTTCCTCTTGAGTTTTCTTACCTGCCAAGAAATCTCTTTCAGCTTGGTTATATTCTGTAGCCAATTTATTCTTAATCGCACGAACTGGGTGTCCAACAACTGAGGCTGAAACTACCGTATCAATATCTTTCGCTTTCAAGATTTTATTCTTAAAAGTTCTGGTGAGCGTTAGATTCTTTAGCAACCACGAAACGAGTTCCCACCTGAACAGCTTCAGCGCCTAACATAAAACACAGCATGCAGCACCGGAACCATCAGCGACACCTCCAGCACCAATTACTGGAATAGAAACAGCTTCAACAACTTGACGAACCAAGGTCATGGTCGTCAATTTACCGATGTGACCTCCAGCTTCCATGCCTTCTGCAATTACCGCATCAGCACCCAATTTTTTCCATCCGTTTTGCAAGGGCAACAGACGGAACCACTGGAATGACAGTGATCCCTACTTCATGGAAACGATCCATGTATTTCCCTGGATTTCCAGCGCCAGTTGTAACAACTTTTACACCTTCTTCAATCACGAGATCAACGATGTCTTCTACAAAAGGTGACATGAGCATGATGTTAACACCAAATGGTTTGTCTGTAATAGACTTCACTTTATCAATGTTAGCCTTAACAACTTCTTTTGGAGCGTTTCCGCCACCAATGATTCCAAGACCACCGGCATTTGATACCGCTCCGGCCAAGTCACCATCAGCTACCCAAGCCATCCCACCTTGGAAGATTGGATACTTAATATTCAATAGTTCAGTAATTCGTGTTTGCATAATTCCTACCTCATTTTTTCGCTTAAGTAATAGTTTGAGTTTGTATGACTGTTTCTTTGAGCCTCAAACTATTACCTAAACAAGAGAGAATATCTTTCGATACTCTCATCTATCATTATTTTGTTTTTTTTCTTCTACGTAAGCTACAAGATCACCAACTGTAGACAATCCTTCTTCAGTTTCGATTTGGATATCGAACTCATCTTCGATTTCTGAGATAACTTGGAACAAATCCAATGAATCTGCTTCTAAATCTTCGAAAGTAGATTCAAGAGTTACTTCTGATGGTTCTTTCCCAAGTTCCTCAACAATGATTTCTTGTACTTTTTCAAATACTGCCATGATTGGCCTCCTTAAAAAATAATAAATAAATTTTTAAAATGTGTTTCCACATGTTTAACTAGATTGTAACAAGAAGTGTGCCCCATGTCAAACCCCCACCGAATCCTGTTAGAAGGATTTTTGACTTCCATCCATCTTGGATTCGATGATTCTCGACACACTCCGATAATAGAATGGGGATACTAGCAGCACTAGTGTTCCCATATTCCATCATATTTGCTGGGATTTTCTCTCTAGAGACACCCAGTTTTTTTTGACATCTTATCTAACATTCGGTCATTCGCCTGGTGTAACAGAAAATAGTCAATCTCTTCTGCTTCCATAGAGGCGTCTGCTATAATTTTTGAATACTTTTCGTTACATCACGAATAGCAAAATCAAAAACTGCCCGTCCGTCCATTGTCAGATATTTTCGATCGGTAACTTCCTCTGAATAAGGAGAAGACAGACCCAAATAGCAAGATTCCAAACTATTACCTCTACTCCCGTCCGTATACAGATTCTCAGCTAAAAATGTTTTTGATCACTAACTTCAAGTAAGACACCCCCAGCTCCATCACCAAAAGCACAGAGGTGGATCGAGTCCGACCAGTCCAAGACCTTTTGAAAGCGTCTCTACTACCGATCACAATCCCTCGCTGGTACATCCCTGAAGAAATGTATTTTTCAGCAGTGGCTAATGCAAATACAAATCCGCTACATGCCGCTGTCAGATCAAAGGCAAAATGCTCGAGGCTCCAATATTGGCTTGGACTCGAGCAGCAGTAGAAGGCATTAAGCTATCTGGTGTAATCGTAGCAACAATGATGAAATCAAGATCTTCTGCGGATAATTTAGCTTTTTCCAACAGTCTCTTAGCAACCTCTGTTGCAAAGATCACTTGTCATTTCCGCTTTTTGAAATATGACGACGAAGAATTCCTGTCCGACTGCTAATCCATTCATCACTAGTATCCATGATCTCAGCCAAATCATCATTTGATATGACTTGGTCAGGTGCATAATGAGCAACTTGACTTATTTTAGCAAAGACCATTATTTGATTTCCTCAAGAAACGATACAAATTCTGCAATCCCTTTTGCATCACTTTCTTCTCTTCGGGACTCATATCTCCAATAATTTGGTTGACCATCCGTTTATGGAATTGCTGATGAAGACGATAAAGAGACGACCATTTTCGTTAAACTTAAGTGTACAACCCGGCGATCAACCTCTGATCTTCTTCTTTCGATATACCCTTTGCGTTCAAGATTATTCAAACTTGTCGTGACAGTTCCCAAAGTCACCATCAACTCCGTGAAATATCACTCGGTGTTGCATTCGGTGTCGAACCAATCACATCAATCGTATGCATTTCCTTTATAGAAACATCTTTGAATCGACTTGCTCTTAGGCTCGACTCCTCAATAACCAAAACATTATTAAAGATGGATGTTAAATAATCGTTAACTAATTGGTAATTCAAAACTCCACCTCTAAATTACTTTGACAGTCAAATTTTATCAAAAATGAAAATAATTTGCAAGCATTTTTTCAAAAACATAGAAAAATTACAAATTTATTTTCCTTTAAATTAGTGGCCGACGTTTTCAGAGTAGGCAATAACCCCTTCTTGAAATCTTCTGTAAATGCTAGTTTCTTTTGCAAATTCCAATTCAAGACCCGCATATTGGTCCCATTCTTTCAAGAATGCTTCCCAAACCATTTCTTTCATAGCAAAGCATAAGAATTTGAAGATCCTCTTCTTAATTTTTTAAGCAGTTGATCTACCGTCTTATCGAGTTTATCAGATTCACATACACGGTAAGCTAGGCCATAATCAAATGCCTTTTCAGCGTTCAGGGCTTCACCCGTCATTACTAAATGAGTAGCACGAGACATTCCAATAGATTTTCCTAATAAGAATAAACCACCCGCATCTGGTGCTAAACCAACCCCAACAAAAAGCCTGGATAAATTTAGTACGATCACTAATAATACAAAAATCAACAGCTACTGCAATGTTAGCAGCTGCTCCAGCAACCGCTCCATCTGCCACCATAATAACCGGTTTTGGCAATTGCTTGATTTTTTCTTTGAAATCGTATTAACTAATTCCGGCAATTAAAACAAGAGACTCGATGTCATCCGCATCAACTGCACGTTTCATTTCGCTCAAATCCCCACCAACTGAAAAGATTTTTCCTTCTGCTGATAGAATAATGAATTTAACTTCCTCATTTTTTCTGCATCTTCAAAGCAGCTAAAATTTCTGACACATTGGAATGTTAAAACCATTTGATACCTCAGGACGATTTAAAAAGAAATCGTTGCGAGGTCATTTTTCAACTGAATACAAAATTGTTTCAAACATCTCAGACTCCTTTTGTTTTTAATATTAAAATATTTTGATATTAAACTTATGAATTATAACATATCATACCACAAAAATAAAATTAGTAAAATATATCTATATGATGTAACAAAATTGTAAAGTTTGAAGAAATTTCAACCTTTTTTCAAAATCAAATACTATTTCCTATCAGGGAAATAAATTGTATCAATAACTGAACTTTGGTATAATGTATTAATGAAACTATTAAGGAGAAAATATGAAAGTAACTAAATTCGGTGGAAGTTCTCTAGCATCAGCTTTCAATTAAAAAAAGTACTTGATATCATTAAAGATGATCCAGAAAGAAAATTTGTAGTTGTATCAGCTCCAGGCAAACGCAACGCTGAAGATACAAAAGTAACAGATGCTCTGATTCGATATTATAAAGAATTTACTTCAGATAAGGATATTACTCAAACACAACAGTGGATTATAGAGCGTTATCGTGCTATTACGGAAGAATTGGGTCTCAAAGAATCCATTATTCAAGAAATTGCTGAAGATATCTATGATTTAACAAATTTACCCAAAAAAGGAAACCCATTTCACATACGATGCATTCCTAGCTGCTGGTGAAAATAACAATGCTAAACTCATTGCTGCTTATTTCAATCAAAATGGCTTAGAATCAAGATATATCCATCCAAAAGAAGCAGGAATTACCGTTACTGCAGAACCTTCCAACGCTCGGATTTTGCCATCTAGTTACGATAAAATTGAAGAACTAAAAGATTCAAGTGAAGTGATTGTCGTTCCAGGATTCTTTGGTGTTACCAAAGATGGGGACATTTGTACATTTTCTCGTGGTGGTTCTGATATTACAGGATCGATCATTGCTGCTGGTGTAAAAGCAGACTTATACGAAAACTTTACGGATGTCAATGGAATATTTGCTGCACACCCTGGTATTATTAAACATCCCCACTCGATTCCTGAATTAACCTACAAAGAAATGCGTGAATTAGCCTATGCTGGCTTTTCAGTTTTACATGATGAAGCACTCGTACCAGCATACAGGGGTAAAATTCCTCTAGTAATAAAAATACAAATAATCCAGAACACCCTGGAACCCGCATTGTTTTAGAACATTCAAATGATCATGTAACTGTCGTAGGAATCGCTGGAGATTCAGGGTTTCGTAAGTATCAATATGACCAAATACCTCATGAACCGTGAAGTTGGGTTTGGTCGAAAAGTTTTCAAGTACTAGAAGATCTCAATATCAGTTGGGAACATATGCCAACAGGAATCGATGACTTATCTATAATCTTACGTTCACGTGAACTCACTCCAATTAAAGAACAAGAAATTTTAAAACAATTAACTCAGAAACTTGAAGTTGACACAGCTGAGATTGAACATGATCTTTCAATCATTATGATTGTTGGTGAAAAAATGAAAAGTCAAGTTGGGGTTACGGCAACTGCAGCCAAAAAGCACTATCAGAAAATGAAGTTAATATTCAAATGATTTCAAGGTTCTAGTGAAGTTTCCATTATGTTCGTTGTAAGTAAAAACCAAGAAGAAAAAGCCATTAAAGCTTTATATAATGCATTTTTCTCAAATAACTAATAAATAGATAAATGTTCCCTTAACAGATACTTCGGATTGAAGAAAAAATCAATTTTGATTACTTTCTTTTCAATCTTTTTTACCAGAGAAAAGCAAAAAAACTCTTAAAAAATAGTACTATATCAGCATTCCTAAGAGTTTCCATTATATGGTAAGCAACCTCAAAATAGAAATTTTCTATTGTTTATTGGGATTGTATACATTCTAAAAATTGCCTAATAGAGCTTTTCTAAAAAAAAAGAGGTCAATAATTGACCTCTTTGAATATACTCCGCCAGTAGGACTCGAACCTACGACATCATGATTAACAGTCATGCGCTACTACCAACTGAGCTATGCCGGATAAATGCTAAGCGACTACGTCCTTATCTCACAGGGGGCAACCCCCAACTACTTCCGGCGTTCTAGGGCTTAACTCTGTGTTCGGAATGGGAACAGGTGTATCTCTAGGCTATCGTCACTTAACTCTGAATGTTTAAACATTCAAAATTGAATATCTATATTCTAACAAACTAAACCTAACTTTGTCAATATCTTCTGACTCTTTGGATAAGTCCTCGAGCTATTAGTATTAGTCCGCTCCATTGCTCACACAACTTCCACTCCTAACCTATCTACCTGATCTTCTCTCAGGCTCTTACTGGATATAGTTCATGGGAAATCTCATCTTGAGGTGGGTTTCACACTTAGATGCTTTCAGCGCTTATCCGTTCCGTACATAGCTACCCAGCCATGCCTCTGGCGAGACAACTGGTACACCAGCGGTACGTCCACCCCGGTCCTCTCGTACTAAGGGCAGATCCTCTCAAATTTCCTACGCCTGCGACGGATAGGGACCGAACTGTCTCACGACGTTCTGAACCCAGCTCGCGTACCACTTTAATGGGCGAACAGCCCAACCCTTGGGACCTACTTCAGCCCCAGGATGTGATGAGCCGACATCGAGGTGCCAAACCTCCCCGTCGATGTGGACTCTTGGGGGAGATAAGCCTGTTATCCCCAGGGTAGCTTTTATCCGTTGAGCGATGGCCCTTCCACTCAGAACCACCGGATCACTAAGTCCGACTTTCGTCCTTGCTCGACCTGTCTGTCTTGCAATCAAGCTCTCTTATGCCTTTACACTCTATGCACGATTTCCGACCGTGCTGAGAGAACCTTTGAGCGCCTCCGTTACCTTTTGGGAGGCGACCGCCCCAGTCAAACTGCCCCGTCAGACACTGTCTCCGTAGATGATAAACCTACCGGGTTAGAGTGGCCATAACACAAGCGTAGTATCCCAACATCGCCTCCATCGAAACTGTCGTCCCGATCTCTATGGCTCCCACCTATCCTGTACATGTGGCACAGACACTCAATATCAAACTGCAGTAAAGCTCCATGGGGTCTTTCCGTCCTAGTCGCGGGTACCCTGCATCTTCACAGGGATTTCGACTTCACCGAGTCTACAGCTGAGACAGCGCCCAGATCGTTACGCCTTTCGTGCGGGTCGGAACTTGCCCGACAAGGAATTTCGCTACCTTAGGACCGTTATAGTTACGGCCGCCGTTTACTGGGGCTTCAATTCATACCTTTCGCTTACCGCTAAGCACTCCTCTTAACCTTCCAGCACCGGGCAGGCGTCACCCCTATATACATCATCTTACGATTTAGTAGAGAGCTGTGTTTTTGATAAACAGTTGCTTGGGCCTATTCACTGCGGCTGACTCAAAGCCAGCACCCCTTCTCCCGAAGTTACGGGGTCATTTTGCCGAGTTCCCTTAACGAGAGTTCTCTCGCTCACCTGAGGCTACTCGCCTCGACTACCTGTGTCGGTTTGCGGTACGGGTAGAGTATGATTAACGCTAGAAGCTTTTCTTGGCAGTGTGACGTCACTAACTTCGCTACTAAACTTTCGCTCCCCATCACAGCTCAATGTTACAGAATTAAGCATTTAACTCAATTCACACCTCACTGCTTAGACGTGCACTTCCAGTCG
>VOFI01000069.1_pt1 | contig 59219 bp, 66 predicted proteins | sample 5384131 | NCBI WGS metagenome assembly VOFI01 (sample SAMN12384728, study PRJNA508395) | human gut metagenome | isolation source: healthy gut H | host: Homo sapiens
TATTGAAGAGTTTTGACACGCGAAAAAAACCCTATAAAAGGATTTCTGCATTTCTATGAGATTTAGTTTTCGGAACAATTCAACAGGCACAACACTCATTGATCTTAAAAATAGTTGCTGATCGTTACCTTTATTTGTCCTTGTCAGGTATTTTGTTGTTAGTGTCATATAAAATCATAGATTGGATAGAAAAAGAGCATCATGTGTTTCCAAAGCTTCTGTTGTTTTTATCAATGCTTTTTCTATATCCTTTATTTTATGAGCTATACGTATAGCTACAGCAAACAGTGGGAGGATACGGACACCGTGAAGCATTATTTGCGTAGTTTTTATAAAGGAGAATACGAAGAAAAAGATATAAACGGTCGTGAAAATCACGATTGAAGTATTAACAAATTAAAAACTTAAAGACAATGGTACAATTAAAGAAAAAAGCCGTGTTGTTAATTGGAGCATTGATGTTGCTCCTCGGTATGGGAATGAATCTTCAGTATGCGCTGGATGATTAGGACCAGATGGAAACCGCGTTTTTGATAGATATGGCTTTTGATGGTATCTATAAAGAAAGTTTTTTTTCTGTTATATCATCGCAAGTGATAGTCTGGAAAAAGAAAAGTTTCCAGATCTAATTCCTGATAAATTGCATTTGCTTTCGGAGGAAGATAATCCAGTGGTTGTTTTTTATAAAGTAAAAAAATGAAAAAACTGAACAATATCGTTAACTTTATTTGTCGCTGTCGGGTATTTTGTTGTTAGTGTCAAATCATTGGTTAGATGGGAAAAGAGTGTCATGTGTTTTCAAAATTCCTGTTGTTTTTATCAATCCATTTCTATATCCTTTATTTTATGGGCTAATTCCAGTAAACAATGGAAGGATACGGACACTATGAAGCATTATTTGTGTAGTTTCTACAAGAGTGAATAAACGGTCGTGAAAATCGCGATTGAAGTAATAACAAATTAAAAACAAAAAAAGATGGTGCAATTAAAGAAAAAAGCCGTGTTATTAATTGGAGCAGCGATGTTGTTCCTCGGTATGGGAATGAATCTCCAGTATGCGCTGGATGATTATGGGTTGGCAAAGAATAATGCCGTGATTGCCATTTGGGCACAGCAAATTCAAACAGGTAAGGATCCGGCAGGAACGGGAGGAAATGATGGAGGTTGTAAAGATTGTAATTTAGCAGGGGAAAAGGTGCAACTTCTTGTTCGTGTGAATCTGGTTCGATATCTGCATTGGGTGTTGAGGCCTCTGGTAGAGGGTGTTCTGTTTCAACAGGAAGTGGTTATTATTCTTGTTGTAGAGTAACAAGTGATGGTTTGTGTAAGTGTCCGTCTTGTAAAAACAATCACTAAAAAAGAATGTATCAAAATGCATTGTACTGATTTGAGATTATATTTTAGATTAGCTGTTTAATGTTTTGTATAAAAAATCTTGAAATGACAATATTTTTACACATTCTTGTAAAAGAATAATTTTGACATGAAAGATATGAAGAAACTTCTTTTGTTAATGGTGGTTATAATGTGTTCTTGCTCTGGGAAGCATCAAGAATATGCTGATTTTTTTTACATTATCTATTGATCCAGAAGATTCTCAGATTGCACATATAGAAGATTTTTTTGACGAGATAAAAATTTTCCCATTAGAAACGAATGATACTGTATTAATAAATACTATATACAATATTGTTCCATCAAATAAATATATATATATATTAGATAGGGAGAAGTTCTTCTATTTTTATTTATTCTGATTGTGGAAAAATAAAAAAAGTAATAAATGGGCAGGGATATGGACCAAATGAATATACGAAAGTCTCAAGTTTTGCAGTCAATAAAGAGAAGAAAGAACTTTATTTAATAGATAACCAGTTAAAAAAAAAAAAAGATTCGTTTATGATTTGGACGGTAATTATTTGTGTGTAGATACACTTCCCTATAAAATAGATCAAATGCTGTTTTTAGGTGAAGGAAGAGAAATATGGGCACGATCTGTAATAGATCATGAAGACGGATATGTTATGAATTGTTTTGATCATAATAAATTAGTGGCACAATATCATCCGTATCATTATGAAAATGGTGCAACTGTTCATTTTTGGGAATCTCCATTTGTTTTGTTTAAAGTGTTTAAAGAAAATGTATATGCTCATATTATGTATAATGACACTATTTATAAATATGATTTTGACTCTTTTAAAGGAGGGTTCGTTATAGAATTGAAGCATGCTATTCCGAAAAAATGATTGATTTGCCGATGTCGAGTAAATATGATAAAATTTATAACTACCTTAAAGAAAATAAGAAAGTAGCTCATTCTCCTTATCTGTATATGCTAAAAGATGATCTGGTTGGAATCTCATATCAATATAGTGGTTATAATTGTTTTTACATTTATGATAAATTAAAGAAGAAAAGTCGCTCTTTTCTTGGACCTTACATCGGAAATGTTCATATAGTGGATATATTATATGGTACGTTTGCTCGTGATAATTGCTTCTATTATGTGCTTGATCAGTCCAAATATCAGAGTTTGGAGGAATATAAAAAAAAAGAGATACAGAAATCATATCCAGAATTGTCAAAAATATTGGATAAGACTTCTATTGATGAAAATCCTATTTTGATGGTCGCAAAGTTAAATGATAAAATATTACAAATATGAATAAAGTTATAAATTATATATATCGTTGATATTACTATTAATTATAATAAAATATATAACGTGAATATACAACAATTAATGCAGATAATTTTATGTCTCAGAAACCCTGTCGCTTTTAAAAGAAAACGGAGAAAATATACTGATTTATACGATTCTAAAAACAGACGATAAATTTGTGATTCGTTTTAATGATGTAGGATAGTTGACATCAGAATCTGTTACACCTGTATACAAGGTGGAATTGCCGGACTCTTTACCGTTGGATGTTCTGATGGAAGTGACACCATCATTGAAGTTGATGCAAACCCGCTACTCATGGTTGTTGAGTAATGCTTATGAAGCGGATGGTTTTTGAATTTATGGTTTCAGAAACAGGGAAGCTGTTATGCAGTATATTATGATTTGTTGAAAGATAAACTCATATATGCCGGTAAGCAGGTTAATAATCATCCTGTGAAAGATTTGTTATTTATATCTCAAATTCATGGAGTGTATAAAGATATGTTTTTTCTGTGGTTCCTTCTTTTGTAATCCAGTACAAGATATCTGAAAATCCGGATGTTTTTCCGGATGATCTGAAAAAATTTAACGGAAGAAAGTAATCCGATTATTGGCTTTTTATCGGGTGAAAAGATGAAAAAGTAGTATTAAGCTCAGTATTTTTCCTTGGTTATTCGTTTAGTTTATAAAAGGCGAAAAATGAAAAAAACTGAACAATATCGTTAACTTTAAATTCTTGTTGGGGTTCCTGCTCCTTTATGGATTGGTAGCGTTTTGCTATTCTCCTGTTTTCTCTAACGGTTTCCTGGATTCGTGGGATGACCAATGGATGGTGATGAACGTATTTACGGAGAGTGGTTTTCGGATGGAAAACCTGATAGCGGTGTTTACACAATCCTATAAAGGTCAATATAGCCCGTTGGTGGAATTGAACTATATGGCGCTGTACGGCTTGTTCGGCTATGATCCGTTTTGGTTCCATTTGATGAGCTTTGTCTGGCATTGTGGATGTGCCACGTTGCTTTTTTTCTTGATCTTCCGTTTGTTGGAGATGTCCGGCCAATCCGGATCTCGTCGAAGTTTGTGGGTGGCTGCCTTGACTACCTTCCTTTTTGCCATTCATCCGGTGAATGTAGAATCTATTGCTTGGATCAGTGCGGTGAAGGTTCCGATGTATGTATTTTTTATTTGTCAACCTTGTTGTTGTATCTTCGTTATGTCCGGTCACAAAAACTCGGTTGTTATATAGCGGCTTTATGTTGTTTTGTCTGTTCGTGTTTGAGTAAAGAACAAGCCTTTGTTTTGCCCCTGTCCTTGCTTTTGGTAGATTGGTTTATCGGTCGTAATCTGAAATCATCGGATTTGTGGATAGAGAAAATGCCATTCTTTATTTTATCGGCAGGCTTTGCCTTGTTGACGTTGGACTTACAGGGACCTCGTAGTGAGGCGGTGTCTTATACGGCAGTACAACGTCTGTTGTTCGGCAGCTATTCTTTGTTCGAATATTTTACGAAGTCCTTGCTTCCGATCAATCTGAATTATTTATATCCTTTCCCAATTTTGCCAGGAAATAGCGATATTCCGGTTCGTTTTTATGTTTATCCGGTGCTTGTGGCAGGCTTGTTCGGAGTTTTGTATAGTTTCCGTAAGAAACGTCTTTTGATGTTCGGCAGCTTGTTCTTTGTCATTCATTTGTTGCTATCGCTACATGTCGTAGCCATGCCTCGTTTGGGAATAGTTGCTGATCGTTACCTTTATTTGTCCCTTTCGGGTATTTTGTTGTTAGTCTCATATAAAATCATAGGTTGGGTGGAAAAAAGGGTATCGTGTGTTTCCAAAGCTCCTGTTGTTTTCATCAATACTTTTCTATAGCCTTTATTTTATGAGCTATACGTATAGCTACAGCAAACAGTGGGAGGATACGGACACCGTGAAGCATTATTTGCGTAGTTTTTATAAAGGAGAATACGAAGAAAAAGATATAAACGGTCGTGAAAATCACGATTGAAGTATTAACAAATTAAAAACTTAAAGACAATGGTACAATTAAAGAAAAAAGCCGTGTTGTTAATTGGAGCATTGATGTTGCTCCTCGGTATGGGAATGAATCTCCAGTATGCGCTGGATGATTATGGGTTGGCAGATAATAATGCCGTGATTGCTGTTTGGGCTCAACAGACGAAAACAGGTGATGATCCTGCTGGTACAGGAGACATACAGAAAGGATGTAGGGATTGTAATCTTGCTGGGGGAGGAGGTGCTACTTCTTGTTCCTGTATATCAGGTTCAGTATCTGCATTTGGTGTAACTGCTACAGGTAAAGGATGTGAAGTCTCAACAGGAACTGGTTATTATTCATGCTGTAGGGTAACAAGCGACGGTTTATGCAGATGTCCATCTTGTAAAAATTAAAAATAGGGCTGTACCGAAATTATACATTTTTTCCATATTATGATTGATTTGGGGTTTAATGTTAACTTAGAAAAAATTAGATCGGAATTGTCATGACAAAAGTGTATTATAGGAACAGCCCGTTAAACTAAATAAGAATATGAAAAAGAATATTTGTTTGTTGCTAATAGCGGCTCTGATGTGTTCTTGTGCCGGACAAGATAATGGAAAAGATGATTTTATAACTATTTCGATTGATCCTGAAGACTCTCAAATTGTATCCATTGCGGATTTTTTCGAAAAGATTGCAATTGTCCCGTTGGAAACGAATGACACTATATTGATAAATGCAGTGTATAATATTATTCCATTGAATAAACGTTTATATATTTTGGACCGGAGAAGTTCTTCTGTTTTTATTTTTTCTGATCATGGAGAAGCCAAAGCGGTTATCCATGATCAAGGAGATGGTCCCAACAAATATACAAACGCATCAAGCATTGCGGTTAATGGAGAAAAGAAAGAACTGTATGTGATGGATAACCAATTGAAGAAAAAGTTTGTATATGATTTGAATGGCCGTCTATTACGTGTGGATACAATTCCTTATAAAATAAGCCAAATATTGTTTTTAGGGGAAGGAAGGGAAGTCTGGGCACGATCAAGCATTGAACCTGAAGATGGATATATCATGAATTGTTTTAAACAGGATGAGTTAGTGGCACAATATCATCCTCATCATTATGAAAATGGTGCAACCATTTCTTTTTGGGAGTCTCCGTTCGTTTTGTTTGAAGATGGCTTATATACCCATATTATGTATAATGATACGATTTATAAATATGATTTTAACTATCCCAAAGGAGGTTTAGTGATTAAATTAGGCCATGCCATTCCGAAAGAATTGATAGCTTTGCCGATGCAAAGTAGGGAAGATGAAATATTCAAATATCTCAGGAAAAATAAAAAGGTTGCTCATTCTCCTTATTTATATATTTCCGATGAGACTAAAGTCGGAGTCTCATATCAATATGATGGTTATAATTGCTTTTATATCTACGATAGGCTAAACGGGGAAAGTTGTTCTTTTAGAGGACCTCATATTGGGAAAGTTCATATTGTTGATATCTTATACGGTACAATTGCCTGTGGCGATTATTTCTATTATATACTTGATCCGTCTAAATACCAGGATCTGGAAACGAAAAAAAAATCAGAGATACAGTCGTTTTATCCTGAGTTGTTCAACACGCTGGAAAGAGCATCTATTGATGATAATCCGATTCTGATGGTGGCAAAATTAAACAAAAAATATTTCGAAATGAATAAAACTATACATTTTACATATATGTCTTTGATATTGACTTTGTTCGTTTTATTTATTATAGGTTATATTCGGCAAGGTGATAACAAGTTGATTTATGAAAGTTTAAAGAAAGATTCGTATAATTATCATCAAATATATAGTATTAATTTAGAACAAATGAATACTGATAATATAACAGTTTCAGATACATTGTCTGTTTTGAAAGAAAATGGAGAAAACATATTAGTATCTGAAATTCTAAATACAGGTGATAAATTTGTAATTCGTTTTAATGATGCAGGATGCATATCATGTATGCAATATTTTAAAAAGCACATTGATTATATTAACATGTTTATATCGGAAGTAGGAGCTCAAAATGTAATTTGTTTGTTGAATTCCAATAATCCGAGGATTATACGGTCGTTTAAAAAACAGTATTGCATTTCTTGTGAAGTTTATGGGCTTTCAATAGGACTTTTATCTCCTATTATGGAAGTAAGTGATACTGTTGTTGCTTATTATTTTTTGTGTTTTATCGAAGGAGTATTTAATGGAAAATTGTTTTATAAATATTCAAGAAATTTCAGAACGAACAGATGCTTATTTTGAATCGATAAAACGTAAATTCGCTGTTTTGGATGGTAAGGGGGATTAAAATAATCGTAATTGTTGTATTTACTTGTGTGTTGATTCGCCTCTTCCTCGGTGAACCTTGCTACATTCCATCCGAAAGCATGGAGCCGACTCTATGTACCGGTGATTGGGTTTGGGTGGACAAAGCTTCATGCGGCGCTTTGCTACCCGACCGTTTTGCTGATATTCCTTTGCTGAATGTTTTTACCTGGATTACGTTTTTGCGTGAGAAGGATTTGAAAAACAATTGGAATTTGGGACGTATGCCGGGATGGCGAGAACCGCAAGAAAATGATATCGTCGTTTTTCGTAGCCTGGAAAATCGGAATATGCTTTTGGTAAAGCGGGTAATCCGAATAGCAAGGCGAGATGGTGTAAATTGGTACTATATGATGGGAGACAACCGCAATAATTCGGTGGACAGTCGTTTTTTCGGGGAAATTCCGGAGAGTTCGATTGTCGGCAGGATCAGTCGGGTATTGTTTTCTGTAAAAGATAAAAAACGCATATTAAAAAGAATAGAATGATGGAAACGGACATAGATTTGATACTGCCTGTTTATAATCCGGATGAGGGTTGGGAGTTAACCGTTGTCTCGAAATATAAGGAACTGGAAGTCTTGTGGAAACATGCAGACATTCATTTATATGTGGTAAATGATGGTTCGGCAAGAGGCTTTGAGAAAGTTGTCACTGATTATATCCGGCAAAATATACCAGAAGTTCATATTTTGAGTTATTCGATCAATCATGGGAAAGGTTTTGCTTTGCGTAAAGCCGTGTCTGCGTGTAACTCTGATTATATCCTTTACACGGATCACGACTTTCCTTATACGCTTGATTCTATGTCAAGGGTATTGGAAATGTTACAGCGAGGAGTTGATGTGGTTGTATCGACTCGGGATAAGGCTTATTATGATTGTTTACCGTTTTCTCGTCGTTTAATCTCTCGATTTGTTCGTGGATGTAATCGTTATTTATTGAGAATGAACTATTCAGATACGCAAGCCGGTTTGAAAGGGTTTAATCGCAAAGGTCGTTTTGTTTTTCTTTCTACTTGTATAGATACATATTTGTTTGATTTGGAGTTCGTTTACAAAGCATGTCATCATCCAGCTTTGGTTATAGGGGAAATTCCGGTGAAGTTAAGAGAAGCTGTTTGTTTTCCGGTATTTGGAATTGAAACTTATTGGAAGGAACTTTTACAGGTTTGTATATCAAGTAGAGATGAAAAGTTTAAACAGAGAAGATAGTGTCAAAAACAATGTTTCATGGTATCTGTATTCTTCCACTGTTGACGGCTGCGCCTTTATTGTATAGACTATAAAGGAATAGTGTTATTTGTGTAATTTTAATAAAGATGAGTGCGAAAAAATAGAGATAAAAGGTCGTGAAAATCACAATTTGAATTAGTATTAGCAAATTAAAAACTTAAAGACGATGGTACAATTAAAGAAAAAAGCAGTGTTGTTAATAGGTGCATTGATGTTACTCCTCGGTATGGAAATGTGAATGGTTCCGTATCTTGTTCAGGGAAGGAAAATTGTGAAAGGAATACTTTTTCCGGCTATGTACAATGTGATGATAAAGAGTCTGTTCGTTGCGATTAGACTGTAGGAAATTTTGTTTTAACTTAGATCGTGGATGAATTTGCTTGCAATTTGTCCACGGTTTGTAAAATAAAAAATTATGAATTTAAAATTAAGTAATATCATATTAACTGTCATATTCTATTTTGTTATTAATTTCTTGTCAAAAAGAAAGAAAATTGCAGTTGGAAACTGTAAAGTATAAACAACTTTCGTTTGTAGAAGGTTGGGGTGATTCAATATTTTTATCCAAAGTGCGAGATTTACAATTTTATGAGAATCGGCTTTATATTTCGGATCAATATTTGTCTCAAGTAATAGAAACGAATCAATATTTTATCCTTAATAGATTTATAGGAAGGCAGGGGCCAGGTCCTAGAGATTTTGTGAGTATAGAGTCTATTGCCTTAGAAGATAGTTTTTTGTATGTTTTTGACATGGGACATAGCGCTGTTTTGTGTTTTGATCAAAAAGGTGAATACCGTGGTAAGTATGCCTTGTTGAATGATCGTATTTATATGCCATATCGTTTTTTTGTGGATGATTCATGTTTATATGTTTCAACCGCAGAAAAGGAAGGATTGTTTTTAGAGGTGAATATGCGGATAGGTACGGAATCACATTGGGGGAAGAGAAAGGATTTTGGAGAAGAGTTGCCTAACCGAATACGGAATAGTAGGCATCTTCTGAATTTTGAGGATAAATGTATAACTGTCTCAGATAATATTCCTATAGTGGAAATTTATGATTTGAAAAGTAAACAAATGGTTGATAGTTTGGACTTTTCAGATATAGATTATATAAAAAAGGATCTAATTAAGAATGAAAATATACGGAAGTTGAATAGTTACACAAAGATAGTATCAGATGCTTATGTGGATGGCAATTACTTATATGTGTTGTTGTTTGGAACAGGCTCTTCTGGAGAAGTTCTTTCGAATGAAATACTAAAAATAGAATTATCTCCGATATTGGAAAAAAAGGAAATCATCCAATTACCCGGAACGAATTATTTACATATCTGTGTCAATCAAGATAGTATTTATGCATACAATCGGAAAGAAGCACGGGTTGAATTATTAGTTAGAGAATGAATGCAACAAGAACAGTCGGCATGTTACTATTACTTTTATTTTGTATGTCATGTGGAAGAAAAGAACATGATAAACAAAATAAACGTATTGTACACGACCATATTGGGAGAGAAATGCTGTTTCCGAAGGATATAGTATATACTCGTTTTTTGAAAGACACGATAGATTATCGGATGCCGGAAAATGTTGAATATAAAGTAGTAGTTTATGTGGATTCAACGGGATGTACAGAATGTAAATTGAAACTTCAGGAATGGAAAGATTTCATTTCTTATATAGATACGTTGTCAGGGGGAAAAGTGGCGTTTATGTTTTTTTATAATTTGAGCGATTATAAGAAAGTAGGGTTTCGCCTGAAACATGAAAATTTTGATTACCCAGTTTGTTTGAACAGAAGTGAAGAGTTGAGTCGATTGAATAATATTCGGGAAGGAGACCGAAATCATACGTTTTTGTTAGACAAGGAAAATCATATATTGGAAATCGGAAATCCAATGTTTGATTTGGAAATCCGTGATAAATATGTGGCGTATATGACGGATGACCGTGAATTGTTGTCTTTTATAGAAAATAAGACACAGGTAACAGTTGCGCGTCCTGTAATTGATTTGGGAAAGATCGATAAAGGAATGGAGAAAGAAGTCTCATTTCTGCTGAAGAACACGGGACGAAATCCATTGACCCTATTTGAGATGCAGACTTCTTGCGGATGTACTCGTGCAACATACGATCAACGGACTGCATTGACAAATGAAGAGATTCTTGTAACGGTTAAAGTTGTAAAGGAATATGCAGGCTCTTTTTCAGAAACGATTTCTATCCGTTGTAATACGGATGATCCGATCTTTTTGGAAATCAAAGGGAGTGTTCAGTAAAAAAATAAATATGTACCAAAGATGATAAAAACGTATACATGTCTTTGTCTATTTACTTGTGTGTTGATTCGCCTCTTCCTGGGTGAACCTTGCTACATCCCATCCGAAAGTATGGAGCCGACTCTATGTACCGGTGATTGGGTTTGGGTAGACAAAGCCTCATACGGGCCTGTGTTACCTGACCGTTTTGCCGATATTCCTTTGTTGAATGTTTTCACCTGGATTACGTTTTTGCGTGAGAAGGATTTGAAAAACAATTGGAATTTGGGACGTATGGTGGGATGGCGAGAACCGCAAGAAAATGATATCGTTGTTTTTCGTAGTCCTGAAAACCGGAATATGCTTTTGGTAAAGCGGGTAATCCGAATAACAAGGCGAGAAGGCATAAACTGGTACTATATGATGGGAGACAATAGCAGTAACTCAGTGGACAGTCGCTTTTTCGGGGAAATACCTGAGGGGTTGATTGTCGGCAGGATCAGTCGGGTATTGTTTTCTGTAAAAGATAAAAAGCGCATATTAAAAAGAATAGAATGATGAAAACGGACATAGATTTAATACTACCTGTTTATAACCCGGATAAAGGTTGGGAGTTAACCGTTGTCTCGAAATACAAGGAACTGAATGCATTGTGGAAACATGTTGATATTCATCTGTATTTAGTAAATGACGGTTCGACAAGAGGTGTTGAAGAAAATGTTATCAATTATATCCGGCAAAACATACCGGAAGTCCATATTTTAAGTTATTCGGTCAATCATGGAAAAGGTTTTGCTTTGCGTAAAGCCGTGTCTGCGTGTAACTCTGATTATATCCTTTACACGGATCACGACTTTCCTTATACGCTTGATTCTATGTCAAGGGTATTGGAAATGTTACAGCGAGGAGTTGATGTGGTTGTATCGACTCGGGATAAGGCTTATTATGATTGTTTACCGTTTTCTCGTCGTTTAATCTCCCGATTTGTTCGTGGCTGCAATCGTTATTTATTGCAAATGAACTATTCGGATACGCAAGCCGGTTTGAAAGGGTTTAGCCGCAAAGGACGTACTGTTTTCCTTTCTACTTGTATAAATACATATCTGTTTGATTTGGAGTTCGTTTACAAGGCATGTCATCATCCGGATTTGATCATGGAGGAGGTTCCGGTGAAGCTTAGAGAGGCTGTCTGTTTTTCGGTATTTGGCTTTGAAATTTGTTGGAAGGAACTTTTACGGAGTTTATATATGAAAAGCAGTGAAAGATGGAAATATAAATTTGGCGTATTACCTAAAAAATAAGATTATAAGAGATTGTTTAATTTTTGTAATACTGTTTGTATGTTCTTGTTCAGCATCCCGAGTCATGAAACGGAATGTACAATTGAACGCTTTCCCGATGATCCATAAAAGCATTCCAAACCGTCTGTTTTATTCGTCGAACGGCTTGAATGAAACAGACGGAAGGGAACTGAAAATATTGGGAAATACAATAATTGAAAAAAGTTTCCTTTTAGCTCAGTAGTTTTCCCGAGTTGTTCGTTTAGTATAGGTAATAGGAAATAAAAATGGATTTTGATTATAGACTTTTAGCAAAATATTTGACAGGCATGCTTTCTCCTGAAGAAATGAAACAGGTGGAAGAATGGCGTGAATTATCAATTGATAATGAGGAAGCTTTCTCTGAATTGATGAAACTTCGCGTTTCGTGGAAGTTCACTCAATATAATACGCCTGAGCATATCGAAAAGGCATTGAATGGATTGAATGCCAGGATAAATAGTAGAAGGCAATTTCAAATACTTCGCTCTGTGATGAGATATGCAGCCGTAATCTTGTTACTTGTATCTTTTTCTTATGTGGGATGGGGCTATCTGAAGCCGGACAATTATGTAACGATTAGGGTGGAACAAGGGAAAGATGTGAAAAAAATCGTGCTTGCAGATGGTTCTACTATTTGGTTAAAGGCCGGTTCTTCATTGAAGATTCCGGAGACTTTTGCCGAAGGCGGTCGCAAACTCTCCTTGCAAGGAGAAGCATTCTTTGACGTTGCAAAGAATGCTTCTCCCTGCAAGGAGAATATGACGTTGCAAAGAATGCCCAGTTCCCTCTATATGTTTCGACGAATTATGTAAATATTAAGGTTCTTGGAACCGCTTTCAATGTAAAAACAGACGAGAAACACCAAAACGTAGAAACCGTTTTAGCAAGAGGTAAAGTTGCTTTACTCGATAAGCAGTGGAACCCCATTTTAGATATGTCACCGGGAGAAAAGGTGACATATGACAACAATAAGAACGAATATGCCACAGAGGTTGTGGATGTGAATGTATGTACGGCGTGGCGACTGAACCAGTTTGTCTTCGAAAATGTCACGTTGAGGGAAATAGTTAACCAACTCTGCGTAAAATTTAATGTAAACATAAATTTAGAATCAACGAAGCTTGCCCAGCGTAAGTTCCGATGTGTGATCAATGAAGATGAAAGCTTGCCTGACATCTTGAAACTCTTGAAATATTTAGCTCCCATCCAATATCGGATAGAGGGGAAAGAAATCTTTATATATGAATAATAAAAAATGAATGCCTATGATGAAATGACAGATTAGAAAAGTAACACACACAACAAAAGAAAACTATAAACTTAAAAACTTAGTACTAACATTATTGAATCACATGTATGATTAAAAATGCATCAATTGCTACATTAGCAATGTTTTTGTCAGCTGCATCGCCCGCTATGGCGACAAGCGATGCGCATTCTTTGTATGTGAATCTGGAACTGGCCTTGAATCAAACGACAGTCGGTACCGTCATACGAAGTATTAGTGAACAAACTGGGTATGAATTTTCTTATGATGAGACTTTATTAAATAAGAAAATCTCCAAAGTCTCTGTTAATCTTAAAAATGAACATATAGAAAATGTTCTGAAAGAGGTATTTAAGAATACAGGGATCTCTTATAAAATAGTAAATAATCGTGTATTTCTGAAGGATGATAATTCTCAAAGGAGTGTTCATTCCGAACCTGTTGTGACAGCACTCCAACAGCAGAAGAAAAAAATATCAGGTGTTATTGTCGACGATACCGGTTTGCCGGTCATTGGTGCGAATATTGTCCTGAAAGGTGGGGCTGGAGTCGGTACGATAACGAATATTGACGGAGAATTTACATTGGAAGAGATTCCGGATGGAGCGACTTTGCTTATCTCTTATATCGGATATTTGGATCAAGAAATTTTAGTGACGAAAGATAAAAATACATACCAGATCACCTTGCATGAAGATACTCAGAAATTGGACGAGGTTGTTGTGGTTGGGTACGGTGTGCAGAAAAAAGTAAATATGACAGGATCCATTTCGAATGTGAAGTCGGAAGAACTGTCGGTGATTCCTAATACTAACTTGTCCAATTCATTGGCTGGACGTGCTCCTGGAGCAACTATTACCGGTAATTCTGGTCTGATGGGAGCTTCTTCTGAGATCCGTATGCGTGGTGGATTCGGCGATCCGTTGTTCGTTATCGATGGTGTTATCCGTGATAAAGAGGCTTTTGATAATTTGGAACCGTATGAAATAGATCAGATGAGCTTCCTGAAAGATGCCGCGTCCGCTTCTATTTATGGATCGGCAGCTGGTAATGGGGTTGTGTTGGTCACGACAAAAGGAGGTGTTAAGAATCAGAAACCTGTGTTTAATTATCAGGGATCCTATGCTTTTAGCAAACCTACCCAAGAACTGTTTGCGGATAGATGGACGGCTATTGATGATTTGGATTACCAAAATGCTGTAGCCCGTTTTCAAGGCACGAAAGAGCCGAACGGTGAGGCGGAATATGCTTACTTCCGTGACAACAACATCAATTATAATGTAAACGATTATATTTGGCAGAATCCTTGGAACACAAAACATTCTTTGAGTGTGACAGGCGGAAGCGAGAAAGTGCAATATTATGTAATGGGGTCTTTCTTGGCAGAAGAAGGCTCTTATGTATCGTTGGAAAATAAGAAATTTTCTTTGCGCTCGAATTTAACGGTAGAATTGAGCAAATACATCAAGATGAATGTCAATTTGGATGCAAATCAGTCTAATGACAAGCGTTTCTATTGGCCATTCTCGGATGACGACGATCAGGCTGTGTATGATTTATACCGTTGTACATTCAATGCAATGAAGACAACGCCGTTCTACTCTAATTTGGACGGGACACCTTCTGCTACAATTACAGATTATCCGATTTATCAGGATTATGGTTCATGGCAAGGGTGGAATCCTGTAGATCAGGTTGTCGGTAACCGTTATCTGAAAACTCGTCGGCGCAATATGAATGGGATCGTTTCGTTCGATTTTAACTTGGATTTCATTACGAAAGGCTTGAGTACAAAGATCATGGGTAGCTATATTGGACATGACTACAATCGGAAACGTTTCATGACTTTCCAGAAGAACTACAAATTTCAGCAGGCAGATCCTGAAGGAAATCGTTTCTTGCCGGCTCCTTTAAATTTGAATGAGTTCAATACGTTCAACTTCTCTCAAAATTATGAAAACTTGGACTATCGTGCTAAACAATTGTGGACCGAGCAGTTTAATTGGTTTGTGAACTATGCCAATACATTTGGTAAACATGATGTTAACGCGATGGTTGTATTCGAACAGGCTTCTAACGGAGGGGAATGGATACAGGCTAAAGGGGAACAACCACTTTCCAACTTAGACCAGATGTTTAATTATTCGAGCGATGCCGAACGTCGTTGGGGTAACGCTGAAGAATATACCGGTGGACGTCTTTCATGGATTGGTCGTTTTAATTATACATTCGATCAAAAATATATAGCCGAGTTCTCTTTCCGTTATGATGGTAACACTTTGTTCCCCGATGGGCATCGTTGGGGCTTTTTCCCTTCTGTATCGGCTGCATGGCGTTTAAGTGAAGAATCTTTTATGGAAAATACGACCGATTGGTTGAGTAATTTAAAGCTGCGTGCATCGTATGGTACAACAGGTAATGACTTGGATGTGAATGATGAAGAAATAGCAGCATTCTCTTATCTACAGAAATATAATAAGGGGGGGGGGAATTATGTGTTTGGTAACAATTTAGCTAATACGATTACGCCTGGTGCTACGCCGAACTTGACTTTAACATGGGCTACATCTAAGACTGTTAATGGTGGTTTGGATTTCGGTTTCTTCAATAACCGATTATCTGGTACGGTCGATGCCTTCTATCGTAAAGAAACCGATATTTTGGGAGCACGTACCGTGACGATCCCTAATACATATGGGCAGACATTAGCTCCAGAAAACTACGCTGAACGTTCTTGGCGAGGAGGTGAAATCGCTCTGACCTGGATGGATAAGGCTGCTAATGGTGAGATCGATTATTCTGCATACGTGAATTTAGGTTTTGCTCGCGACAAATGGGATGTCTTGGATGTTTCAGCTACTTATCAGGAAGGTGGAGCGTTACATGCATTGTCACCGGTAGGAAAGGCTGACGGTATTTTGACCGGTTTGATTGCTGATCATTTGTTGACCGATCCAGCTGAAGTTGAAGCTTTAAAAGCGAAGGGGTTCAAACAGTATGGTCGTGATCCATATTTGGGTGGTATTTTGTATAAAGATACTCGTGGAGATGGTTATACGGAAGGTCCTGATGGACGTATTGATGGAAATGATGCGTATAACTTGTTGAGTGAAAATGGAACACCGCGTATTAATTATGGTTTTGGAGGTAATATTAAGTGGAAAGGTATCACGGTAGACGTGCATTTTCAGGGTGTTGGCAAATATGATCGTTTTGTCGGTGGAGTTGATGGTGGTTTCTATCAGCATGGTGGTGCCGTTCGTCCTTATTTCCCAATTTGGACAAGTGATAAAGTCTATGATCCAGATTTGAATCCGAATGGTGTTTATCCACGCATTGTAGGGAATGGTTGGTATGAATCAGGTGCAGGAAATACAAGTTACTGGATGCGTAATGGGGCATACTTGCGTTTGAAGAATTTGAATATCGGCTATGATTTGCCAAAAGCGATTCTTCGTCCGTTGGGACTTACGCACGCACAAGTATTTGCCAATGCAACAAACTTGTTCTGTATTTCGGATGTAACGGAATTTTTGGATCCGGAACAAAAATATTATGATTCCTATCCGTTGATGAGAACATTTTCTTTTGGTCTTAATTTCTCATTCTAATTTTAAATCAGAAAGAATATGAAAATGAATAAAATCAAATATGCCATAATAAGTGCAGCTTTCGTATTGGGAGGAATGGCAACCGGTTGTGATACATTAGATATTGACAACTTGAATAGTTACGATGAGTCGATGGTTTGGGATGACGTTAACTTGGCTACGGCGTATGTGAACAATCTTTATTCGGAGTGCTTTGGAAACTGGAGTGCTGGTGCAGACAATAACTCAGAACAAGTGACAGGTATGCCATGGTATTTGGGTACTATTACAGAAACAGGTGGCGCTTATAAAAAGTGGAATTACACGACGATTCGCCATATTAACGAGGCTATCAAACGTTTGGAAGAAGGTGTATTGGATAGCAAAACGGCTAATGGCTTGTTGGGCCAGGCTTATTTCATGCGTGCCTATACATATTATTGGATGGTTTTGCATCATGGTGGTGTCCCTTATATAAAGGTTCCTCAAGACAAGGATATGGATGATTTACGTGTAAAACGTAACTCTACTCCAGAGTGTTTCCAGTTTATGGTTGAAGATTTGGATCATGCCATCACATTATTGCCTGAGAAGATTGCTGGAAGTTCAGCTGATTACGGACGTATCGACCAGTGTTTTGCCAAAGCATGGAAAGCAAAAACTTTGTTGTTGAAAGCTTCTCCGCAGTTCAATCCGAACAATCCATACGGCAATGCTTATTGGGAGGAAGCCTATGTGGCAGCAAAAGAAGCTTATGATTTTTGTGTGGCTAAAGGTATCGCTTTAACTCCGAATTATTCAGATATTTGGATACAGGAACAAGGACCGGAGGTTGTTTTTCCTGTAGTAAATTCGAATCCGAATAAGACTTCAGCGTGGGAGTACACGACTCGTCCTGCTTCTGTCAGCCGTGACAAATCTTATAGTAACCCGACTTGGGAGTTTGTAAAAAGCTTTCCTATGTTGGATGGAAAACAGTATGATGATCCGAGTAGTAAATATTATGTTGGAGACGAACAGGCTTTACTGAAATCTTTCTGGCAGAATCGTGATCCGCGTTTCAATAATGTTTGTTTATATAATGGTCGGGAATATCCAGTGGCTGGAAAGCCTGCGAATTATAGACAATATAATGCTTTGGGTATCAGTAGTCCTGATGATCAATATGGTGTAAATCCGAATGCACATACGAATGCCGTGAACAATGATATTTTCTCAGGTTTTTATATTTACAAAGCAGCAGATTTAACATTGACTCAGGATAAAGTGATGACGTATGATATTGATTATATCCTGATGCGTTTTGCTGAGGTGATGTTTATCTATGCCGAAGCAGCTAATGAAACCGGACATTCGGAAACTGCAGTTGAAATGTTAAAGCAGATTCGTAAACGTGCCGGAATCGAGGCTGGGAACGATGGACTTTATGGATTGAAAGTCGGTAATCGTGATGAGATTCGTCAGGCTATTTTGGATGAACGTAATATTGAATTGTGTTTTGAAGGGCATCGTTTTTGGGACTTGCGTCGTACGCGTAATATGATGAAATTGGCTGGCTGGACTAAACATGGACTTGAAGCGATTGCTATCAATCCGGATGGTACGGATATGGATCTGAACACTGCTAGAGCCAAAATTAATAATAATGAGTTGACTACCGGTGATTTTCGTTATGTGATTCGTCAAGTACCTTATACGGAAGCAGCTGAACGTGAGTTCGTGATTGAAGAGTCTTTCTATTTTTTCCCAATTCAGAAAAGTAACATCGACCAAAATCCGAATCTCGAACAAAACAATAATTGGGGCGGAACTTTTAATCCGACAATGGAATAAATTATTACTTTTATTTTTTCATAAATAAAGAGGGAGGCCAAAAAGACTTACAACCCTTTGGTTGTCCCTCTTTTTAGTTTTCTTTATTTATAACTTAATCTATATCAGATGATGAATACTAAATTATCTTTATTGATTTTGGCATTGCTGTTTGTGTGCTCCGAAATGATGGCTCAGGAAAAGATAACGATTGGGGTTATCCAATATGACTTGGGCGATGTAAATAAAAGCTTTAAGGATCTGCATGATCAGGGATTTGGTTCTTGTGAACTTAATTATCAGAAAAACAAGTTTACAAAAGATTTTGCTGAAAAAGTAAAGGCGGCCTCCAAGAAACATAATATAAAGGTAACAACGGTTGTCGGTGTGCCCGGAAGCCATTGTGTTTGGAATTTCCGCCAAGGGCCAGCTACGATTGGTCTGGTGCCAAAAGAAGAACGGGCAGAAAAAATTAAAGTATATCATGAAATGATTGATTTCTGTGCAATGGCGGAAATTCCCGCTATGCACTCTCATTTCGGTTTTATACCGGAAGATCCCTCTTCCGAACAATATAAAGATTTTATCAAGGTCATGCAGGATTTGGCGAATTATGCCAAGCAGCGCGGTGTGATGATCTATTTTGAAACCGGACAGGAAACGCCGACGACTTTGATTCGTGCCATTAAAGACATTGCTACAGGTAATGTGTTTATCAATTGCGACTTGGCTAATTTATTGATGTACGGAAAAGCGAATTCTCTGGATGCCGTGAAGCAGTTCGGCAGCCTCATCAAGGAATTCCATGCTAAAGATGGTAGATATCCGGACCCGAACAATCCGTATGAATTGGGAGCTGAAGTACCCATTCCTACCGGAGAGGTGAATTTTCCGGCTGTCATCGCAGAACTGAAGAAGCAAGGATTTCAGGGAGCATTGACTATTGAATGTGAATTGAATGGTGCAAGACATGATTATGTGATAAAAACACGTGAATATTTGCAAGGATTATTAGATAATTAATGTCTTTATCAGATGTTATTTATATTTTTAAAATAATAGGTTGCTAATCTATATAAATTATAATTTACTATGAGAACAAGCAGAAGAGGTTTTCTGAAAACTCTTGGAGGGGTTGCGCTCTTTTCGATTGTGCCGCGTCACGTATTGGGAAATGGGTATATCGCTCCGAGTGATCAATTGACTAAAGGTATTATTGGTACCGGAGGGATGGGAAGAGGCCATGTCAATTATGCCGGTACACGTTTGGTTGCCGTTTGTGACGTTGATAAAAATCACCTTGAATTGGGAAAGAAACTGGTGAAGGAAAAAATAGCCGCTTATCATGATTTCCGCGATTTGATTCTGGACCCGAATGTCGATATTGTGCACATCGCCACTCCACCTCATTGGCATGGTATCATGTCTGTCGAGGCCGCTAAAGCCGGGAAAGACATCTGGTGTGAAAAGCCGATGACGCGTACGATCGGTGAAGGAAAGCGTGTGATGGAGGCCGTACAGCAATACGGACGTATGTTCCGCCTGAATACATGGTTCCGTTTTACAGACCAGTTCTATGGACTGGGCACTCCTGTCAAACCGTTGAAGAAGCTGGTGCAAAGCGGATTGTTGGGATGGCCGTTGAAGGTGACGATCAGTGCGCATACCGGTTTCAACTGGAAGTTTTTCTGGGTAGGAAAAGAATATCTCGAACCGCAACCGGTTCCGGCAGAGTTGGACTACGACATGTGGCTCGGCCCGGCTCCTTACAAGCCTTATAACCTGCATCGCGTACACCAGACTTTCCGCGGATACTGGGATTATGACGGTGGAGGGCTCGGAGACATGGGGCAGCATTACATCGACCCCGTACAATATATACTAGGTAAAGACGATACCAGTCCTATTAAAGTGGAGGTTGATGCCCCGCAACAGCATCCGGATGCTGTCGGTACTTGGCGTTCCATTACCTACACGTATGACGATGGTTGTCAGATTGTCCTTTGGGGGGGGGACTTCGGTGATCCGAATACGCCGTATATTGCCGGACCGAAGGGTAATGTATATAAAAATTTTGTATGCGATATTCCCGATTGGGAGAGGAAACTTGCCGATTTCCCCGAACCCGAACCTCAGGTTACGGACTTTATCGAATGTGTGAAGACACGCCAGCCTTTCGCCCTGAACGAAAAGAATGGTTTCCGTTCGGCTACTATTGTCAATATGGGAGCAGTGGCTCTGCGTTTGAACCGGACGCTGAATTTCGATCCTGTAAAACTTGAATTTATTGACGACGAGGCTGCAAATCGTTTGCTGGACCAGCCGATGAGAGCACCCTGAATATATAACGAATTGACAATTGATAATTAACAATTGACAATTACATAAATAGATAATAATATGAGAAAAGCATATATTTCAATAGCTGCCCTGTTGCTTTGCGGAAGCATGCTGATGGCGCAGACTCCGGCCAACCGTACGGCCAAAACGACCGCAGCCGATGTGTTGGCTCAGATGCCTGCGGCGAAACAAGCGGCGTACAATAAATTGATTGGTGATTTGAGTTCTACCGGCGAAGAAGGTGTTCTGATGTTGGTAAACATGATAAATGCTCCGGGCAAAGGCAGTAACGCAAATGTCGACTACGCTTTGAGCGGTCTTACGCATTATGTCATGGCGAAAGGGGAGGAGAATGCCCGGTTAGTGACTGCGAAGGCTTATCTGAAAGCTTTGGAAATGGTAAACGAGCGAGAAACGAAAGCATTCATTATCCGCCAACTTCAGATGTTGGGAAAAGATGAATGCATAGAAGTATTGGCTTCTTACCTGAATGACGAGGCGTTGAGCGGTCCCGCCGCTCGTGCGCTGGCTTCTAATGGCAGTCAAAAAGCAGGTCAGGCATTGGTTGCTGCTTTGAAGAGTCGTACCGGTTCTTCCAAAACACAAAAGGATGTGCTCCGTGCGATTGCCGATGCCCGGGTGGGTGATGCGGTGATGAAAGCTGCAAAGAAATTGCAGAAAGCAGCGGCTAAAGCCGGACAGGAGCAGACGCGGGAAGCAGCCTTGCAGATACTGTTAGCAGCCGAGGAACCGGCCAAAGTATCCAAGATGATCATCGCAGCCATGAAAGATCCGAGCAAGAACTACCGGAACGCAGCTTTGAGCTACGCTTCTGATTTTGCAGATAAGGAGCTGTATATAGAACTTATGAAAATGGTTCCTAAAGTCAAACCGGAACTGAAAATAGATATCCTGAACTGGATCGGACGTGAGGCCAAGAAATCTGCCAAACACGACATTATCCAGAATCTGGAAATACGTTTCGATCTTCCTGCCAAGCAAATCCTGTTGGAGCAGCTCGGTGATGCGAACTTCGATGTGAAGCAGGCTGCTGCTTGGACATTGGTAAAGATCGGCGATAAGTCCTATATCCCTTCATTGGCCGAATTACTGAAGAGCGATGACAAGCAAGTCGTTCTGTTGGGACAGGATGCTTTGGCTGCCTTCTCCGGAGATATCGACGGGGCAGTGGCGAAAGCTGTCTCTTCTGCTGCCAATGCGGGAAAAATAGCCGGATTGGAATTGTTGGCCATGCGCAAGGCTACTGCCAATATCAATACCGTACTTGATCAGATACAGATAGGCTCTCCAGAAGTGAAAGCCGCGGCTTATGTGGCTTTGAAGGATGTAGTGGGAGAACGTGATATAACCAATATGTGTGGTATGCTGGAAACGGCAGACGCATTGGCTGTTCCTCCCATGCAGCGGGCTGTTATTTCAGCATTGTCTTCTCTTTCTGCTGCCGATCGGGTCGAAACGGTGACACGTCGTATGTTGCAGGCCGGCAATAAAGATTATTTGTATTATCTGGTGTTGGCTTCTACCGGACAACCGGATGCGCTGGCGACGGTCGTAAAAGGTTTCCGTTCCAATACGGGTGTCAAAAGGGATGCAGCCTTCGAAGCCCTGCTGAACTGGAAAGGTATTGAAGTGGCAGACGAATTATATACGATCTGTAAGGAAAGCCCATCGTCCAATTATTTCGACCCGGCTCTCACTACTTATGTGAAACTGGTTTCCAATCCGGCATTTACAGGTGAAAACCGTCTGTTAAGCTTACGTAAGGCAATGGAAATTGCTAAAACAGATGCACAAAAGATCGCAATCCTGCAACAGATTGAAAATACCGGAACGTTCTTGGGCATGTTGTATGCCGGTGAATTTCTGGATCAGAAACCTGTACAGCAGGCTGCCGCCAATGCAGTCATGAATATTGCTTTGGTAATAAGGAGAATATGGGGGCGAATGTCCGTACCCTGTTGAATAAGGTGATGGAGGTGCTCGACAATCCGGATGCCGGCTATCAAAGGGAAGCAATCAAGAAACATCTGGCAGAGATGCCGCAAGGTGAAGGATTCGTTTCTTTGTTTAACGGTAAGGATTTGACTGGCTGGAAAGGTTTGGTGCAGAATCCGATTGCCCGTGCGAAGATGAAGCCGGGACAGTTGGCCAAAGAGCAGGCAAAAGCCGATGAAGTCATGCGTAAAGGCTGGAGCGTGGAAGACGGTATGCTGATATTCAATGGCAAGGGTGACAATCTGTGCACGGAAAAGCAATACGGAGATTTTGAAATGTATGTGGACTGGATGCTTGATCCGGCCGGTCCTGAAGCGGATGCCGGTATTTACTTGCGAGGCTCATGGCAGCAAGGTCTATTACCGGAATATTTATGTAAAAGAACTGGAACGTAAGGAACCGTTCAAACTGTCGGCTGAAGAAGAGAAGGAAGGTTTCAAGGTGCTGCTCGACGGTACGAATATGCATGAATGGACAGGTAACACTGTCGATTATACTCTGGAAGACGGTTGCATTTCTATGATACCGAGCAAGAGCTACGGTGGAAATTTGTATACGAAAGACGAGTATGGCAACTTCGTATACCGTTTCGAATTCCAGTTGACTCCGGGTGCTAATAACGGTGTCGGTATCCGTACCCCGATGGAAGGGGATGCCGCTTATGTCGGTATGGAAATCCAGATTCTGGATTGTGAACATCCGATTTATAAGGATATTACTCCTTTGCAGCATCACGGTTCCGTTTATGGAATTATCCCGGCTAAGGCGGACCATCATAGCGCGTTCAAACCTGCGGGTGAATGGAATTATGAAGAAATTGTGGCCGATGGCGATAACATCAAGGTAACGGTCAACGGGGTGGTCATCATGGAAGGTAATATCCGCGAGGCGACAAAGAACGGTACTGCCGACCATAAGGAACATCCGGGCCTGTTCAATAAGAAGGGACATATTGGTTTCTTGGGCCATGGTTCTCCTGTCAAGTTCCGCAATATTCGTATTAAAGAGTTGAAATAACGCTCCCTTTACTATGTAGTAGAGTGAAGGTGTGTCGTAATGAACGATGCACCTTCTTTGTTCATCATCGCCTATAAAAGTCAGTAAATTTTCTTCAAGCTGTGATCTTTTGAAGATTTCTTTGATTGCCACCGGAAGTTGCGTACCATCTCCTCCGTCGTTCCAGCAGCACGCCTTCCAAGGCGATGATTTTCGAGTCGTCCTTCTGCGTCACGTAACGTATGCAGCCGCCGAACGAGTGGTCTTTTCTGATCTTTCCTATCATGACGCTATCCTCCTTCAGGTCTATAATCGTCTATGATCCGTTTCAGCTTTCCCAGCAACCCGTCTATCAGCAGCCTTGTCCTGTAAAAAAAAAGCTTGTCTGATGCGAGAGCTTTGTCAGCTAGTCCAGGTTGTTCGCCATTCCCGCCAGGCTGCGCAGTAGCGCGTTCTCTTCAGGCGTATGCCTTGCAGTTACGGTGGCCGCTAGACTCCGGCTGGACTTTCTGGCCCTGAATCTGAGAGCCTCGTAGCTGACGGAGGAGAACTTCACTGTCACGCCTCTGGTCAATTTACGCGGCCTGCCCAATGTCAGACGGCCGCGTTTTTTCTTCATCTCATTCATATCCTTTGTCATATATTTTTCTTTTTCGTCCGTACTTCTTTCATTTCAAAATCTGCGACCGGCGGGAGTAGATTTACCCTCTCTGCAACCGCCGAGCGCGGGGAGCAAGAGTTTTCGAGAATCCGGAAACATAACCTTGCTATTACTTTGCAGTAATAATGACCGGTTTTCATTACATATCAACCGATCACGACACATAGCTGTGTCAAAGTCGCAAATACTCGTATTTGTTGCAAATACAATATTTGTTCCGATAATCAGCTACTAATGAAGTCTTTTTTTACTTGTTGTATCGTCGAAACGGCCTTTCCCGTGAGCTTCGCCACGTTCCGGATCGAGTAGCCTTTCTTCAACAAGGCGATCGCCTCCCGGTATTCCTCTTTCCTCTGTTCGGCCGTTTTCCGGCTTCCCGGCTTCCGTCCCAGCCTGCCCCCTTTCTGGATGTACAACTCCCGTCCGCTATTAAGGCGGTCAATGATCCCCTGGCGTTCAATTGCGGCCAGTTCCCCAATAGGGTAGTGATCAAAGAGGACAAGGGATTTACCGTCTTGTCCGGCCGTAATGTTTCCAGATTCAGATTTTGGATATACACACATATCTTATGCGTATGCAGCGTATCGAGTGCCTTTCGGATCTCCAGGGTGGAACGCCCCAGGCGTGAGATCTCGGTCAGCAACAACATATCCACCCGGTTCTGCGGATTTGTGCAGTATTCCAGGCAACGGCTTAACACTGGACGTTCGATATTGGCCTTTCGTCCGCTTATCTTTTCCTCAAAGACCGCCGTCACCTCGTACCCCCGTCCGGCTGCGAACCTCTCCAGATCGACGACCTGCCGTTCGGTCGATTGCCTGGCCGACTGCGAGCTTACACGTGAATAAATAACCACATTCATCCCTTTTGCTTTTGTTCTTCCTTATCTATTGTTTTAATCACCTTATCCACCTCTTTCAAGGAGGCATTATTTCCGGATCTATCCAAAAAAGAAATTCGCTAATTAACCTATAATTACTATCTTTGCATTGTAATGCTTGGTAAAGCCTCTGTTATCAAAACACGTAACCAAGTTAATAGAAAGAAAAACGGCACAAAGTATATAATAATCATTTCTGGACATATGCCTCTTTAAAAACCGGAGCGCCAAATACAAATGACTTTCCACCGTACGTTGCGGCATTTGGATCTGCTCCGCAACTTCTTTAGCCGTCAGCCCTTTTATATAAGTAAGGATAAAAACTTCACGACGCTGCGCTGGCAGGTGTTCCAGTAATTCATACAAATGACGATAAAAATCCTTAACAGAAAGTTCCTTTATAACAGAATCATCACCTTTCAATAGATTCTGATAATCTTCCAAATATTTCTCGTAAGTATGAGAATGGTATTTTTCAATCGAGAGGTTTTTCTTGAAATAGTCCAGACAACGAGTATAAGCGGATTGAAAAAGATAAGAATGGAAACCATCACTGACATATAGCTTTTCACGGTTTTCCCAAACATACAGAAAAACATCCTGAACAATATCCTCCGCTGCTTTTTGCTCGACTATAGAAGCAACATAAGCCATTATCCGGGGATAATAGTAACGGAAAACACTATTAAAGGCTTCTCTATTCCCTTTCTTTAGTTTATACAATAAAGAAATATCGAACATATTACTAGCGATTTAAGACCATTCAATCAAAGACAAAGGATATTATAACAGGTCAGTAATCACAGCCGCCGGAATATCCAGCTTTGAGAAAGCGAACATCTTTTTCCCCAGATCCTTTAACGAGGCTCCGATATGGTACACGTCCGTTTCATCAACGATCAGGAAACGATCGTGACTGTCCCGGTACGTCCTGATGTCGATAGGTGGGTACTGGCTGTTATGCCTGTCAAGATCAAGTTGGAGTTGCTGCGTGATACGCTGGGTGTAAATGGTGGCCGAGACACCGACGCTGCGTTTACTCAACATGAGCAAGACCGTTTCGTCCACATAGTTGTCGATAAGCACGATCGAACGCCTGGCCGACCTTACCAGATCGGTAGCGAACTTGTACGCATCGAAAATCTGGCCGTTATAAAAAATGCCTTCGACCGGGGGCAAGGCAGTACGCACGAAAAAATCTATCTTCTCGGTATGTTGAGCGACAGTCCTTTCAAGTTCTGACAAACGTTTATTAATGGAATACCCTTTTAAAAGATAGTCCTTTAAAACCTTATTCGCCCATTGCCTAAATAAAATACCTCTTTTACTATTGACACGAAACCCAATGGATATGATCGCATCCAAATTGTAATAAGTCAGATTGCGCATCACTTGCCGTTTGCCTTCCTGTCGAACTGTTCGGAAACAAATACTTTTGCGGCACAATTCATATCAGGTAGCGAAAGCGGATGTGCTAATACAGGGAAGAGAAGATCTCGTATAAAAGGTTGATGGCTTATAAAAGGGGGGGCAGCGAAAAGAAAAATATGCCGTAGAATATTTTCTCTTTTCGCTGTACAATAGGGATCGGACTATTTTATGAAGTCTGAGAGAAGGTTTAGTTTAGTCCATTAGCCTATATATATGCTAAATCAAAGTAAACTATATTTAGGCAGACATATTTGCCTATCTATAAGTTTTTTCCTTATCATTTGTATAGACTAAAGAATGCTTGCTTTTCTTTTTTGGTTGTAATGGCTCTTGGAAGCTCAAATGTAATTGTAGGACGAGGAAAAAATTTTGGAAGGAAGCTGTTCAAGAAATCCCGATTATAAGCAAGTGCAAGGAAAGAAACAGAGTGAAAACAAAAAATCAGGAAATGCCTTTAATTGATGATTTTGTTTCTTGTTTGTTTCTCAATTAAAATCATAAATTTTACAATATATTGATTATTAAATTGTTATGTGTATTATTGGGGCGATTAAATTTAATTACCGAATTTAATACGCCTAATTGATTATAAATGTGAATTTATTCGTAAGTTTGTAACTGTTTTTAATAATACAATTGATATGAATGAAGAAATGATTGGTACGCTGGCCGGAAAAATCTGGGCAGTCTTATCTGAGCAACCAATGACCGTTAAGGAATTGAAAACTATAACCAAACTGAAAGAAGCAGAAATCTATGCAGCTATCGGCTGGTTGTCAAGAGAAGGAAAAATGACCGTTACCCCAAAGGGAAAAGATTTCGTTTACTCCTTGAACTAAAAATCCCAATTCGGAAAAAGATGTATTGATGTTTTGTTGTCGGTATTACCGCTCATTTCCTCATTGCGTCTTTTTTTGTTGACACCATATTCTTTGCAGTTGCATCCGTTCCTTTTTAGCCACTCTCCCAATATCACCCTATGGTTCAATTCGTTGTAACCTCCTGAAGATACCAGGCAGATTTTGCCGCCATAGGATAGAAGTTTCAAAATCAGGTTTGACATATCGTTGCAGCGATCCAGCTGCTTGATATAAAGCATCCGGAACAGATTTTTGCTTATGGTCCCGTTCTGTAAACCTTTTATAAGGAAGGGTAGGGGAGCCAGTTCAGGCAATGTGACTCCCGTATATGATTTGGGAGGATTGGCCTCTATCGAGATAGGGACAAAACTGTATTTCTCCAGAATATTGATACTCTTGTAACTACATGTCTTGAATCGCATGGCTTATTGTTTTTTAGTTAGACATATTCCAGTTCAAATACACCTTCGACAATCAACTGTCTGTAGTAGTCCTGGGTATAATTTTCAGGTTTGCCGATTCCGTAGGCGTCAATAATCTCTTTTTTAATTTCATCGTCTAAGTCATTATAGTCGATTTCCTCGATACGAAAAAGGTCGAAATCCGCTTTTGTCTGGAGTCCCTTCTTCGCTCTTTGGATAATCGTGGCAGCGTTCGGATGTTGTGTGTCCGGAATCATGCATTTGGGTTCCAGGTAAATGAAGCGGTCCTTACCCAGATGGACACAAATCTGGCAGTTGCTTGCATCCGTGATTTCGGCTTCACCGTGTGTCAGAATCTTGTTCAGGTTGGTCATTGATATGTGATTGCTTTTCACCCCACGATAAATCTTACAAAATGCATCTTCAATCACGTCTCTGATTTCGTCATGTTTGCATTGGTTAATCTCCAGTTCCTTTGTCCAGAAGTCAAAAGAAAAGCTAGCCAACACGTCACCGCCATCGGCTGTGTTGCAAACCGTCACGTCCATAAAATCGACAGTGCCGCTCTGTACATGAACCAGATGGCCATAGTACACGAATGACTGGTTGTTGGATTCCTCTTTTCTGGTAATTTTATTGATAAGTCGGGTCAGCCAGTTATATTTATTCTTTTCCATTGTCTTTATTATTTTCAGTAGTGGTGGACTCTTTTTATATAATCACGGATTGTTTGAATATCTCTAATTTCTATCTGTCCGGTGCAGACCTGTCCTTTTCGGTTAAGGTATTGGATGAATGCCCTTCCGTTTGCCGGATTCGGGAAAGAAAGAATGGCAAACTTCTTGCCGTTGGCCAGTAACCAGAATATTCTGGGAGAAACCCCCTTCCTGGCAGAAACATTAGCACCCGTTTCACTGGAAAGCATCTTGCAAAGAGGTGTGATTACCAACTTCTGAATCAACGAAGATTCGTTGACCTTTTCCGGCATCGGATTCAGACCCATCATGAATGTACGGGTGGCATTACGGGAACGTGATATTCTTTGGGCAAGTATTCCAAGGTTTTGCTTTATATTCATATCTATATAATCTATTGATTTTCTTAACTATACAAAGATAACTATATCTACTGAGGATCAGAAATTATCCGGTCTTAATATAATTCTAAACCTTCAAACCATACTATTCCATTATAGCGGCCACTATAAGAATGGTAATGATACCCAAAAAGAAGGGTATTACTAACAATTCAACCTGAAAAAATCAAATTTGAAAAATTGTTGACAATGATACAGTTGGTCATGACCTTCCACTTTTAACATTTAGCTTGAATGGGAATGTAATGAATTCGGAAATCACAAGTTTGCATAGATGGATATATATGCGGTATAAACATACAGATAAGGGAAAAGGGAACGTGGGTGCGTTCCCGGAAGTGGTGGAGGAGATTCTGTTTCTTGCTTGAGAGGAAGAAAGCGCTTAAATAGAATCAGAAGAGAGCAAAAAGAAATTAAATAAAGAAAAAGGGGAGAAGAGTAATCTATTAAAAAGGGTTCCAATCCATAAATCCAAATTTCAAGGGGGAAATCTAATTTGTGAACCGCAAAAATGGCAAAAGACAGCGTCCGGAATTTGCATCCAATCCCGTACACTGTCCTCTGTCCTATTCATTCAGCCTTTCCTGAACAGTTGGGATGTCCGGAAGATGGCCCTTACATTATTGGGAGGGAGAATCAGGTTGTTAAGCGGTAATCCTATAGTCTTGGCGAAAACTACACCTCTGACGGAACCGTATGCCAGTGAGGCGAACTGTGCAAGCAAATCAGCCGGGGCAATAAGGCCTTCGTGACTTTTCATCGCTTCTGCCGAGTCGGGCTCTATACCAAAATAAGATGCTAAATCCGCTTTCAGCAGGATACCGTTTTCTTTTGACAGAGTAACGGACACTGTGCAGCACATCACATTCTCCTCAAAATCATAAGAGAACCGGAATTTGTTTGCGACTTCAATGTCTTGTCCATCGTCCATATAGTTCTCAACAAATGTGGCAAACTGGATGAGATCCATGTTGATGAACTGGTATAATATCTCTTTGTGCATATCAGGAGAACATTGTATGTGCGACAATGGATGAATAGGGGACGGAACGTCTTCTTGCTGTGGTAGCGGCAGTGGCACCCTCGGCATATCGGTTCGTGGTGAATGGGCGGCAGACAGTCCTGCTCTCGTATTCCACAACCGGATGATTGTCTTCCATAGTAACTTCAATCAGACTATGACCAATGGCATTCTCTATCTTGCTGATTGTCTTCAATCCGAGGTTTTCCTTACCGCTGAGAATTTTGGTCACCTGGGCGGGTGTCACTCCCATCCGTTCGGCCAGTTCACTTTGGAGGATGCCTTCAGTCCGGAGAATACGGCGTAACTTCAATGCCAGTCTTTCGGAGACGGCAAGCCATTCACGGTTTTCCTTGCGGAATTCGATGTCCTTCTTTTCCTCGTCTGTCATCGGGCGGGACATCTGCTTGAGTTTCTCTACATTGAATTTCATATCTTCCATTTTTATATGTCTGCACTGTCTTCAATGCCGTTCGCTTTCAGATAGTTCAGTACGTTGTCTATTTTGTTGAACACCTTGTCTTTCAGTACCGGGGAATTCTGTATGGTATCTCCCAGCTTGATTCCTCCATATACTATCAGATAACAGTTTGGTCCCAGTTTTATCGCATACAAGCGGAGCAACGACGGGCGGTTTGTGCCATACGACTTCATGGGTTCCAAAGTCCACAGACATTTGTATTTGCCATCCAGGAAGTGGAAATATTCATCAAAACTAGGCTTTTCGCCCACTTTCATGTTGGAAACAAGTTCTTCAATATATTCTTCCAGCTCTTCCGCTTCATCAAGGATCTTTTGGGCGGATGCTTCAGGTTCATTGGGGTCTAATCCTGCATCTTTTCAGAAAGGGGTGTCTATATGGACTGCATTATCCGTGAAAAACTTCTCCAGATAATCGAGGTCGTGCCATTCCTTGAACACACGGACATATTCATTCAGGTCTTCTTCATCAAACTGTATGCTGTACAGCCAATTCTCATATATTTCAACAATCTCCAAGATTATTCTACTTTTAAGTTGATTGAATTTATGCAAGAGTAAATATTTTATCGGAATATACCAAATAAAGCCCGGAGCAATTTACCTGTGGGTAAAACATAATCAGCAGTTGAAAACATCTTCAGATTCTTGATTTAAAAGTTTGTAATTCAGTTAATTATCTCATTATTTTATTTTGTAATCTCCTTGAAAATCAGTAAATTAGAAGAATAAAACCACTCATTTTTCTAATAGAAGAATAAAACCACTCATTTTTCTAATTATGATTCCCAAGGAGAAAAACTTAATACTAATAGGTTTGTATATGTATATCTGTGATGTCCATAAGTCTTCTCTGCGTTTCCACTGCCAGAGATTCAGTAACAACTTCCAATCCCGAGTTTACGGATGAGGAGGTTCTTACCATCTATCTGTTCTGCGGGTACTGCCAGAGATACTTCAACATCAAGGAGATACATACTTTCGCTAAGGAGTATCTGTCATCATGGTTTCCAAAATTGCCGTCTTATCAAACGTTCTGCGTACGCCTAAATATGCTCTCAGAAGCATTTAAGGTGCTGGTGGAAACCATGATACAATCATTCAAGCCCAAGGATTGCGACTCCATTATATCCATTGTAGATTCTATGCCGATAGTGACCTGTAAAGGGAAAAACCGAGAGGGGAAAGTAGCTACGGAGATAACATCAAAAGGGTATTGCTCCACTAAGAACATGTACTACTATGGCATGAAACTGCATATGGTAGGACAGCGTAGGGAGGGAACCTTACCTTTTCCGGAAATGATAACTCTGACACCGGCTTCGGACAACGACCTGACCGTATTCAAAAGCGAATGCGTGCCATACCTATCCGGAAAGATGGTGCTTGCAGACAAGATTTACAGCGATTTCTCTTTCTTTAATGAGAGTAACCCGGTTAAAGTGCTTACTCCGCATAAAGAGATTAAAGGGGAACCCGAAGTTCTCAAACAGAGGGAGAAAGCTGCAAGAGACCTTTTCTCGCAAGCCGTTTCTAAAGTCAGACAACCTATCGAATCCTTTTTCAACTGGCTGAACGAAAAAACAGAAATTCAAAGAGCATCTAAAGTAAGAGCTACCAAAGGGCTGTTGGTACATACCTTTGGAAAGTTGGCTATTGCTCTACTTACATTTGTTAATTTTTAATTTTTGAATCAGAAAGCCAAGCGAAAGTTTGGTATGAATCTTCCCAAATTAAAGATAATATCGATTTCTTAAACACGACTGGATTAGAAAAAGGTTCAATCGAAACATTTACACGTTTTGACGGAGAAAAGAGATATATTCCAACATCTTTGGACTTGACTACCAGCCGTGGCGACTACCCATTAATCACCCATAATCTATACATAAAAAACAGCTCACCCCGTGATATAACGGATCTCATGTATATGAACCGAGATAAACGTATGGATGCTACAATTGTAAGAGACAAGACTTCATTATTAGGTGAATATTTGGAAATGAACATGGGAGGAAATGCCTCACAAGGAATACGGGCTAATGAAAACGGAGCATGGTATACCACAGCTACAGGTTATTACTGGAGGAAATATATCGTACCTCATGATCCTCTTTTAGAGAAAGTCAATTTCCATTATGTGATTGTAAGATTAGGAGAAATGTATATGAATTTGGCGGAAGCTTACTTATTAAAAGGAAATATACCGGTTGCTATCAAAGCACTGAATGAAACTCGGGTGATACACGGAGGACTTCCAGGATCTACAGCCACCACTCTTGAAGATGCTTGGAAAGATTACATCCGTGAAAGACGTGTAGAAATGGCATACGAAGAAGCAGATATCTATTACAGCTATCTTCGTTGGGGTAAATATGGCTCTTACAGTAATTACGGAAGAGAACCTGGAGATGTCATCAAAGATTTGAATGCTCCTATATATAAAATCTCTATCACAAGCGATCGCAAAGCAGCATGTATCAATCAACTTACCTTATTGAACAGCTGGAATCGAAAGTTCACAACGAAAAGATATTTATTCCCGATACCACAGGGAAACATCGACACCCGTGCGGCCAGTGGCATTATTGATAAACAAAATGAAGGTTGGTAATTATTAAACAATTAAGTCATGAAAAAGATATTTTATAGTTTGTTATTAATCCTGTCTGTCATTTCTTTATCCTCCTGTTTGGAAGGTAATTTGGACGAACTTCCGTTGTATGAAGAGGCCGAAATTGCATCTGTCAGCACAGTACGCTACCGCTATATCAGTGATGAAAAGAGTCCATCTTCTGATGAATTTCTTGTAAAAGAAGTAGACCTGAGTTATACTTCAGATATCGATTCCAATGCAGGAATCGTAAATATCTATGTTACAATATCAGAGGAATTTCCGACTGATCAGTTGAATAAATTATCAAAAAAGAACTCGTCATTGCCGTTGCTCTCTCGACGGCAGCTCGTATGATGCCAACTAATGGCTCTCCGAAATTAGGTATTCCTGGTGATTGGAGCAAAGCCAATACTTATGTAGTCGAGGCTGCAGGAGGTAAGAAAAAAGACTGGATCATTGAAGTTGTCAGTTTAGAAAAATAACATACAATACAAGAAATACGATAAAAATCAGAGGAGATTGTATCTAAAAGCCATAAGTTTTTAGATACAATCTCCTCTGATACGTTCAATAATTATAATTCATTAGATTATACTATTCATACATTTCTCTTTTTCAAAAGAAGTGTTTGAGATACCGGCTTCTTGCCGAATATAACGAATTGATAACTTTTATGCCATAGGTTTAATCGTTCTCCATGACGCGGATCATGTCGAAGTAGAAACCGCCTGCGACTTCGGCACCCTTTTCGACCGTGCCGGTGGCGATGTCGTAGATGTAGATGACAGCGTTTGCATCAGCTTCAGTGTTCACGCCGATGTAAGCCTTACCGTTGAAGATGACGCTGCGTTGTGAGAATCGTCCTCCGCTATAGGCAATCTCCTTACCGTTGTAGGCGAGGCGTGTGCGCTGGCCGGTGGCGAGGTCGACGATAGAGTAGTAGTGGCTGTAGCTGTCGATCTTCGTGCCTGAAGCATCGTTACGTCCGTAAACAAGAGCCTTGCCGTTTCCGAGGTATTGAGCGGTCATCAGTTTGCCATCGGCATCCGGGTAACCATTGTAAGAGGCGTCAAACTCATATTCACCGGCATTGATACGAAGCAGAAGTCCGCGTTCGATATCTTCATCGGCAAAAGCGGCGAGGTAAAGGTTACCGGCTTCGTCATACATCACGCAGTTTTGCATCAACTCGCCGTAAGCACTACCGGCCATTTCGCTGTGGACAGGGGAAACAAGGTTTTGTTCCACTTCCATTGTTTCCGGAGCGATCACGGCAGTACGGAAGTTCGGTTCGTTTTTACTATCCATCGAGTTTGTCCCTTGCGTTTTTCCGTAATAGAAATAGAACAGTTTGTTGTCAGCCTGACGGTAAGTCAGGATACCGGATGATGTCAGTTTGCTATAACCTTCCGGAACAGAGATGTTCAACTCGCCTTCATCGATAATAGACATGTCGGCCGTGTTCAGTTTTGTCCAAATCACACCCGTCTTTTTACCGTTGGCAGACATAATCAGCAGGGTGTTGTCGTCCAACCAAGCATGGGTATAAGAACGTACTTTATAAACATTTCCCTTGAACGGACAATCTTTGATCACGACAACTTTGTTATCCTTGATTTGATACTTCACAAAGCGGTTCTCGTCCGACGGAATCTGGTAATAGTACTTGCCTTTTTGAGATACATTCCATCGCATAATCGTTCAGCTCCGTACCTTCGCCCGTAATGGTGATTACCCCCATATCGGCAGTCAGCTTGCTGATGCTGTTGACCACGGTCGTATTCTTGGAACTCATGCCGCCATGTTTGCCTACGGTCAGGAAGAGGTCGAAGTGGTATTTGCTTTCGTCAAACGCAGGTGTTTCTTTTGTCACCGTGACGTTGCAAGTGGCTGTGAAACCGCCATCGTCCGTCTTAGCGGTGATTGTCGCCGTTCCTTCGGCAACCGCCGTAACGACACCTTTATCTACGGTGGCTACGCTTTCATCCGAGCTGCTCCATGTCACCGTCGCGACTGTGGCGTTAGACGGGACTACGGCAGCCGTCAACGTGCCAGTCGTTCCTTCTTTCAATTCCAATGTCTCCGGACCGACCGAGACACCGGTCACCGGGACTACTTCCACTTTGTCGTCGTCATCGCAAGCCGTGAACGCAAAGGAAGTCAGGGCTACCATGAACGCAAACAATGCAAATTTGATTTTTTTCATTTCTCTTTGTTTTTAGTTATTCAAATATTAATAATTACATATTATCCGGTATCGAATCGCTTACAGAGAATGTACACATGGAGAAATGATGTCTCTATACAAGGATAAAGAATGGCATGGCTCGATGTTTTGTTGCTCTATTCCCCGAAAGCATTAAAACGATGTTGTTTTTGGCAGGTCTTCTGACTTATTCCGCCTTTGAATGCCTTCCCATCCGGCTTGCGGACAGTGGCTTGTAGCATATTCAAAGAGTTTGGTGTGGAACTTACAGCAGCGGGTCTGTCCGGGATTTGCACCCGGTTCCCTTTTTAACACCTCCCCGTAACGAACGGGTATCGTGGAACCAAAAACTTGTGCAAAATTACGTTCCCCGCTTGATTTGACAAGGGGTTAAGGCTTGTATTATGGAAAAATACCTATAAGTAGGTATTTTACTACTACAGAGAACATCCAATCTATAAATTTTATAATTTTGCACCGTTTTTGGTGAAACGCCGGCTTCCTGCCGGTGTTTAAAAGGGAATCCGGTGGAAAGCCGGAGCAGTTCCCCGCTACTGTATGGTCCGTTTCGCAAGAAATCAAAAAGACCTGCATGCCACTGTTCCTCAATATCATACCGGGAATGGGAAGGCGTCTGATAGGATCGAGCCAGGAAACCTGCCAAATGCACATAGATAACTTTTGCTTCCGGGGTAAGAGGCATCTTTATTTATTTTTATTTATAGCTATATGAAATCGAAATTTTTTACTGTGGGCATGTTATGCCTGGGAGTAAGTAGTGCCTTTGCGCAAGATTTGTCCAAAGACACGTTGAGATTGGATGAGGTTGTCATCACTAGCCAGTATGTCAAACCGACCGAAGTCGGCAGGTTACCGGTACCTTTGTCGCAGGCTCCACTTTCCGTGTCCCGGATGTCAGCCCCGATGATTTCCGACCTTTCTTTGAATTCATTGATCGATGTTGCCCGTAACGTCACGGGAGTCCGCCCGAACAATTCGTATGGCGGCTTCCAGTCGTTCTACATTCGTGGTTTCAACACGTTTGTGGTAGTGACAGACGGAATCCGCGACGAACGTCATAACTTATATGCTTCAGCCCCCAATACAACCTTAGCTTCGATCGAAAGCATCGAGATACTGAAAGGAGCGGCATCCGTCATGTACGGGCATTCGGCACTCGGCGGGGTCATCAGCCTCGTACACAAGCAACCGACATCTGTTCCGCGAGTAAATGCGCAAATGAGTATAGGCAGCTGGGGGCGCTATTCGATCCAGGGAGGTGCCGGCGGCAACATTGCCCGGGGCGTCAATTTCAGGACAGACTTCTCCATGAGCGGAGGTGAAGGATGGAGACACACGAACGATCGGGCCTACAATGCCTATTTCGCCTTGAACTTCCGCCTTAGCGATTATGACAAACTGAACTTTTCCGTCAGTGCGAAAAACGACCGTTACGGGACGGATACCGGACAACCTCATGTCGACAAGGATATTTATGATGCAGACGGATCGGTGGTTTACCGGCCGGGCGATCTTCCGGAAGATTTCGACCGCCGTACACGCTACAATGACCCCTTGGACCATCTTGCAGACAAGGACCTGACTGTGTCTGCCAAATGGACGCACCAGTTCACCAACCCGGACTGGAGCTTGTCGGACTATCTCTCCTACTACTATGACGATCTGGATTATTATGCTTCCGAGAAGTTGACGTATCTGACATCTTCCGATCCCATATACAACCATTATTATATGAATGGAAACACCAAGACATACATAAGCCTGGATTCCATACAGCGTGTCGGTTACCAGTTCGCATACAAGGTCAGCCTTTTACAAAATCAATTGGAGTTGAAAGGAAAATTCATGACCGGAGAGGTCAAGCATAACTTCTTGGGTGGCTATTCTTTCTCATCCCTGTACACCCCTCGCTATACGGCCAATTATGCTGCCGATGCAACCGGTCCCCGGGAAAAACGCACATCTCTCCGTCGTCGATCCTGTCTTGAACCAAGGCGACTTGAATCTGCCTTACCAAAAAAGAAACTTGGCTTGGGAATATATGCATGGCATTTACGTGCAAGACTATTTGAATCTGACAGACCGGTTATCGGCATTGCTAAGTCTGCGTTATGACCGTTACGACCGGACTTACCAACAGGCTTATACGAAAGACAAAGTCGTAACCTCCAAAGACGAAAAGGCGCATATCCATGACAATGCGTTGACCTATCGTTTCAGCCTGCTTTACCAGTTCACGGATGCGTTCAACGTTTATGCTTCGACCAGCAATTACTTCAAGCCGACACGTACGGTGGCTTCGCCGGGATATGTCTATATCGGCAATGACGGCAAGGTGATCGAACCCAGCGGCAAGAACGTGTTCAGTCCGGAAAAGGGATACCAGTATGAAGCCGGATCGCACATAGCATTTTCAGACAAGTTCAATGCCAACATCTCCGGATTCTACATCCTGCGGAAGAACATGGTTCAAAGCTTAGGGACAAAAGACGGGCAAACGATTTCGGGACAGGTAGGAAAAGCCGATTCTAAAGGACTTGAAGTGGATATCAACACTCGCCCGTGGCAGCAGTTTAACATTAATGCCGGATATACATTCACAGTTGCCAAACTGAAAGAATACGCGAAGAATGACTATGCCGAGAACACACAGGCCGGCAATTACTTGAATCTTGTCCCGAAGCACATGGCTTACGGATGGGCTTTTTACGACTTTGACCGCTCGCTGAAAGGGTTAAAGTTAGGAGTAGGTTTCAATTATTCGAGCAAAGCGTATGTCAACACTGCCAATACATTGGAATTCGAGCCTTATGCCATCGCCAACGCAATGGTGGGATATTCATTTAAAAACTGGAAGTTGCAAATGAATATCAACAATATCTTCGACAAGAATTATTATATGACTTCCGTCAACACGATCGGCTTCATTCCGGAAGAAGGACGCAATGTGAAGTTTACGGTTTCATTTGACATGTAGAATGAAAATCCATCGTTTATTCATAAAAACGCACAGGATACTGGGGATTTGCCTCAGTATCCTGTTCCTTATGTGGTTTGTCAGCGGCATTGTGATGATGTATCATACATACCCCCGTGTCGAAAAGGAACAAGCCTTAGCGTTTGCCGAAGACATTGACACGGTCCTGTTGCCGATACAAAATCTGGTGGAAGAGTTGCCGCTACGAGACCCGGTGAAAAGCATCAGCCTCAACAAACGTGCCGGAGAAAACGTCATTCGCATTTCGACAGAGGAAGAAGAATTCCTTTTGAATGCCCGGACAGGGCTTCCCATAGGCAAGTTTTCCTCCGGGCAATTGCAGCAAATTGCGAATCGATGGTCTTCCGGGGATGCGATGCTGAAAGATACACTCAACGAGATCGACGTTTGGCTGATCGGTGCATATCCGTTCAAAGATTTCCCGGTTTATCATTATTGTTTCCCGGATGAAGAAAAGGGAGAACTTTATTTGTCGTCCAGGACAGGAGACGCTTTGCAGTTTACGACATGGAAGTCACGTTTCTGGGCTTGGGTCGGGGCTATCCCCCACTGGATTTATGTCAAGCAGTTCCGGGCACACGGGCGTCAACCATGGAAAGACATTGTGCTATGGGTTTCAGGAATCGGTATTTTGATGACGCTTTCCGGAATTTATGTCGGTATCCGTTCTTTTCGGATAGCCCGGAAAAAGCATCACACAGGAACTCCATACCGGAAAAGGCTGTTCCGGTGGCATCATCTGGCCGGCCTTTGTTTCGGATTGTTCACCTTGACGTGGATATTCAGCGGGTTTATGTCGTTGGCTCAAGTGCCGCAATGGATATCGAAAGTCCACGAGCCACGCAATGTCCGGGATGAAATAAACGGTTCGTCGTTGGCATTGGATGCGTACAGGCTGGATTGCCAACGCATATTGGAACAGGAGGGGATCAAGAATCTGACTTGGACAAGTTTAGGAGGATACCCTTGCTACAAGGTAGAAACGGAAAAAGAGACTTATCTTGTTGATGCAACCATACCGTCAGAAGTCCGCCGGTTGGAAGTGGACGAAACCTTCTGCCGGGAAATGATGCAACACATTCGGGGAAAAGAGGTTCCTGTCGAAGTCTCTTTGCTGACAGAATATGACAATTATTATATCAGCCTGAAAAACGCATTGCCGTTGCCGGTCTATAAAATAAAAGTCCGGGATGCCGATAAGAGTTGTTACTACCTGGATCCGGTAGACGGCAGTTGCCGGTATTTCAACGAGAATACCCGATATCGTGTCTGGATGTACAAAGGATTGCACTGTTTCAGCACAGTTTTTTTTGCCCGGCACCACACGCTAAGGGATGTTTTGATGTGGATCTTGCTATTGGGTGGATGCGTCTTGTCGGTGACCGGAGTGATCCTCTCAATTCGCTATGTGAGTCGTAATTAATTAAAATGTTTTTGCCATATGTCTATTTTAAATCGTTTCAGTTTTTTGAAGAATGCCTTCAATTCAGTTTTAAGGGTGTTTTGTTTATTCTGCATCTTGTCACAATCCGTGCGGGCAGAGGGTAATTTTATGGAATCCGATCTGTTCGGTTCCTTGAAAGACGGTGAGAAAGGTGCCGTGCTTGTCGTACATTTCGGGACAACCCACGAAGATACGCGTGCCAAGACCATAGATGCCGTCAACAAGAAGATAGCTGAAGCTTTTCCGGGGATTGAGGTCCGCGAGGCTTGGACATCTCGTATCGTCATGCGTCGTTTGAAAGCGCAAGGCATACAGAAGATGAATCCGGAAGAAGCGCTCAAGCAGTTGAAAGCAGACGGTTATACCCATATCCTGGTCCAACCCAGCAGTATCATAGACGGGATCGAGACGGAATCGTTGCGTAAAGATATTGCAGCACAGCAACAAGATTTCAAAGAAGTACGCTTGAGCATTCCTTTGTTGTACAGCCCGGACGACTATGAGGCGGTGATAAAAGCCATTACCACTCAGCGAGGCAAGGAAGATGCTGTTCTGTTGGTCGGACATGGCACTTATACACCCAATACGGCACAATACGCCATGCTGGATTATATGCTGAAGGCAAAAGGATTCGACCAGTGGTTCGTCGGGACCATAGAAGGGTATCCGTATTTTGACGATGCATTGTCACAGATCCGGAAAAAAGACTGTAAAACGATCCTACTGATGCCGTTCTTGTTTGTTGCCGGCGAACACGTTAAAAACGACATTGCCGGCGACTGGAAAGAAGAGCTGGAAAAGCAGGGATATCACGTAGATGTACTCATGAAGGGACTCGGAGAGAATCCGGCCATCCAGGATATCATCGTACAACATGCACGTTTCAGTGCCACTCACCAATCCATGGATATCGCAAAGAAGAAAAAAGAATATGCACAAGGCAAAGAAAAATATGAATAGCTTTATCAAAAGCTATTCATATTTTTCAGGTTTCAGCACCACGCCCAGACTCTTCTTTCCGTCCATCTTGATCACGATCGGTTTATCGAAATGGACATGGCGGAGATATTCGGTTTCTTCCACCGCAGGCAAGGAGTTCAGATATTCTTCATCGAACCAGCCATCTCCCTTAAACGGATTGATCGTGAAATAGCCAACCCCGAACGACGTCAGATTCTGGAAGAAATGCGTTCCCTGGCTCGGATCGACACGATAGTTCTCCAGCCCGCATTCCACAATGACGCGGGCATTGCTGATATGCGGCCATTTCACCGGAATGCCCAACCAGGAATCGCTGCTGCCCCAACGGCCGGGACCGACCAGGACATAGTTCTTTTCCTCTGCGGTGAACCCGCGGTTCATCTTCTCGATGTCGTAAGCTATCAGTTGGTTGTTGGCAGAGTTGAAAGCACCGGTCTTCACATATATGATATCTTGCACATCCGTCACGATGCCATGTCCTAAGACGCTTGTCGACGAGAGTATCGTATCCTTTTGTTCGACGAGTGTCAAATCTTCTTCCATCACCTCTTTGTTGTCCACGATCGGGCGAATCTGCAAGAGATAGAATGTAGCCGTAGGACTGCCTCCCCTGCTCTGCTCTGTCTTCATGGGGTCGATATTTACCGCAAATTCAATTTCTATGGGACGCCCCATCTCTTCCTGCCCGACATGCAGAATCTGGTCGAGCGTATCGGCAAGCGGGAACACGTCATGCTGAAGAACGTTGACGAAAGATAAAATCTTGCGTCCGCCGGGATAGTAGCCGTCACGAATGATCTGGTCATAAGGATCGTAGGTCGAGACAATGAACTTCAACGAACCGTCTGCATCGGCATCTTTCAGGTTCAGACGAAGCAGGTTAAACGAATCGTCTACCGAGAATTGTTCCGCCAGGTTCTTCAGGTCGAGTGCATAATAACGGGTCTGCGTCTCACGCAAAGCAAAGTCCATCGTACTCATCTGCAGAATATTATGCGGATGGCGGGGAGAAAAGCGCAGTGTCTGCCCGCCGTCTACGATATACTTGCCAAGCCCCAGGGCGATATTGGCAATGCCGTCTTCCGCCTTTTCATTTCCAATCGGGTAGAAATTCAACGAACGCGCGACACCGGAAATCGTCGGATAGAAATGATCATTGTACCGGTTTCCTACCACCTCCTGTAAAACGATCGCCATCTTTTCTTGATCGATAAGATTCGATGTTGCTGTCATATAGGCCTTACTGTCACGATAAAACACAGAAGCATAGACCGCTTTGATCGCATCACTTAATGTACGGAGCATGTCGTATTTATCCTCCAGCTTGGGTACCATATAAGTAGAATAAATTCCGGCAAACGGTTGATAATGGGAATCTTCCAAAAGGCTGGACGACCGGACGGCAATCGGGCTTTTGACAACATCGAAAAACGCCATCAGGTCTTCAATCAGACGGGCGGGAAGGCTGGCACGCAGGAAATATTTCAAGATCGTCTCATCATCCACATCACTCAAAGCGACCGGATACAGTTCGTTTGTCTCCATAAACTCATCGAAGATATCCGTACAGATCACGACCGTCTTCGGAATGGTCACTGCAAAATGTTCGTGTTCCAACTTAGGATAACGCTTCACCATCGCTCCGATAAACGCAAGGCCTCTTCCTTTTCCTCCCAACGAACCGTCTCCGATACGGGCGAAGTTGCTGTACTCGTCAAAGCGTTCCTTCTGGTAGACCGCAACGACACCGGAATTCTTCATCCGCCGGTACTGTACGATCAGGTCGAAAATCAGCTTCCGCGCCTCATCCATATCCTTGTAGTCGCTCACGTCCACACGCTTCAACACCTCTGCCGGCGGAAACATGGCACGGGAATAGAAAAAGCGGGAGAAATGGTTACGGCTCAGATGGTAAACCAGAGAATCATCGGGTATCTGAAAGACTTTCTTTTGCAAATCCTTCAAGTCCTTGATGCGCATGATCTCTTCCTTCGTCTGGGGATTCAAGATGACGAAGTCGCCGAAACCGAAACGCTGCATGATCTTCTTCCGCAGATCCTGTGGGTAACTCTTGGAATTCTTGTCGATAAAAGAAGCTCCCAACTCTTTTGCGTACACCTTGTTGCTCGCCTCCGACGATTCCAGCACGAAAGGAATGATCAGGCCGGTCTTCCGCACATACTGCCCAAACTTATACCCGGCATAGGGATCTTTCACACCGTCGTGCATGAAGCTCATGTCCGAAATAATCCCTAACATATTATCGCGATACTGGTTAAAGATACGGACTGCCTCTTCATAGGTACGCGCCAGTTTGATTTTGGGACGTCCGCGCATACGCAACGTACGCTGATGGTCGTTCAAGGCCTCCTTCGCAAACATCTGGCTCTGTTCTAGCACGAACTTATACAAGTGTGGTAAGGCCGAAGAGTAAAAACGAATGGAATCTTCCACCAACAGGATTATCTGGACACCGACACTGGCCGTATCATCAGGCGCATTCATCTTGTCCTCGATCAGCTTGATGATGGCAAGCAGCAGCTCCGCATTATTAATAAATTTTTAATGTTCAAATATAGTAATTTCGGTTAGTTGGTGTATTTATTAATTTTTAAAAATAACATAATTTATATATTAACGCAATTACTCTGTCAGTCTGCATATGATAATTAATAAAGGTTCTTACACCCAAAGGGACAGATTCAAAATATGAGGACAACACAAAGAGTCATATTTCTCTTAAGTCGAAAGTGAATATGACTCTTTATATTTGCAGTCATATTTTATAGAAATTTTATCATTTCTTTCCCTCATTTGGCTACGATATGAGCAACCATATTTCCGTCAAATGCTAACCTGTGAGTTTGATCAGAACAGATGCCATAGTCCTCACCGATTTCGTCGTTCCATCCATTTTCTTCGATGGCCTTGTTCGCTTCCAATTCCCAATCTTCATGAGAATTGATAAAATCTCTAAGTTTCTCTAATGTATTCATGATTTTAAACTATTTGTGTTTGCCGGGAACCCGCCTGGCACGGTTTTGGTTATTCACGCCATTGGCATAAGCAAGAAACTCATTTCAGTTTCCTGTTCTTGTTTTTCGGGAATAAGGATGAATGGTTTCGTAGGGTCGTTGAATCTTATCACAACGGTGTCGTCATTGATCGTTTTCAATATATTCAAAAGATTATTACCGTTGAGATATACTGTTGTTTCCGGACCGTCGTAATTAACGGGCATGTTTTCAGTTGAAGAACACTGGAAATCCATATTCTCGCCACACATGATCAGCTCGTTTTTGCGGATCGTAATTGCCATTCTACTATACACGTTGCTAAATATCAGACACCGTTTAAGTACCGAAATCATCCCCTGTCTGTCCACGGTCATCTCACATGATGTGGATGGCGGCCAAATGCCTCTATAATTGGGATATTTCCCATCAATCAATCTGGCAGTAATGGTGTATCCATTCGAATCAAATTGCACATTTCTGCTGTCGAATTTTATTGTACAGATGTCATCAGATCCTTTTTTGGACAAGTTGGCTATGATACCTGCTGTTTTGGAACTGATAATAAATCCATTATCTGCTAATTCCTCATTTAGCTGGTGGCTAAACTGACTCAACACATGACCGTCTGTAGACACCATATCCAATCCGGTGTTGTTATGAACATTGAAATGGATTCCTCCCAGTACAGGACGAAGTTCCGCAGCTTTCATATCAACGAACTGGGTAAGCAGTGAACAAGCATGGGTGATTACAGATGCGGATAATATGATTTCCTCTGTTTCTTCACTCAAGTTGGGTAGTGACGGATAATCACGCATTTCCGGATGCAGAGGAATAGAGAACTTGCCTTGTGGATAATATATCACGAATTCTGAATCCAACAGATCCAAAGTAAGCTGGCAATCCAGGAGTTCTTTCAACCCATTCAGAAGCTGCCATGATGAAAGGTAGAATATGTAGCAATTATCCTGAGGCTCATCTAAAGGGAGCGTTGTCTGGATGAATATCTCGGAATCCGATCCGGTTACTTCCAACTCGTCCTTTGACAATTTCAACATAAAATATCCCAATGCCGGAGACACGTTCCGGTTTGAGACCACTCTACCCACGGACTGTAGTCCGTCATAGAACCTTTTTGCGTTTATCTTTATTTTCATGCCTTAAATATTATCTAATGCAAAGATAATCAATTGTTTCCCGTTCTCACAAGTAATTAGCAAATATACAGATCCGGTCCATGGAATCTACATCTTCATTTAAGCGTGCCCCATATACGATAATCGCAATTAGCAGACCAGGGTGGGGCTGCGTATGCAATCAGTGGAGGGTAGGATAGGGCCGGGGACATGGCAGCCCCGGCATATCGTTTAGTCGCAAAATGTGTATTTCGCAATATAGCGTGGATATGCAAGAATATGCTTATTAGTCCCAATACCGAAATGACACTCTTCAAGCACCTCTATCAGTTCCAAAAGCCCCATGTGGCTCAATATTTTCTGTATTTTCTCTTTACTGACCTGTACACAGTTTGGTTCCACGAAGAATGTGTGATTGTGAGAGTCCTTTATCTTTGCCATATATTCAACTGACTCTGTCTCTTCCGGATTGTCGGGTAGTGCCACTATATTAATTAGAGTAGCATCCGTTGTCGCCTGTTCCCCTGTCACGTTACAGGGAACGGAAAGATTGAAATCCAGAGTCGAACCGATCCACTTGTCGGGAGTATAGATTTCACCGGATTCATCTAACATGCTGATGACGGCATCCCGTACCTTATCTTTCAGCTCGGATGGCATATCAATTAGTGTCAACATATTACGGCTGGTCAGTTGACCTTCTGCATAGTCACGGCTACAGAATTGGATGCCTTTCTCTAAGGAAAAGTCAATGTAGTTTTCCCAGTACCGGTTTTCTTTGCGATTGCCGGTCGTGGAAATGTTGAATTCTGTACTGTACGTGAATGAAGTATTACTATTTTTCATAATGTTTTGGTTAAGAGTGATTTATATTTACTTGCAAAGGTAACTATTAAAAATCGAGTAACCAACCAATTATCCGAATTTTGAATGCCAAAATAGAAATATAAGTTGGGGCTATGCTGCTTCCTGCTCTTTCTCCTGTTCGACCTGCCATCCCCATTTGTACTCTTTCAGGTCGATTTTCTCGTTGCCTCTGGTATATTTGGCAATTAGTTCGATAAAATGAAACAAATGGCGGTTGTATGGCGCATAATTCCAGTGTCCGAAGTGGCTTTCATCAAGAATATCCACTAGTTCTTTAAGCGTCATCCGGTTCAGAAGGGCTGATATTGTGTCTTTGTCTACCTGCACGCAGTTAGGTGACACATAATATTTCAGACCGTCTGAGCCTACAATGAATGCTTTATAAATCTCTCTGTTGTATCTGTCATGCTTGGATGCGATATTGATAAGGGTGGCATCGCCTCTGAATTTACGGCTCCGTACAATCTTGCATGGCAGACCTAAGTTGTAGCATGTAGATGATCCGATCCACATGGATGCTTCGAACACCTTTCCGATTTGCATCAGGATTGTGATAACAGATGCACGGATATGATCAACCATATCAGCCGGAATATCTTTGAACGGTCGGATGTCAGCACGATTAACCGGAACACCATAGGTGTAGTCATGGCTGTCATACACAACTCCTTTCTCGGTAGAGTAGTCGATGTAGTCATCCCAGTCATGATCATGGTCGCCGTGACCTACAGTTGAAAGATTATATACCATGTCGTTCGGAAGAGAAGTAGCTGCTGCCATATCTAAAAGGATTAAGGGTTAAATACTTGATTTCGATACACAAAAATACCCATTATCAACGAGATAGAAAAGATACTTAATCAGTATATATCCGGCAGGGTGGGTCCCGACTTTGCCAATGAAGCGGATAAGACTAGCTGTTGGTATAAAGGAGGAAGCCGTGTATCGGTTTCCGTGGGAAAAGATAATAAAAAAACGCCACGTCAGGCGGTTCCCTCAATCTTAGTCGCAATCAATATATGCATGAAACGGTACCATTTATAATAGTGCAGTATGGCGACCGTAATCACCAAGTGCACTTCAATCTATGGTTATGCAAACTTATATAAGAATTGGAATTTATAAGCGTATCTAATAAAAAATAAACTCACGTCATTTTATATATAGAGGAAATATACTCATTTCCCTTATAACTGTCAAAAGATGATTTGATTATTTTTCTTGTATTTCAAATAAATACGGAAAGCTCATATTTTTTGATGTGTTTTTCATTATATTCCTTGCTATTTTAAAAATATAAAATTACAATAATCTAATAATACAGGTAACTAATTGTCCAAACATATAATTACCTAAAACTATAAAATATCAAAACTCTGAATTCATGGAACTGATTATTCATTTAGAGTAAAAAAGGATAGATGATCCGGAACCCTAATCGATTCATCTATCCTCTTAGAAAATGCATATGTGAGAGAGGGTTGTTATTGTACCTTACTATGCTTCTATTTGTTCTATGATTGGAGTTTGTTGTATTCATCCATGTTTCTTTGGTTGCTCTCGACAAGCAACCTTGCCTGTTCATCCCGTTCTTCCAGTAGCAATGACAATAGCTCCATTCCTCTATCAGAACTGTTGGCATAGTCTTGTTGTCTGGACGGTTCATGCAAGAGTGAACCATAGCACAACTGTTCCTTTGGGTCAATCATGATTATTATGACCTCTTTTGAACTTTTCTCATATAATATGGATGTAATCATGGAATCAACCAGTATCGTTTCCCCTGTGTTTGCCTTTCCATAGATTATCTTTACAGGTCGTTTGTGGAGCTCAAACAGGCAGACGCTGTCATCATCACCCTTCCCCAGAACAATTGGCAAATCATAGTGTGATAGCTGAAACTCTTCAGGGGAAAGAAGTGATCTCAGAGAGATAAACTTTCTTTTTTATGTCTTTGAGAGTGTCCAAAGAGAAATTTGGCTCAAGTCCTGCGTACTCCGTTTCCGATACTTGTCCGTCATGATTAGGGGAGTCTTTCCCTAAGCTTTCATCACTTGTGTCTACTATATCACCGCTTAAACCCGTTATGAATCTCTTGAATAAATCATTTATAATCTTTATCATATGCCGTTTACTTGTTGTGTTACTTTAATTCAATTGGTTTTCAGACTCAGCCCACGTGCAATAGCAGTTCTTCCGGCTTGATGTCTGCTTCTACTATTGGTTTGGGATTATTGCCGAGGTGTTGGTGTCCGATATGATATTTCCCGCATTTGGGACAGACGTAGATTCCCCAATTGACTTTATCCCATGGTTGGTCCTTTTTTACTTTTTTGACGGCCATAACCGCTTCGTTGTATGAGTCATAACCAACCTTCTTTTTGAACACTATTTTTCCGGTAACCGGATCATACTTTTTTTTCCAGTGGCTTGAGTGTTCCCTTTTCTGGTATTTGATATCGTCTATTTGGCCGATATTGAACAGTTGGAATGAAGTGGCGCGGGACATCAGATGACGGTCCATGTTCCCGTTCTGCCGGAAGTCCTCTCTGTGCTGACGGAAATATGCCTGACACATCCGCTTCTCGACGATCCGGCGTATCTTGCGTGCGCTTTGGCTGTCCTCGATGGTTACGTCCAGATTCCGTAACGGAGTGCCGTTTTTAAACTTTATCCGTTCGTTGAACAGGACTCTTGTCTCTTACTTGAAACGTTTGTGCTGTCCTATGTCGTTTCTCTTCTTCCATTTATCCGCTATCTTGTTCAGCAGTGAGTTGATGGTAGAACGGAAGTGTGCGTTCTTGGAAGGATCATTCCCAAGGGCCAAACTTCTGCAGACGGACAGCCGGCTAGTTAGTTCAGTCTTGCGTGTTCAGTTCTTCCTGATGTATCTGTCTATGATATCCATTTCGGTCTCCAGGTTATACCGGTCCAGTTTTCCGTACTTTGACAAAGAGTGTTCCCAACGTTTCAATACAATAATGACTTCTGATTTCATGATTCCTGATTTTACAGTTCGACAATTCTGTTTTACTCTCTATACCAGATCACCGAAAAAGTAAACAGTAATGGGGATCTTTTTTTGTGTGTTTACCTTTTTGGCAATCCGGTATATAGATCCGAAATCAATTTTAATCAGTAGTTATATGAGTTTGTTTAAAAGTTATTTACAGAAAAGATGTTCTTCATTGTTGTAGGAACCTGTGTTTGTGTGTTGGTTGTCTTTTTTACTCTGGGTATCATAGAGGGAGTTGTCATTGAATCCAATGGCGAGACAAGGTGGGCAGCCTGGAGAAACCGGTTAGAGGAAGTCAACCAAGTCTTGAATAAAGAGAAAGTTGTGTTGTATACCGATACTGTCCAAGGCGAGATGTTTGGATTCAAGGATTTGATGGTCATCCCTGTTTTGGAGCTGACGAGAGACTCAACGGGTGAGCACCGCAAGATGCTTAACTTCCAAATGTATGATGCTGCCCGTGGCATTCAATGCTTGCTGTTCCAGGAACATAGGCATATCTTTGACTCTAGGATGGTGAAAGTGAAGGATGCCGTTTTATGGATTATGGAATCAGACACGGTTGTCTATCTTTATGACAGCAGAGAGTCACATTACATCGCCTCCAATAAGAATCCAAGATACAGGTTGCTTTATCCTTTTTCTAAAAGTGATCTTCTCAAGGATGACGTCGCTGATCCGGATGAAGTTACACCTAAAGAGCAAAAATCTCCTGTGACTTTGCCTGACGTATATTGTGATGACAATGTGTACCCGTCCTTTTCTGTTGTCAATGGCCATTTGATCATCTCGGCAGAGTATGTCCGTTATCAAGGCAGAATGCATTGGGCTTATGACCTGCAATCCAGAAGAATCATAGCTTTTCCATTGCAGCAAAACACCGGGAACTGAGTTAGTGGATATCTGATGTAAATAATCTTGGGGCTGTGTCAAAACTAAAATGACTACTCCTCAAAGTTACAGATTATAACTATAATATTTAAAAGGGTCGTATCAAACTCTGTATTGAGTAATGATACGGCCCTTTCTTTAGTCTTTCAAGATGCTCAAATTTCAAATTATAAGTTCATATTTTCAAAAATGAGTTTTGACACACCTTCGTGAAATATGGTATGTCATTGGGAATGCTATTTGAAAGCTGATGCTCTGGCTTTGATAAATAGTCTGCCGTATAGATATCTCATTTTTACTCGCATGTTGTCGATGACCTCCGGATCCGTTATTTGTTCATTTAAGTCGGATGCGTTGAGTACTGCCATCAGCCTGGACAGCTCAATATAGTCCGGATCCGTCTCATAATGATTAATATACTCATAGACGAACTAGATGACGGGATCTGGCATGTATGCTTGTTCCTCCGGCTTCAGTGTCCATTCAGTGTGTGAGACTCTATCAGATACGATAACCGGTGATACAGAGATACAGGTGAACAGCTTGCCGAAGCGCTCTTCACCCAGGTAAACTTTGTCGCCTATACGTAAATCGGATGCCGGTACGGGAATAAGGAAATCTGTATTTATCATAATCTTTCGGTTTTTCAGTTTTTGTATAAAAGTACTAAATACTTTGCAATCATGGCCATAACCTCTTCATAGAAGCCGAATAATTACAAATAAATAACATTCATGAAAACAATTGTATGTTTCTCGAATCTCGTTATTCGTGAATAGGCACCGCCTATCGGCATCAAGCCAAACTACACAGTCCCCTTCAATCAGAAAAGACCTGTCACAGAAAAATGACTAGATGTAACAACAATAACAACAGCAGCAGGAACATGTGTCTGATCTATTTCACGGGTATCGTGAATTGCTTGCAAATCAATTGGCTTGCCAAATATCTCTGAATAATGATGATGTGTTATGAAACACTATAAACAGCCAGAGTGTAAACGCAACCCATTTCTCGGTGACGTGAATTGATTGTAAAATCAATTGGCCCAGCCAAATACCCCAAAAATACCTGCCAAATCCACAAACCGATAGCAATACCAACCAACATACAGCCAGCTGGACATGCCCAGATAAACGCAAACCCAACCAAAATCATGCTCAACCTCACAAAAAACGCGCATCCACAATCCCAAGCCGCCCCAATGTCATATTCTCTAACACATCCAACCATCCCAACGGTTCGGCAATCCTTGACTCATGATCCCCCTTCAATTCCATTCCGATGTCCTGATGCAATGTGATTTCCTTATGATATGGCTTCCGGTCCTATTCAAAGGCATATATTTATTCCATTATAAAGAAATGGCTGTATGTTCCGACCCTATACTTTGGGTAAAGTAGGAGGAGATTGTTTTCGACGGTGTCAGTCGGAGGTAGATGATATGTCGGGATACAAGTGAACTACCGTTAAACTAACTATTTAGCGGCTTCGGAGAAACCAATACCTCCTTTCTTTTCCTGCTTCTTCCTGCCATTGCTTTTTAGGACACGAGGTCGGTCATCCACAAGAGGACAGTCCACAGGCTTGACTTTCCCACGCTCCGTGGGTAGGGCTTTCAAGCCAAATTCCTTTATGTTGCAAGCTGCATTGAAGTCCCGGTCGTGGTGTGTACCACATTTGGGGCAAGTCCAACTGCGCTCGCTTAATTTCAATCCTTTATACACATGGCCGCATTTGCCACAGGTCTTTGAGCTTGGGGCAAAGCGGCCTGTCTTAATGAGGTTTACGCCATACCAGCTGCATTTGTATTCAAGCAGCGTGAGGAACATCCCGAAAGACGCATCACCTACGGCTTGTGCCAAGTGATGGTTACGCTGCATTCCTTTCACATTCAAATCCTCCATGCAGATGGTACGCACTTGGCTGTCGTGCGTAAGCGCATGGGTAATTTTGTGAAGGTTGTCCTTACGGCTGTTGGCTATGTATTCCTGCAACCTGGCCACTCTAATGCGAGCCTTGTTTCGGTTTGAAGAACCTTTCTGTTTGCGGCTCAACCGCTTTTGCAACAGTTTCAGGCGGCCAAGGCTTTTCTGCAAGTTCTTCGGGTTGTCAAACGTGCGTCCGTCAGAACATACGGCGAGCGATTTGATACCCAGATCAATCCCCAAAGCCGTATCAACCTGTACGCGGATTGGCGGGAGTACCTGAATGGCCGTATCAACCAATACAGATGCAAAGTATTTGCCTGAAGGTGTCATACTGACGGTAACGGTCTTTACCGTCCCTTTGAAGTTACGATGCAGTACGGCAGGAATATCTTTCGCCTTTGGGATTGTGATTGTTTCTTTCTTAAAATCCACACGGCAATGCTGTGGACAAAGGAAGCTCTGCCTATCCTTACGGGATTTGAAGCGTGGAAAGCCGACCGCCTTGGTATTACGGAAAAAGTTGGTGTAGGCGGTATCGAGATTGCGCAAAGCACTCTGCAAGGATTGTGAGTTTACTTCCGAGAGCCATTCATGCTCCGCTTTCAGCTCACTCTTCATCAGATTGGTCAGATATACGTTGCCGAGCGTTTCCTTCCGCTCCTTGTATGCCGTTATTTTCATATTCAACGCCCAATTATAGACAAAACGACAACAGCCAAAAGTCTTTGCAAACAAAACCTTTTGCTCATCTGTCGGATAGATTCTATACTTGTAGGCTCGTAACATACTGCAAATCTAACGATTTCAAACGAAACAATGATACAGAAAGAATACATTTCAAAGGACCACTCGAAATTTCTCATCAAGTACCACATGATACCGGTATGCAAATACAGAAAGAAGTTACTAATTGGAGCAGTGGAATATGACATGAAGCAAATCATGCAGAAGATATCAAACTTTTCCTATTTTGATATTGAGGTCATGGAAACAGACAAAGACCATATACACATGATGATATGCGGTGAACCAAAACTATCTCCGCTGCAAATTGTAAGAAGACTCAAGTAGATGTCAACAACCGCCATTTGTAAGAAGCATGAAAATTACCTTAGACATATATTTTACAGGGAAAACACATTTTGGACAGATGGTTACTTTGTGTCATCAGTCCAAAATGTCAGTCAGAAAACTATCAAGAAGTACATTGAAAACCAAGGATAGCTGCGCTATACCGCATTTTTCATCCCCTAAACTGAAGATTTAGGAGTTTTAAAATGCGAAGTTCTATAAGGGAAGAATGAATCCCCCTTTCTTATTTGTAACCTTAATGTTGTAGTCTTAGTCGAGTTCGAGTTTCGAAATAGTCTTGACAAATTCCTTGGCCGGTTTGAAAGCCGGTATTTTGTGTGCGGGAATGATAATGGTTGTGTTCTTGGATATATTGCGTGCTGTTTTGGTTTTTCTCTCCTTACAGATGAATGAACCGAAGCCGCGCAGATAAACATTTTCATCCTTTGCTAGTGATTCTTTGACGATTTCCATGAATGATTCAACCACGGCCATTGAGGCTTGTTTGTCAACTCCAGTGCTTTCGCTGATAGACTTTACAATTTCTGCTTTTGTCATATAAAATATAATTTATCGTTATTCTATAACAAAGTTACGTTCAATGTGTTAAATGAGCAAATTATCTTTTGGATAATTCTTGTTTTTAGATTTATTTTGCATGAGAGAATAAAACCAAAGGACATAGCTATGAAAATGAATATCAAACAGCAATATTTATTGAGGTTGTTGGGTTTGGAGAAAAAAGGCGCCTTGACAGACTTTGAGGCATTTGCCTTGAAGGGGAATCTTGATTTCAGGAAAGCTTCAGCCGTGGCAGATATGCTTGTCTGGTATAGCAAGGAAGCCGGAATCCCCAAGCTGGCGAAAGTGACCCGGAAGAGAGTGATGGATGCTGCGGAAGATGTCAAGACTGCATTTGATATGCTGGATATGTTGGAGTGCGGTTGTGTGAGTCCTTTTGACAAGGTGTATCCAAATGGTTTCTTTTCGCTTTTGGATATCAAGCATCATGGCTAAAGATCCGCCTCTCTATGGTAGTCTCTCAGGCATTCTCTGAAAATGACGAAAGTCTGACAGAAGGTATTATACAGGGGCTGAAAGATATCGGAGCGTTACCTCTGATACCTGTAACTAACTTTATGTGCAGGAAGCTGGTACGGCATTGTATGAACTGTGGTATCATTCCTGTATTGTTGTTGCCAGGCGGTCTGGACGGATTTCTGCTGGATGCCGACAATCTCTATGCGGACATACTATGTGATGTCATGGAAGCGGACGGGTTGCTTGTGACAGTCAATCCTCCCGGTGTCAAGCAGTCCAAGCCAGTCGTGATTAAGACATTGCTTCATGTTGCCGGGTTTTCCCCGAATGTGATTACCTATTATACGTTGTCTGAAGGTCAGTCCGACACGATGTTTGAGTCCGCTATTGCCAACAAGATGCAGGTATTTGTGCCGGACAATTTGGTTAGCTCCGGAACATGTCTGAGTCAAAATCCTGTAAGTAAGAGGAAAGATGTCGTTTATTTAAAGCAAGGGTTTAAGATATGTGGATTGTTGCGATAACAGGATTCTGCTTCGGAATTGCGTTCGCCGGAGTTGTGTACCGTTTGCGGATGTGGAATAATGCGGGCAAGGAACTTCGTGCCCGGAAGGCTCTTGAGAAGGCTGTGCGTTGGATTTTTGAGCGTCGAACGCTCAAAAATGAGTCGCTTGACGCCTTGTTGCTGGAGTCGGTCGCTTGTGGTTGTCATTTGGATGACCTTCTTGAGCGTCGTATTGCGTTGTTCACTACCGAGTGCTGTTATCCTCCGGGAAAACCCTTTCATCTGTTTGGCATTACGATGGCTTATTTGTATCCCTATCTGCCCAAGGATCGTCAGCTGTTGGAGGAAGATCGAATGATAGGAGAGAAGCTGTATAATTTTAAAAGAGGTGAGTATGTGCCCGGTTTGGAAAATGAAATTTGTGCGTTGTTTGAGCGGCTCGGCCTTGAAAAGGGTGGTTACACGCTGTTGTGTATGCCGGCGAGTAATTGGTAACGGACAGAGATCCGTTACCGGCGATTGAGCAGTGATTTGAGCACACGTATGAACTGGACCGATGGGTTTGGTACGTTGATCCCAGTCTCGCGGGAACCCGTTCATCTCACCGGCAGACGCCGTCCCATGGGAACGGAAGACTTTATGCTTGACAAACGTATGCTGAAGGGGAAAAAGATTGTCCTGTTGGATGACCTGCTTACTACCGGAATGACCGTTCTGAGTGTTGCCTCCCTGCTTCGTGATGCCGGCCTGACACCGGTAGCCGCCGTCTTTGTCGGAAGGACAATTGAAAAGGCCGTCAGATGGCAAGATCTGGCGGCCCGGTGAACAAAAGAAAGATTTTAGAATGAAATATGTCTGCTGATTTCCAAACAGATAGAATCTGTTATTTAACGTATGGCTTTAGCTGCTTTTCCGCATAGTTCTTGAGCCATTGTGTGTAGGTGTTGTCCTCCATGGGGAGCCATTCACCTTCGATTCTATGCAGTGTCCCGTCCGGGGCAAAGGAATCCTTTCCTGAATACACCACCTTGTGTAAGGTCATGTTGTCCGGATTGTAAATGGCGTAAACCCGTTCGACGCAATCCCGGCATTCAGCACCGTAAGAGAAATTCCGGTAGCAGAGGATGATATACGTTGTCTCTCCGATTCGTTGTTTGTCCACGACGTCTATGGAATGCGAACGCAGATTAGTGTTGCCGTCGCAGGTAAATGTCAGGTATTTCATCGCGTTGATGTCCTTCAGGTGCATCAGTACCATAAATGTGCCGTTTGCGTCCACCTGTTGATCGTCATTCATACAGTTCGCCACGCAGATAATTTGGTCGTTTCCCCTTGCTGAATTCGAGAAAGGGAAAACCTCCAGTATCTTCTTGCCAGGTAGCTGTGCACTTGCAATCTGTTTGGCTTGTGATACTGTGAATACGGGTAGGTTGAACTGCTCGATCCGCACCTTCGCATCCGGAACATATTTGGAGTTCGGGTATTTCTTCACATACTCCTGCAGCTGGACGATGTTTTCGCCAATTGATTCATATGCCAGCCTGTCGCGGATGTCCTTTACCTCATTGGTGTATTTCCCGGTCGGGTACCGTTCGAGGAACTTCTCACAGTTATACACGTCTAGCTCGTCCTGCAGGGCAGTGTATGCGGCTTCGCGTCGTAGGGTCTCTGCTTTCTGCCGGAGGTTGTCATTCTTTATTTCCCGGATAAAGCTGTCAAGAGACTGCAGGGTGTTCTCTTTGGCAGCATCATCATACATGCAGTGCTCGATACGTTCCAGTATTTTGCTGATAGACAATCCAAAATCAAACAGATAAGCATCGGCTTCTGTCAGTCTTTCTCCTCTGGAGGTAATCTTCAGAAGGTTACGGTATGCAGTGGTAGGGCTGTATTCACCGGTTGATGTTTGTGTACGCAGATAGCAGTCGGCAAGTTCATACACTGGATATAATTCCCAGTGATCCTTTTGGCTTATTTCCTTCATTAGGTTTTTTGCCTTAAGGAAATCTCCATCTTCCACCGCTTTGTATACCTTGTTTATCTTACCTTTGAACGGAGTAGAATCATGCACTTTATCGGCTATGTCTATCATTCCCATATGAGCGTTTGAAATATTGCTGTGGGCGAATAAGGAATCGGATAGCAAAAGTGCCATGCTAAGGATTTGGTATTTCTTTTTCATACATGTCCATTTTAAAAAACCATATAGCCACTATGAATGCAGCTATATGGTTACAAAATTAAAAATCTACTATTATGAAATGGATGGGTTTCCACAGTCGGTTTCAGCTTAAGCTGATGAACATTGAAAGTCATCCTTCCGGAAAAAGGCGAAGCCAGTTCTTAGAACCAAGCGTCTTTGCTTGCTTTGAACTTAACAACTTTGCATTCCGGGATTTCAACCTTTTCTTTTGTTGCAAGATTAATACCTGTACGGGCTTTACGCACGCTCGGAGCGAATGTTCCGAATCCATGCAATGTGATTCTGTCTTCTTGCTCCACTACAGATTGTTTGATAAGATCAAGTGTTGCTTCCAAGGCATTTTGTGCCTGTTCGTTTGTAATACCAGCTTTTTGGGCGATGCCCTTAATTAAATCCGCTTTTTTCATATTTTATATTTGGTTAATGATTATGTACTTGCAAAAATAGGTTATTATTTTTAAAATCAAAACATAACAGTCTAAAATCTACTGGATTAGAACGTACTTTAACATTCGTGATAACAAATGGTTGCCATATAGTAACAGGTTCAATTATTTCAGGTAATGAATGTCATGCACACTTGCCTTGGTAAGGTCAAAGGAATGGATGACTCCACTTAATCCGCGGACCGCGTGGAGTTTATATCCGTAATAATATACTCCTTGTGATGCGCAGTATCCGATTGACGGTGCTTTCTCAAAATTCTTCTTCCCCATACTACAATGCTTGGAACGGGAAAAACGGCATACTTCTATCGGCTTAGAGTCAATGCAGAAACAATCTTCGTCTCCGTCGATTTCTTTGGCCATTCTTTCACGGATTGTATTGCATAGGGAGGAAGTTATTTTACGCCTGTCATTGTATTGTCGGCGGGAAATAAGATTGGGAATTTCAAACCTATATTCCTGTAGCTTTGCAAACAACAATGACTCACTGTCAATGCCAACAGCTTCCGATGTCATATTCAATGCCACCATTTCAGGTCTGAGAATCTTGGAACAACCCCTCTTCTTGGCACATTACCTGATTCATTGACTAAATTACCGGCTACTTGCTTGCATATGTTCAGAAATTTTGCGAATATTGCGTATAATATTTGTCTATTAAAAGTTTGGTAACCTTTAATTTTCTAAATACCAGAAGTATGCACAACTTTTTATACATGAATATTTTATCAATTTAATTCCGCCAACGGGTTAGTGTTAGCATTCCGATAGCGGATATGAGTATTGTTCGGTTCATAATAATTGTTGTTCTTAGTTCGACAAAATTATAAAAAATACGTGTATTATGAAAAATATGATGTTTTTATTATGTTGCTGTTCTCACTTTAAGTTGTCATTTGCATAAATTTTAATACCAAAAAGAGATGAGTAAATTAAAAAAGTTATCTAAATCAGAAATGAATGCCATAATTGGTGGCGAAAGTAATCATGGTAGAAGCGGTGGCAAATGGGTGTATGATTCGAATACAGGTAAATGGTATTGGGGCGAGGTTTGTGATTCGATTGAATCTAAATGATATAATGACAAAGAGAGTGTTAATATTAATTAGGAAAGTTATGAAGGCAATAAAAATTTTTTCGTGTTTGATTTTAGCAAGTTTATTTACCAATGTTAATGCCCAGTTACGGGTTCTGTCGGATGGACGTGTGCAGGCGGGGACATTTATGCCGAATCAAGATTATGACAATATTATGACTTTTCAAGTGTTGGGAAAATATGGGGATATGCATGCTGGTGCAAAAATGCCTTTTGGTGATTTCGGAAGATATCAGAATCAGTCTTTAAATGTTTTTCTTGGCGAGTATGGAACGACAGATAGCGATCAGCTTTGGTTACATGGGAAATTAGGTGTTTTTCTGACAGCTACCGGTTATGCCAATAAGGTGATAGCTTATTACAATCCTGCTTCAAATAGTAATTTCGTTTTTAATACAAACCTTGTGGTGAACGGTGTCAACATCACTTCGGATGTCCGGTTAAAGGATAATATTCAATCGATAGAAGATCCATTGGGAACACTTTCTCAAATAGATGGGGTATCTTATACTTATCGTTTGTCTGAAATTCAGGAAGCCCGTGAACCCGAAGAGGCTGTATTTTCAGGAACGTCAAACTCTGAGATATCAATATCTGGTGCTACTTCTTCAACTGATAATACTGCTGTGACAGCAAAGGATGTAGAATATCAGCGTCTCCAACAAGAAATAGATCAACGGGAAGCTGCGGAAGCCAACCGTAGGCGGATCGGTTTTCTTGCTCAGGATATCCAAAAGGTTTTACCTGAACTGGTTCAAACAAACGAAAAAGGAATCATGTCGATTGACTATACCGGCTTTATTCCCCTGATAGTGGAAAGCTTAAAGCAAATGCAACAAACTATTCAAGATCAGCAGAAAGAGATCGAAACACTGCAAAGTCTTTTACCGGCTGAAACAAAATCCATGTTTCGGTCCACATCCAATGAAGAGGTGAGCGTGGTCGAGGGAGCGAAACTATTTAACAGGGCAGGTGCTTCCGTTTCTTATGCATTGCCGTCA
>VOFI01000230.1_pt1 | contig 59000 bp, 56 predicted proteins | sample 5384131 | NCBI WGS metagenome assembly VOFI01 (sample SAMN12384728, study PRJNA508395) | human gut metagenome | isolation source: healthy gut H | host: Homo sapiens
TGTTTTCTCTCATTGTTGGCATCGAGCGAGTTGGTCGCCTCGTCAAGGAAGATGTAGTCGGGATTCTTATACACCGCCCTTGCTATCAAGATACGCTGTTTCTGTCCTTGGCTCAGTCCCACGCCATCACGCCCAATCTTGGTGTTGAACTTCAGCGGCAAAGCCATCACGTAATCCTTGATGCAAGCTATCTCGGCAGCTTTCAACAACCGCTCCTTATCTATATCGCCATCATCAACAGCAATATTTCTTGCGATACTCTCCGAGAAGATAACACCATCCTGCATGACAACACCACATTGTCTGCGCCACCACTTTTGTTGAGTTTGTTGATGTCAGTATTGCCTATGTTGATTTGTCCCTCCAAGACGGGATAATAACCAAGCATCAAACGGATGAGGGTGGTCTTTCCACTGCCAGATGCACCAACGATGGCTGTTACCTTACCTTGCGGAATATGCATGCTCACATCGTCTATGGTTTTGCGCAAAGCATGTGGGTCGTACTTGAACATGATGTTCTTGATGTCAATGCCCTCATTCTTATCTTCAATAGAAGTTAGCAAGCCTTCCTTTCCATTCTCATCATCCATCTGGTGAATCTCGTTGATTCGCTCCAAGCTAATCTTCACATCTTGCAGGGAATAGAAGAAATTCATCAGTTGCTCCACAGGAGAGTTGAGCTGTCCGATGATGTATTGCACGGCAAGCATCATACCAAGTGTCATTTGCCCATGAATCACGGCGGTTGCAGCCACTACCGTGATGATGATGTTCTTCACCTCGTTGATAAAGATACTTCCTGCCTCCTGTGTCTGTTGGAGTTTGAGTGATTTCATCTGCACTCCAAACAAGTCTGCTTGCGTGTCCTCCCATTCCCACCGTCTACGCTGCTCACAATCCTGCAACTTGATTTCCTGCATGGAAGTGATGAACTCGTAGGTCTTATTATTGTTGATGGCTTGCTGCTCAAACAATTCATAGTCGAGTACCTTTCTTCGCTTCAAGAATAAGGTCATCCATGTACCATAGAGGATGCTTCCCAACAAGAAGATGGCAAACACCAACTTATTGTAGAAGAACAGCACCACCGAGAATACCACGAAAGTAAGCATAGCAAAGGTAATGTTGAGTGTCTGCTGAGTAAGGAAATTGTTCACACGGCTATGATCGTTCATCCTCTGCATCAAGTCGCCCATGAGCTTCGTGTCAAAGAATGACATCGGCAGCTTCAGAAGCTTGATGAAAAAGTCGCTTACCAATGAAATGTTGATACGTAGGGAAATGTGAAGCAACAACCATCTGCGGATAAAGTCGATTGCCGTTCGGCTGATGGTAAGCATCAGCTGCCCCAACAATATAAGCCAAACAAAGCCGATGTCTTGATTTTTAATACCAACGTCCACGATTGATTGTGTAAGGAATGGAAGGACAAGCTGCGAAAGACTTCCGACTATCAAGCCCAAGATGACTTGTCCGAAATACTTGCGGTATTTCTTCACATACCCAAAAAGAAAGTGAAAAGATCTCTTCCCGCTGATTTTCTTTTTGTCTTCCATCTGATAGGTAAAAAAAGTGGGAGTAGTTTCCAAAAACATAGCTATGCCTTTGTCCTGTCCATTAGAGTTTGTACTAATCCAATGTTTTTTGAACTCTTCAAGACTATAAGTCACCAATCCTTTTCCTGGGTCGGCAATGTAGAACTTCTTCTCATTTTTTATTCTATATAAGACTACAAAATGATTTTGATTCCAATGAAGGATACTTGGTAGAGAAACCTCTGTTAAAGTTTTAACTGTACACTTAACATTTACTACATGAAAGCCCAAACTTGTAGCAGTTTCGCTGATTCCAAGCATAGAAACTCCTTCCGTTGTAGCAAAACATATTTTTGACAAGGAATCAAGGGAATATTCTTTGCCATAATAGTTACATATCATTTGTAAACATGCTATGCCACATTGCATACAATCATGTTGTCGTTCTACCTTAAAATTATTCATCAAATTTTATATTCTTACTATGTCTATGAAAAAACTAAAATATTACTGTAAACAAGTGAGCGAAATACCTTATCTACATCTTTCTCATATAGTTTTTTGCTTATGCCTTCACCTTGTTGCTTTACCTCTAAGCAGTTTTTAATTTCTTTAAAGGTTGCATTTTTTACATTTTGCAAATACCATATAATTTGCATTTTGACACCTGCTAATAAGAGCTTTTGGGGCTGTCCCAATGTTGCATCTGGTGTTATGACAACAGCGAGGTCTTTTATATTCGTCACTTTTCTTAAAATATTATCATCTAGATGGAGTACATTACGAATTATATCTTCATGTGAAATACTTATGATTTTACACTTTGGATTAATCATTACCTTTTTCTCCAAAAAAATATTGCTCCATAATAAGTCTCTGCATTTACTTTGTTCCTGAAATATTTCAAGTATATCCTTTGATAATTTTATATTAATCTCATCATAAGCGGTTGATATTTCATGTACTTTAGACTCATTGTTATTTTCCTTTGCTAATTGTTGCATAGACTTACTCTTCTCTAAGAAAATTCAAGCTCTGGAAAATTTATCAATGGTGAGATATTGTGTTCATAACAGTATTTTGTAATATGATTACTTACTGTCGGATTTATGTAATGCAAGTATTGCGAAACAAACACATATGATTTGAACTGTCGTTTAATTCCTGCAAGCATATGCATGTAACCTGTCTTTGGAGAACATGAAAAATCCATAGGAAGCCAATCGAATTTTGTACTAAGTTTGTCGCCAACAGTGCAGAGACCTATTTCTTTCCTATGTTTTTGGGAAAGAATGTACAAGAACAACTGCTCATAGATAGAATTGACAAATCCGTCATTGATTTTTCGCAATGTATCAACATTGGCATGTATAAATTTCTTTATAAGCTCAACATACTCTTGGATGAAAGAAATGTCTTGTCCTCCTAAAACTCCTGCGTTTATAACTCTAAGAATAGAACTAGACTCTGCAATGTCTTTTATCCATAAAGGAAATTCACAACCATAGCTCAACATTTTTTCAAATGTTCTTTTGTTATAATATTGGTCGTCGTACTCTATATTTTGTCCTATGACATCAGACTTCTCTATTTGTGTTGAGAGTCTATCGAACATAAACCAATCGCAATCAACATGCAAAAAGGGAGTTTTTTGTTGAGAATATGTATATATCTTAGGCAAAGCCCAAAGGTTACAACCTTTGTACTCTTGCATAAAATCTGGAATCACAACAATCTCATCATAAGGAATTTTCAATTCGCTTACAATCTCTTTTACACTACCGTTGCAATATAAGGTGACGCTTCCGTAATGTTTTTTGAGAAGAAGGCAGCTGACAGCCATGCTTTTCCAATTCATGTCAGCAGTAAGAAAACCTGCAGTATCATAAATCGGATTTTTTGTTATCAGCATAACTATAATATGTCTGGACTATTTTCATTTTTTTTCAATATTTATAATTCCGTCAAAAACGCATTGTCTTATAAAAGTGTTTAAATCAGAATCTATTTCTAATGCTTTACCATATGCTTGAAGCAGAAGTAAGTTTGCATTTTCTTCTCTAAGAAGTTCTTTAAGAAATTGCACTTTCTTATAAGACCAAACAAACTCATCTACTTTGTTCAATATAGGGTTGTAAACCCATAGAATGCACTTGGATGCTTTATGATGCTTAGACTTAAATACAAGCAAATCAAGCAGGGATTCTTTGCATTCAATAAATTTTAAAGTATGAGACAATTCCATTTCTATTTTATGCTCATCAGATATTAACGAATTTTGAAGCATTTTTACCATTTGTATTTGGTGCTGCTGTATCTTGATAAGCTCTTTTCTGTTTTTTAGAAAACTATTTTTGTAGTTTTTTCCTTTAAAGTTTCGTATGCATTTAATTCCTCAGATTCCAACTTTGTCAAGTTTGTTAAACTTTTAAGTTTTTCCAATCTTAAAGATTTCTTTGATACCAAGTCACTACTAAATATTGGGCAATCTATTCCTATCTCGGCACAAGCTGTAAGAATTTGCTTGTATTCCTTAGGGAAATCATTTAACATATTATAAACAATAAACCTATTGCAACGAATATTATCTTTGTATTCCATAACATGCATATATTTCAAAGGTGTGCCAGAAACAGTTTGTGTCGGAACAGTAGCATCTTGCATGTCAAAATCTGTAATTACTTTTTTTATAGTATGTACACACCTCTTTATGCTCAAAAGTGGTCATTCCATAATATAACCACTGTTCAAAAACTACATTGTATAAAAATTTGCGAGAAGCTTTGTCTAAATTACCTTTATTCTTTGAAACAAAATTTATTATATTATTAATATATCGCTGCAAGAACAATAGGTCATTTCCACCAATAATCCCTGCATTAAATGAGGAAATATATTTGTCCCCAATACAATGTTGCATTATGTACTGTGGCAGTTGGATATTATCCTTTTTTATTTCATTGAATACTTCTCTATAAAAGTTAGAGTCTCTTTCTTTATGTTGAGCCACTAATGGAGCTTTCAATAAAGCTTCAGGTATTGGAGTCCACATAAAAATATCGGAATCTATATGTATAAATGGCTCTTTTGTCTTTGATAAGTTAAAATCTTGGGCCAACAATAAAACCATTCATTGTAATCACCGTTGTAATCACAAATATAATATTTGTCATATGGCAACTTAAACAAATCCTTCAAGATGTGAACAATTGTTTCATTACCATAAAACAACAAGCGTAATGTAGGGTTATTACGCTTGAGAAGTAAACAACTATATGCAATTGATAACCAAAATACAAATGAAGATAAGTAGCCCCCTCTATAATTTAAATTTTGGGGTGTTATACGTTTGTTGAAAAAATGATTGAATAATATTCATCTTTTTATTTCTTTATTTTTGCTAGATAATCCAAATATATCCTATCTTCAATATTGTATATGAAAGAAGGACATCGTGGTTCTTTTTCCAATAAGCCAAGTGGACATAGACCTCCGCAAAGAGGGTAAAACTTACAGTTGTTGCAAGGGTATACTCGTTTTTCAAGTAACATTTGAGGAACATCATGCAAACAACTACGCTTATTCGGAACTATTATTTTTTGTTCTACATTTCCCAAAACAAAACCTTTTGGACTTATAATACTCGGAATAAGAGGTTTCTGAACAATCCAGAATATTTCCATCAGCATCATACATTTCTGCATCATTGTCTGTTCCTATACATTGGTAAGGAGCAACTCTTTTCGGAAGAATTGTAACCTTGAAATTATGATTTATCATATATTCTATATGCTTTGAAGACAACTTTCCTAACAATTTATGTCCTAGCATACTACCTGCTCCATTGTTAGACCATGAGACAACAGGGGTTGTATAGAAAATAATCTTATCCTGCATATTATGCTTATATAGCATTTCCAACAAAGGCATAACCCCTTCAATATTTCTTTCATCTACATTGCATCTAATACTAATCACACATGTATTTTTATCATAGAAAGGGGATTGAGTGATTGCCTTTAAATTGTTGAAGATGATATCGAAAGAACCAATTCCGCTTGTCGTTACTCTTCTTTTGTCATGAAATTCCTTGCTACCATCAAGAGTAATTTCTATACGATACACATTGAATTCTTCCTTCAGCATTTTGTATATTGAAGGAGACAATGCGTAACCATTAGTTGTTATATGTCCTGTATATTTTTAGGTTACGACTAATTGCAATATCTTTCAATTGTTCATTTAACTTTTTCATCTTGGAAAAAGCCATCAATGGCTCACCACCAAACCATCCTATCTCTAACGACTTTGTATCTTTTAGGGATATTTTTTGCTTGATGCGACAAACTATTTGTTCTATCAAGCTATCCGTTAAAAACTTGCGAGAATGAGCTTGTCCGCAATAGTCGCAGGCAAGTTGACAAGCGGCTGTTGGCTGGATTGACACATACAATCGATCAGTGGATTTTTTGATAATTGCACTTTATTTTCCTTGTTGATTTCATCAATTCATCTTCTGTACTTGGAACAAGAACTTTCTCTGATATTAAAATTTCCAATACTTTTGGCTGAAGAGTGGTAAATTTTCCATTCTCAACTATAGAAAAAACTTTTTTTAGAGACTAAAATATTTTTGCCTGTTCGTCCAGAAAACAGCAAACAAATTTCCTGACCACTAGAAGTGCGTTTAGAAACTGCAAAAGTGTATTTTGATAATATGTAATTCATTTCTATTCGTTTGTAAAAAAACGAGAGTTGACTTTTTATGTCAAACAAGGCACAAAAGGCCAACTCTCAAAAACATACTAATGTACCATTTTAGTCACAATTGCCAAATGAACAGTTGTTGTAATTGCCAAAGCAGACAAACTTGCCGCCATAAATGTCATCAGCACGTTCATCCTCAAGGACAATGCACTCGTCCTCTAATCCGCGAAGCCCCATTTTTTCTGAGAGCTTCAACAAATCGTTGTTTGTTTCCATAATGTATAAAAAATTAAATCATATTCCTACTCTTTTAAAGATTTTCGGATACCTCTAATTTTTAATTTTTTGTCACGGTAGCTCTTGTTGAAGATGTCGTTAGCTTCGAGTGATATGGAGAAACGTTCCTTGCAGAAAGCCTTGTAAAGTTTGGCATTGAGGCATGAGGAATAACCAAGTTTCATATTGTCCTTGTTGCCACGACTGTTCCACTCCATATCGATATTCATCCAAATGTCACCAGGCAAATGGATAGCATTCTGAAACTGTACAATTCCTAAAGGATTGCCGTAGGATTTGTGTCCACCCAAATACTCTCCAGAGAACCACTGTTTGATGATGCCTGCATTCACTTTAGGTTCCCAAATGCCAACCTTAAATTGTGCGCCAACAAATGCTTGTAGTTCATCTATCTTTGGAGTATTCTCCATTGTGAGCAACTTCACCTCTCCATCTTCTCCATAAGATTTCGTAGTCTGGATAAAGGCATCCTTCCTATGTTCGTATGAAACCTTTGCAAAGAATTGCTTCCATGCACCCATTAACTCCACTGTGTGAATCTTCACAGGGGATAGGTAAGGATTACCACTTCCTAAGGTTAGGCGATTGATATAGCTGACTGTTCCGTCAAGGTCATCATACGATGGACGTTGCATCTTGCTTGTGTAGCTCAATGATAATTGCGTCTTTCCAATCTCTGTAGAAATAGCCAAAGAAGGGAACACGTTGTTGTAAGTCTTGCTTTGGTCTTCTTTGAGTTGTCCATTTTCTGTGTATTTGAAGTTGACATGCTCGTAACGAAGTCCTGCCTCTACGGCGATTTTCCCGAATAGCTGACTGACGGTAACGAATCCTGCCATGTTCTTCTCATCGCTCTTGGTGTTGCTATTTCCAATAGTAGCCATATTGATGTTGAAATCATTCAACATCTGAGAGGCGGTATATTCGTTGCCTACTTCAAGCTGTCCTTTCCAAAGAGGATAACTCAATATCAGTTTTTCGGCAAACATACGTGAATGTCCGATGCTCGTGGAGGTAACCAAGTTTTTCTCGTGGTTTATGTTTATTTCCGACTGATTGGAAGTTTCACGTTTCTTTCTCCACATATAGTCCATGTTGAAGTCAATGCCAAGTTTGCCAATTTCTCCGTTATAATAGATGTTGGCATGGTGCTTTGGCACAGAATGTGTTCTCTTGCGTACAGCAGAGGAAACCACATCTTCCAAATTCCCATTGGCAAACGAAGTGGAAGTATAATCAGGATAGGTCCTTTTGTAAACCAGCTCCATTTATGTAGTATGCACCGATGGAATGATGTTCGTTGAGCATCCAAGACAGTCCAAACTTACCGAAGAACTCGTTGTTTCTCATGTGGTTAAAGCTCTCTATTTTTTGAAGCCAATTGGTGGAACCTTGCGTCTCCATGTTCGTGGATTCATAGCTATAGAATTTTCCACCATAATAATTCAGATTGGTGAATACCTCCAAACCTCCTTTGCGATATTTCAAGTTTGCTTGTTCCTTTGGTGCGAATGCGGATGACTGACTTTACGGAAGCATCATACTTTGCACCAGGATTGGTGATAACTTCCACATTCTTGATGTCTTGTGAGTTAAGTTGTGCAAGTTCGTTCTTGTCTTGTACGACATGCCCATTGATATAGATGAGTGGCACACCCTTGCCAAACACTTCGAAGTTGCCATCTCTTCCTGTGACCATTGGCACTTGGCGCAACACATCATTTGCTGTGCCTGCATGAGAAAGTTGAGAATTGGCTACAGTCGTAACCAAGGCATTGCCCTTGATAGCAGTAACAGGGCGTGATGACTTCACGACTACTTCGCCGAGCATCTTGCTGTCTTCTTCCATCTTGATAACACCCACATTTTCACCCTCGCAATCCTTGCAGATGGTTTTGTAGCCCACGGATGTCACCTTGATGATTCCGCCATTGCAGACGGAGTCTAACTACTTTTCCCATGATATTCTGTGCCATCATTTGGGTCATTGCCGAGAGACACAAGATTGTTGTTGAAAATACTTTCTTCATATTTGTATTTTATTTTTAGTCTAAATGCTACACTATATATTTATGTGCTATAAATATTTCTGCTGCAAAAGTATAACTAATAGAGCAAGCCACCTTTACCCTTTTAGGTAATAAATAACGTTTAACAATTATTATTACCCCTTTGTGTAATCAAGCTACTCCACATAGGTATCCATACTTGGAATAAAAGCCCATTATACCTTGTTTACTAGAAGATATAGGTACTGTTTCGGAAGTTAAATAGTAAAGCGAATCTCCTAATTGGTTTGTCTCAAATCCTAGAGCATTCATAACTTTCAATAGCTTACAGTCAATTTCTGCAACCATATAACTATCGCTGTCACCAACTATAGGCTGGACAGCCAAAGCCATCAAACTTTTGAAAAGAGTGAATGTTGATATACCAGAAGTCGAATCTATAGCAAAGCGACCTACATGCCAATAGTTGAACTTAACATCAGAATGTATGGTTTTCAAAGGATTGATGCCATAGATTCTCTCCAAAGGTAATACTGATTGGCGGTTCCAAAGAAAGGAACGTATGGAGCCTAACATTTTTCCTTGATTGTCCCTGGCTATATAAATATAGGTATTGTCCCCATATAGGGCTAGCTCTTCTTTTGTGACATCGGCAATATCATCAGCTATCTGAGATGCCTCAACAGTACCTACGTGATGCTTATAATTCTCCACCACGATGAATTGAGAGAGTTCATTGATGCACTTGGCATCAGCCTTGAAGATAGAGTAATCTTCAAATGTTGCAATTAATTTTTCCATTTTTATATGTTTATATTTCTGTTGCAAAACTACCTCGTTTTTTCCAAAACAAGCGGCTACACTTTTTGGGTAATGCTATTACTTTATGTTAAAACTTTACCCTTTTGGGTAATAAAATGATGTAAAACCAATATTTTTTAGTACTTTTGCTGCAAAATAATAAAAACAAGATGGCAAACGAAGAAGATTATTTCATTGCAGCTAACTCTGTTGGAGCTATCAATGAAGAGCAATATAAGAAGTTGGATGTACTCATCCACACGACAGAAGCGATATCACGCTCTCTATACCAAAGTGTGTATCTTATCGATTATTACAAGAAAGGATTCCTGTATGTATCAGAGAATCCTTTATTTCTTTGCGGACATACTGCAAAAGAAATGAAAGAGATGGGGTATGCTTTCTATTCGGAGCATGTACCAGAAAATGAGCAACAGATGTTGGTGGAAATCAATAGCAATGGCTTTAAGTTCTTTGAAACAAAGATTGCACCAGAAGACAAACACAAATGCTATATCTCATACGATTTCCATATCATGCTCGATGGTAACAGAAAAGTACTTATCAATCACAAGTTAACTCCAATTTTGCTTACGGAAGATGGTAGAATATGGATTGCAATGTGCATTGTTTCTCTTTCTTCGCAATCAACACCAGGCCATATAGAGTTTCATATTGAGGGTTCTCAGAAGTATTGGAAATACGACTTGGATTTCCACAAGTGGAGAGAAAAGGAAATGATACAATTGAAAGAGGAGGAAAAGCAAGTGCTCACTTTGTGCTCGCAAGGACTCACTATGAACGAGATTGCGGACAAGATGTGTAAGTCCATTGATTCCATCAAATTCTATAGAAGAACTTTATTTGAAAAAATTGGAACCAAGAACATCACTGAAGCACTTACTTTTGCCACCATCTATAAACTACTGTGATTTCCCTCATCCATCCCTGCTTCACTATTGAAACAAGGATGAAAAATAGAATTTTGGAAATCGTTTCACCTCTTTGCCTGTTGCAATATTAAACAGAGCTTGTGTACACAAACCTGCTGTAATCCATGAAGCAACAGACAACTGAGGAGGAGGAATTGCACCTTCCTCTCTTTGATATTGCTTGACCACCTTGTCAAGCCATTCTTGGGGTTGCATCCAAAATGCTTGGTAGCCAAGAACATATTCTGCAACTTTCAACTCAAAGCCTAAAGGCTTGTCCGAAAGACCTTCCAGAGGTTTTCCATCAGGATCCACTACCGTTAGAAAACCTGCCCAGCCAAAATTGTAAGGGTGAAGGACATAAATATTCTTTTCTGAACAAATCTTGTCAAAGATAAACGGAATGTCGCTCTTGAAATCCAAGGCATTGATGGCAACATCATGTCCCTCTATCAATCCCTCTACATTATCATGGTCAACAAACTTATTGATGACCGTGATTTTCGCTTAGTGGATTAATGGAAAGTAATCTCTTGGCGAGGCTCTCTGCCTTATAGTTTCCAACATCCTCCAACCGATAGTTCTGACGGTTTAAGTTGCTTTTCTCCACCTTATCACCATCAATGATAGTGATAGTTTCAAACCCCATACGTAAGGCACATTCCGCAATAATGCTTCCTATGCCAGCACCACCGAAAATGCTTAATTTTTTTCTACTATACATTTTTTCATTGTCTCATCTGCTTTTGACTGCATCAACAAAGAACCATTTGCTTCGCTGCTCATTTTGCTAAGTTCAGCCTTGATAAGGTCAACAAAAACAACAATGGCATCTCTTAATTTGGATATTTTATCTAATGACTTCCTCTTCCTTGCCAAACATAGCAATGATTGATTTCTCCAACTTGGTTGTGTTCATTACTTGCAAGGAACGTTTTCCGTTCCAGCATTTTTTGCTTCGTGCTCATTTTTGCCGAGTCAGAAAGTTCATCGACTTTCTGCTCCATATCTCTCAACTGTGCCGTAGATGGCTTCCAATAGTTCTTCTTTCATCTTTCTTTTGTTGTTTGAATGGTTTGTAACTTGCATCAAGTTCTTCTTTCATTTTTTCTTTTGTTGTTTGAATGGTTTATAACTTGCTAAAGCCTCTTCTGCGTTTCTTCTTTTTCTTCTTGGATGATTCATCCTCTGGGAATGTCTCAAAGGTCTGAGCATTGGCTGGAGCAAAAAGTCCTATGGAAGAAATACCGTCCCAAGGGTCTTGGCTGCTCTCCGATATGGCTGGCTCCTGCTCATTCTTGCAACAGCCCTGCTCATATTGCTGAGCAGAGTTGGATTTTGGTGATACATGGTTCTCCATTCCCTCAAACCTTGCATTCAGCTTGCCAAAGCTATAGTCTCGGCTAATCTGTGTACCCTTGAAGCTATATCCATCCTTGCTAAAACGGATGCCTTGAACCTTGGCTTGCTCCTTGTCCTTATAGACAAACTCCAAGTGAACACCTCGTTTTGCAAATTCACTTTTGAACTCGTCCCAGCTATCTGCCATTCTCAATGCGCTCTTTACAGCATTGTGAATCTCGTATTTTGCACGCTCCGCATTGCGCAATTTGCGAGTGTTAGTCTTGCTCTTGTCCGTTCCGTAAGTAAGTCCATACTTGGATTTTAGAGCCTTGGTAACTTGCTCATTACGTCTGTAATCATTCCTGTCTGATATGAGTTTGCCCTCGTTATTGATGCGGTTATATACTATATGGCAATGTGGATTGTCAGTATTGTGATGCCTTACGATGATGAATTGGGTATCGGTGATGCCCATCATCTGCATGTATTCAATGGCTATTTTAGCCATGAATTCATCCGTTAAACGTGGCTTGTCCTCTAGTTTGAAGCTCAATGCAATGTGTCCCACAGGTTTCTTTATCCTTGGATTTAGCTGCCTTTGCAGCTCGAAACTTTGCGCTATCTCGGCATTCGTGCCGAGTAACACTCCATCGGATGCAAGGATTTTCGCCTCGTCCTTGCCTGTCACGTAGCGGACGCAACCACCAAAGGATGCACCTTTCTTTAGCTTGCCTATCATGTGGTATCCTCCTTTCTGCCCATACTGCTTGGCTTCGGTTTATAACTTGCTTGGCGAAACTCGCCAAGGATTTCTTTCAATCTTCTCAACAAGTCCACCACATATACATGGGTTTCATGGAAACCTCTCTGATGCGACAGCTTGGCAAGTTGGTTGAGGTTGTTCGCCATACCGATGAGGTTCTTGGCAATGGCAACCGTCTCTGTGTTGTGTCCGCTCACCACATCACCATTCAAGGCTGACTCACGGATATACTCCGCCAACTTGCGGTTGGCTTTTCTCGCCCTCAGTCTCAAAGCCTCGTAGCTTGGCTTTGAGAACTTCACTGTGACAGACTTCGACAGCTTGCGAACCCTGCCTGTGGGCGGTCTTCCGCCCTTTTTCTTGTATTGTTCATGTATGCTTGTCATTCGATATACTGTTTACAGTTGGTACACTTACTTTCTGCGACCGTCGGGAGCAAAATTCCTCCGCCCTCATGGTGGAGCGAGGCGTTTTGGGGTTCCCAAAACATAACCTCGCTCCCTCTCAGAACACGTTAGTTGGAACTACAGCCTTTCAGCTATCCACGTCCAAGGTCGCAGACCTTAATTCTCACAATTTGCGCCAAGCCTCGAAGTCCTCTTCATAAAGGCTTAGGTGGTGGCGCACGATGTTCTCGATGATGCCCGATACGCTCATACGTCTTCCTCCGAGGATGCGGACGACACGGTCAAGACGGTCTCGTACATCGGAACTGACGAAGACTGGCTTGCGGTCGTCAATCCTTGGAACTTGGAGGAAGGTCTGCTGATACTCCTCCAATGTCGCCTTGCGCTGCTTGCCACTGATGCGCTTCTGCGGATTCGGTGGCGATTGAGCCTCGTTCGTTGATGTTTCCTCTCTATAGGGAGTTGTTGCAGCAACTTTCTCTACAATTGCTCTCAACTCTGGGTTCTCTACATCATCATAGAGAGAATTATGTTTTTGGATTGGCTTTGTTGCCATACGTAGATGGTTTAACAAAATCCAAATCACCTTCTTTTTCCATCAGCTCCTTTTGCTCAGGAGCCAAGACTACATCTTTTGTTTTTGCCATAGCTTATGCTGTTTTATTTGTTAGTATAGTGGTCACGGTTTGCACCATTGACCGATTGTCGGGTGCAAAGTAAGTGTACTGAGTGCAGCCATGCAACTGATTGGGTGTAACGTGGCAATTTAGTTGTGGCTTGCTTATTTGCATACCGAGATAGTTGTGAGAACTTCAACGTATTTCTCAACTCATCATTGTTCATGTATTCGTTGCAGTCGTGCAAGTTTTTCTTGTTGTTTTTTGGCGTTGAAGTCGGCAAACCCCGGCAACATACTGCCACAGAAATTGAAAACGCTTGTTTTTAGATTGCCGTGCCTTATCTTTGCACTCACAAACGTGGAGCACAGCATATGCGTGGAGCTTTGCGACATATAACATAGTATTAACTTAGAAAAAAGAAAAGTATGGGATTCATCGTATTCGAGGAAGAGGCATTCAACTATCTTGATGCCCAGTTGGAGAACTTCGTGAAGCGCATGGACAGAATCCGTGAGCGCAGTGAGGACAAGACCATGAACAAGTGGCTCGACACGCAGGATGTGTCAGACGCTCAACATCTGCCCACGGACAGTGCAGACGCTTCGGGACAACGGAACTTTGGCTTATACGCAAATCAGCCACAAGACCTACTACAAGCCGGAGGACGTGATGGCTATCGTAGCAGTAGTGGAGGACAAGAAAAAGGACATGCGCTTTCGCAAGCGCACAGGTTAGGCTGTCAATATACAACAGCCACTTAATCCAAAGCAGCAAGTAAACCGAGTAACGTAAGTATTAACTATAAAACGAGACAACTATGAGCAATGAAGTAATGACAAGAAACAGCGAGTGGATGAACCACATCGTGAACCACCTCAACCGAATGGTTGACAACTTTGAACGTGCCGTGATGAACTACCGCCCCATGCTTGGCGGTGAGCGGTTCATGACGGACAAGGAGCTTTGTGCCAGGCTGCAACTGAGCCGAAGAACCCTGCAGGACTACCGAAACAACGGTGTCATTCCGTATATCCAGCTTGGCGGAAAGATACTCTACCGTGAGTCCGACATTCAGAAGATTCTCATGGCTAACTATCGTGAAGCGTACAGAATGAAGGGCTTGTAGGAGAAATGCATGTCCTTGATGAGTGGGGTGAAATGAACAAGGCGACAACGTATAACTTACCGAGCGTGGCTGTTATAGGTTGTCGCCTCATTTTATTGGCTATACCGAGTTGTTCGTGTTTGCCGGGTATCATTCGTATGGTCTATATAAAATCTAATACTATGCTAAAACACTGCGGTGGTTCGCCCAAGTGGCTGGAGGCGCAAAGCCTCCAAGGAACGTTGCTTATATGGCAGGTCTATGCCATTGTGTTCTCTGTAAAGATACAGACCAGTTTGGTGCGGCTTGTCTTCTTGCCGATGACGGACTGTATGATGAACTCCCGGAAGGCTCTGCTCTCAATGCTGTCAATACGGAAGGCTACCGCAATGACGAGTTCAAGGCTATACACATCATAGCTGATGCGGTCGTTCTTCCTGACATGACGGCGTACACCCTGCTCTTTCAGAATGCCGTCCTTGAATACAGCCTTGACAGCCTTGCGCACATAGCAGCCGAACACATTATACATGTCGGCAATCTCCTGCATGGTCATCCATACAGTATCGGTCGGCATGGTTACCGTTCCACTCTCACTGATAGTTATAACTCCTCTGTTCATTTTCCCATAGTTTTTTCGTTCGACAATCTGTTCCTTTCTCGCTTGGCAATAAGCTTATCCATGTCATTTGAAATCTTCTGCTCCGTCACCTGCGCATAGACCTGTGTGCTTGTAATGTCTGCGTGTCCCATCATCTTGGCTATGCTGCCGATGGGAATGTCCTCGTTGAGCATCAAGACTCCGAATGTATGGCGGCTGGCGTGGAATCCCAACTTATTACTTATGCCAAGCACCATTCCAAGGGTATGCACATCAAGATAGATGTCTTTCTTCTCACCCAGTGGAAAAACAGGCTTGCTGTCGTCCGTGGTATTGTAGAGCGAAAGAATCTTCTCGGCTATCGGATGGAGCGGCACGAAGAACTCCACGCCTGTCTTCTCTTTCCTTGCGGATGAACTTCCTACCATCGGAGTTCTCACTGATATGGTGAGGGTACAGTTTCTTTACATCTATATAGGATAAGGAGGTGAGCGAGGCAAAAATGAAACATCTGCGTGCAAGCTCCGTTCGCTCGTCAGCCATCGGGGTAGAGAGCATCTTGATGAAGTCTGCCTTGCTGATATGGGTCATCTTCGGGGCTGCCTTCTTCTCATACCCTATCTTGGCTATGGGATTGAAGCGGATAATGCTCCTGTCCACTGCCTTGTACATCAACATGTTCAGCCAGAGAAGGCAATGGTTCACGTAGCTGTCGATGCGTCCCTGGTCTCGTTTCAGGAATAGCTTGTATTCCTCCCCGAAATTCTCGTCAATGTCCTCGAAGGCGATGTCGTCCTTATCCAACGAATGGACAAAGGCTCTCAGGTTCTTCTGCCATGTCCGCTTGTGCAGGAAGGTTTGTCTGGCTTTTGAGGTTCGATACCATTCCACGATGGTATCACCAAAGTTCAGCAAGAACCTTCCTGTCGTGTCCTTGTCCTTCAACACAGCCTTCAGCATTTCCACGGTGATGATGCCATTGGCGGTAAGAAGTGAGTTGTATTTATCCTTGACCTCAGCAAGGAAACTTGCCAATCGTCCGTTGTCCCTTGCGTTCCGTACCTCTCCCTTCTTGGCGTTCCACTCCTGTGGGGTACAGGATATGCCTGTGGAAATGGCTGCACTTTTGCCGTCAACGGTGATGCGGCAAAGTATGTTGGCTGTTCCGTCTGCCTTCACCTTCTGTCTGTTGATGTAAGGCAAAATTGAAAATGTACTTCTGCTCATAGTTGTTGTCCTTATAATATAATAATGTAGTTGAAACTGTAAAAAGAAAAGTTGAAAGCCTTGTTCATAATGCGAGAATAAAGTCCTTCTCGGTTGCAGCGATGAACTTGTCCATGTCCTCAAACAGCTTCTTTTGGGTCACTCTCGCATACCGCTGCGTCATCTTCACATCCTTGTGACCGAGCATCTTGCAGATGGTCTCCATCGGCACACCTGCCTCCAGCGTAATGAGGCTGGCGAACGAGTGTCGTCCCGAATGGTAGGAATAGGTCTTGCTCGTTTCCGCCAACTTGCAGATGGTGATGAGATCGATACGAACACGATTCGTGCTCAGCAATGGGAAAAGGGTATCTCTTGCCCCGTCCTCGTATTTCGCCATCAGCTCCAACGCCTCGGGCAGGAGTTTCACCCTGGCAAGTGTTCCGGTCTTCTTGCGGTTATAGATGAGCCATTTGTCGCCATCCTCCAACACCTTGACATTGGCTTTCGTGATGGAAACGGTGTCTATGAAGGCTGTTCCTGCATAGCAGGCGAAAAGAAACAGGTCACGGCTAACGGATAGTCTAGGCTTGTCTTCGGGCAGTTCCACATCACGGATTTTTATGAAATCAGACATGCTGAGAGCCTTGGGTGTCGTAACCTTTGGAGTGCCAACCCGATAATGGGCGAACAGCAGGTTCTTGCACAAGCCTCGCTCAAAGGCAATGCGGCACATCTTCTTGAAGAGCGACACATAGATGGTGATGGTTCCTGATGAAAAGCCTTTCTCGTCAAGCAAGTAATGGTGAAAGTCACTGATGAAAGGCTCGGTCAGCTGTCCGAAAGCCAAATCAGTCAACCTATACTTCTCCCCGATGAACTCAGCGAGATTCTTGCGAATCTTTCTGTAAGTCCAGACACTGCTCTTCGACATATCGATGCCCTCATGGGTGCTGAGTTCACTGATATGCTCGTCCACGAAGGAGAGAAGGGTGGTCTGTGTCTTGACGCTGCCCTGCAAAGCCTCCTTGACATCCTTAGCCTCGAAGTCCGTTCTCTTTTCCACAAGCACATCGAAAGCCTTTTGGATGGAAAGCAACAACTGCTCGATGTCCTTGTTGGTTTCCACGGCTTCCTTGCAATCGGCTGGCACGAGGATTCCAAAGCGATGGAGTGCAAGACAACTTGCAGGAGAACTGCGCCATAGTCCTGTTCACCGTGATGCGTCCCATGATGGGAGCTTTTCCATTCTTGTCCATTCCGCTCTTTTTTCAGGTAGAGCAACACCTTGATTTTTTCGATTTTCATAACGCTTACATTTTGAGTGTGCAAATATAATCATTTTGTAAGCGTTCCTTGATACGCAAAACATTGAGAATCAGTGCAATAAAATCCGTTGATGCACAAAGTTGCCTTTCCGTATTGTTACCTGCTTTGCATAGGTAACTGTGGCTCACGATTTAGTAACTGAACTACTTCCATATTCCTCACTCGCTTGCTTTATGCCGATTTGGCAACTTTGTGCAAATCTGCTCATTCCCAACTGTTTACGTTCCAACCTCTCTTATTCTCCTTTGGCTGCTTTAGAGCTTTATGTTAAACAAAAATAACTCATAGTTTTGTGGTTCTCAACTCATAGCTTTCCGGTTCTCAACTTAGCTTTTCTGTAAATCAGTAAATTAAGCACAAAATATAAGACAAATTTAACTGTCAAAAAGTCTGATGTAGATTCGCACAAGATTATAGTTTATTTAGCGAATGATTATCAATGACTTAGATGGTTATTACATTGTTTTTGATACTAAAAACTGGAACACAGAACTGGACACCCTAGTTAACAGGTTAACAGTTAACACCCCCAAAATGTATGGTTCCCCACACACTTATATAAAAATAAGTATATATATATTATTATATAATAAGGTACGCGGGGGACCATGCAAAAAACAGCTGTTAACTGTTAACCCTGTTAACCCCCCAATGAAAAGTTGATAGTTTATAGTTGATAGGGCGTAGCCGTTTGCAAGATAGCTATAAACTTTCAACTATAAACTAACCGAAGTTAAATATAATATTCTGCCGAATCAACCAAACCGGCTCTCAGCGCATATTTCGTAGCCTCGTGAACGTTGTTTACGCCCAACTTGCGGAAGATGTTCTTGCGGTGGGTATTGACCGTATGGAAGCTGGAAAAGCGCTTCTCGGCTATTTCTTTCGTCGTCATTCCCAGCGCAATGTCCTTCAGAATCTCTGTTTCGGTCTTGGTGAGGTTGATTTTCTCCTGCTCCTCTTGTTTCGGAGCCAGAAGAACCTCCATCATGCGCTGGCAGACAAAACGGTTGCTTGCCACACAAAAACGTATCGCCTCCTTGAGTTCCATTAGCGAACACTCCTTCAGCAATACGCTGAACTGCGTACTGCTGGCGATGAGAATCTTAACGAAATCGGTACTTAAATCCTCACTGAACAGTAGCCAGCGCGTGTATGGGAAACGCTGGTTTAAAATAAGTAACTCGGTAGCATCATTGATGTCGAAAAGGGTGTAGTCGAGTATTACGACCGTATCCTCATTCTCCCTTAAGGTAAGCAGCAGGTCTGCCTTGTCTTCGACAGTTTGGGTTTCCAATCCCTCCATCTTACTGATCACATAGTTCAATCCGGCTCTTGTGATGTCCTGTTTGTCTGCTAATAGAATCTTCATTGTGTTTACTCTCTTATGGTTTTTGTATATGTATGTAGATGCCTTGATGCAATAAAAATACTGCATCAAGGCATCTTTTTTTCTTATTAGAATGACATGAGGAAGCCCATACGGATGCCCCATTTTGAGATGTTTGCATGGTCATAATAGTTGAGGCGGCGAACATAATCGATTCCGAAGAACTTGAAGATGTTGTGCACGCCGGCTACAAACTCCCAGTATGGCGTCTTGCCAAAGGTATAGGAGTTGGTAGGGAACTTGAAGAGTTTCTCATCATTGATGTTCTTGCTCGGGTCGTTCTTGCTGGTCAAATCGCCCCAAACACCCTTGATGGCTATATATTCACGCCACTTCAGCTTCTTGATGAGCGGAATGCGGTTGAGCAGCTTGCCGTTCATATCCCAGGCTACTGACCAGAACAGCTGGCGGTCGCTCAGGAACTCCCAGTCCTTCATCATGCTCATGGTTGCCTCCTGCTCGAAGAGGGAGAGGTTGACCGGTGGCTGGATGAGCATGGTGAAAGGCACTTTGCTCCACTGCGCCTTGCCCACGATGTTGAAATCCATATAGCCGAAGCTTCCCAGCCACTGGCGCTTGTAAATGCCCAGCGTGGTGAGGTTGCTCTGATACTGGCCGCCCATGAATCCGTCTAAGCCCATGGTGTGGCGAAGCGAGATTTCAGGACTGTCGAGGTTGATAGGCAGGCGCTGCTGCTTGGTGTTGACATAGGTGACCCCCGGGTTGTAATTTAAGCCTACACTTGCCTCTGTGGTGCGTATCTTGCGTATTTCCTCGCCGTCACTCACCCTGTAGTAGTGGAGATTGCCCACGGTGCGATTGCTCTGCCAGCGGAGGCTGGTGTCGAAGCGGAATCCCCAGTCGGTTTCGTAGGTGAAGGTCACCTTCTGGCGGTGATACTGATACATCTGGTCCTGCGTAGTGGCACGGAGGGTCATGAAGAAGTTGTCCTTGTTGTGCAGCAGGTTATCATCGGATGGAGATGTAATATCATGCCCCAACTCGAAGGTAAGCTTGCGCATAGGGAACTCGAACGGACTGTTCTTCTTCTTGTTGAACGAATAGGTGAGCACATGGCCGTAATACCACTTGTTGCTCTTCAGACCGTAGGCGCCGTAACCATCCCAGAAGAAGTGAGGGTTGAGGGCTGCCATCGTTCTGCCCGCCAGGCGCAGGCGCACACCGTCTACGTAGTTGTTGGAGAGGAACGTGTTGATAGGTCCCAGGTCGAAGAGGCTGCGGCGGTCGTTGATGATGCTGTCTCTTTCAACACCCAGACTGTCTTTCACCGTTACCTTCTTGCCCTTGGTATGAGCCACTTCCACATAGTTCTCCATCAAGGCTCTCACACCGAAGATGATGTATTTGAATCCCTTGGAGTTCTCCATGCGGTGGATAAAGCTGTCCATCGACGATTCGCTCTTCGTGAGGTCCACCTGCCGGTATTTGTTCCAGTAAGCCTCATCGCGGTTCATCGCATCCATATCGTGCCTGATTTTCGCCTTGCCCTTGAAGAGCTGCTTCGGCAAGGCATCGAAGGCATAATTGGTGATTCGCGTGTTTCGCACCACCAGCAGGTCCTGAAGGAGCTTGTTGACGTGCAGTTCGGCTATCATATCGTCTTTAGAGAGCACCCACTCGCCGTTGTCGAGCTTGGTGTACTCCTGTTCAATCTTCATGTCAGTAACCCAGTTTACATCGCTGTTGTGAGGCATGTAGAGGTTACATTTCTTCACGTGCAGGCTGCTGTCGGCAAGCACATAGAGTTCACCTCGGAATCCGAAGTCCTGGCTGTTGGCTGGGATAAACTGCAGATGGTAGCACAGGTCTCTTTCCACATACACCGTATCTTCGATGTAGTAATGGTAGAAGCTGATGGCTGTTCTGCCGATGGGAGATGGGAAGGGAAACTGCAGCAGGCGCACGTAATCATCGTAGATGTCTACATCGGTGAACACCTCTTTCAGGGCGGTGTTGAGAATCTCTCCGGTCTGGATTACCTGTCCGATTCCATTGCTCTGCTGACCCTTGATGATGTCCTTTTCGGTCTTCGGATCTTTGCGGTAAATATGCTGTGAAACCGTCTCGTCGATGCTGACAGGCAGAGTGAGCTTTCCGTTGTATGGAGAGGTTTCTACCTGGTCGAGGAGATACTGGCGGCGCTGGAAGAACTTGCTCTCCAACTGTTCTTTCTTCAGGTCGTTGAGCGCGAGTGTAATCTTCTGATACTTATCATATTGCACATAGTCGTGGTTGCTCAGGTCGCTCTTTTTCTTGGCAGCAATCACGCGCCGCATCAGTTCTACGGCAGGATTATTCTTACGCTTGTAGCGGCCTTTTTTCGATTTTACCACCACTTCGGTAAGTTTGTGCGTATCGTCTTTCAGTTTGATTTCCAGAAAGTTGGTCTTTTCGTCAACCTTCACCGATGTGCTCTTGTAGCTCAGTGCGCTTACGGTGAGCATGAGTCCCGGCTTCTTATCAATGGTAAACTTACCTTCTCCGTTACTTGAAACCGCGATTTTATGTCCTTTGTATTGCACGCTTGCATACGGTACGGCAAAACCGTCGTCATCTATGACACGGCCTGTTATCTTCTGCTGAGCCATCATCTGAAGCGTAGAAATCATCAGAAGGATGACTGTAAAATACAACTTTTTAATACCTTTCATTTTTTATACCTTATTATATATAGGGGCTCTCCGCCCATGATTTAATGCTTTCAGGATGCAAAGTTATAACATTATTCGTAAATAGACGCAAAAACCTATTCATTATTTCAGTTTTTTATGAGATTTTCAGAAAAAGGCTTCCATGCAGTTCCTTCTGCTGCCTGTTCTTGCTCTTCGCCGTGCGAGCCTAAGTGGTATAAAACCCCTTCATATTGCTCTATTTCACCTTTTTATCTGTCAATATATGATGAAATTCCGAAGAATATAGGAAAACTATTTGGTTAATTTAATTTTTTAGCGTAATTTTGCACACTGAAATTTAAAGAAGAAACGCCCTTCTGCGGGCTTATTAAACATTAAGAGAATGAATAACAAGGGAAATCTTACCGACGAGCGGCCTCCTTTGCTGCCCGTCATCATAGGCACCGGTTTCGGCAGTGGCTTCTGGCCTTGGGGACCGGGAACGGCTGGCTCTGTATTGGCAACCCTCATCTGGGCAGCCTTGGCTTACGGACTCGGTATTACGGGCGAGAGTCTGCAGAGTATCACCTTCTTTCTCGTCATTGTTTCTACCATTCTGGGCACTTGGGCAACAGCGCAGTTGCAGCCTTACTGGGGTGAGGATCCCAGCCGTGTGGTCATCGACGAGATGGCTGGCGTGTGGATTCCCCTGTCGTTGCTGACCCCGTTTACGGCACAGGGCGAAGTGAAAGATGCCTGGTGGTGGGCATTGGTGGCACTTGTTCTCTTCCGCTTCTTTGATATGGTGAAACCGCTGGGCATCAAGAAACTGGATAACAGGCAGGGCGCCTTCTACGTGATGGCTGATGATTTGCTGGGCGGCCTCTATGCAGCCGTTTCTTTAATCATCATCAAAATCATACTGGTTTCGGCTGGAATCATCTAGTCTGGCATTTCTTAAAGCAGACAATTTCTTAAGCAAGCGTTTTCTAAAACAGACAATAAAAAATAGATTAAAATATGAATTATAGAGATTTCTTACAAAAAGTTATCTATGCCATCATCAATCCACTTATCAAGGCGATGATAGCAGTAGGTATTACTCCTAACATTGTTACCTTCGTAGGATTCCTGGGCAATATCGTGGCAGCCGGTTTCTTCCTCGATGCTGCATGGATGCTCGGAACTGAGCAGGCTGATTATGCATCTTGCATGGTTACTGTAGGATGGGGTGGATTCATTATCCTTGCAGCCGGTCTCTTCGATATGATGGATGGTCGTCTGGCACGTATGAGCGGCAAAAGCAGTCTCTTCGGTGCACTCTGGGATTCTACACTCGACCGCTACAGCGAACTGGTAAGTCTCTTTGGCATCTGCCTCATTTTCGTACGTATGCAGGGCGATATGACCTGGTTCTGGATGAGCGTAGTCACCTTTGCAGCGATGATTGGTTCTGTGATGGTAAGTTATGTCCGTGCCCGTGCCGAGGGTTTGGATATTGAGTGCAAGGTAGGTTTCATGCAGCGTCCTGAGCGCGTTGTGGTTACCGCTGTTACTGCGATGATTACCGGCTTTACAGGCAATATCTGGTGGCTGGCTGGCGGAATGATCCTGATTGCCGTTCTGGCAAACATCACCGCTTTCTGGCGCATCTGGCATTGTTATGTTGTGATGAACAGCCGTAAATGATAACAGAGCTTAGGGACCTTCAGCCCGTACTTAAACCACGTGCGAAAGATCTGTAAAAATAAGCTCAAGTTTAATTATCAAATTCTATCAATAAAAAGTAGAAAAAAGTGTTTAGTATCTATCTGATTATCCTCCTGGCGGTACTCGCAGCCTGGAAGAAGACACGCCGTTTTGCCTTCTATTTTCTGCCTTGGTTCCTCTTTGGAATCATCTACGATTCGATGCGCCTTTATCCTAACTATATGGTGAACGATATTGACGTGGCGCATCTCTATCATGCAGAAAAGTCGCTCTTCGGCATTGCTGCTTCATCCAGCGCAGAACTGCAGGCTGTAGCCGACCATAGCCTGCTGATGATTCCGGGCGAATACTTCAAGGTTCACCATTGCGGTTTTGCCGATTTCTGGGCAGGCATCTTCTATCTCTGCTGGGTTCCGGTGCCTATCGCGTTTGCCCTTTATCTGTATCTTACGAAACAGCTTAAATGGTTCAAGCGTTTTTCCTGGGCTTTCCTGCTGGTGAATGTCATCGGCTTCATCGGCTACTACATCTATCCGGCTGCTCCGCCTTGGTATGCGATGAATTATGGCTTCAAGGCTGTGCTCAATACACCGGGCAATGTGGCTGGTCTGGGCAGATGGGACGCAATGACCGGACTGCACGTGTTCCACGGACTCTATGGCAAGAATGCCAATGTCTTTGCTGCCGTGCCGAGCCTGCATGCTGCCTATATGTTCCTCACCACGATTTATGCTGTGATGAGCCGTAAACGCTGGTATACGGTGGTGCTCTTCGCCTGCATCTGTCTGGGCATCTGGTGGACGGCAGTCTATTCCGGTCATCATTATATCATTGATGTCATGTTGGGTATTCTTACTACGATAGTAGGCGTACTGCTAATGGAATCTAAGAGAATATGGGCAAGATTAAAGAAGAACTCGTAACCTTCGGCAAGGCGGAACTGACTGCCTCCTGCGCCTCAGTGGTAGACTTCGGACTGGCATTCTTCCTCTCAGATATCATCGGCATTTATTACGGACTTGCCAATGCGCTGGGAGTGATAAGTGGCGGCATTACCAACTGCATACTGAATTATCGTTATGTGTTCGGCGATTCCAAGAGCAAGAAAAAGAGTGTAGCCTGGCGCTATTTTATCATCTGGGGCATCAGCTGGATGCTCAATTCGGGCGGCACTATCGCCCTGACCGAATTTCTGAATGCGCACGAACATATTCAGCTGCATTACATGATTCCGAAGAGTATTGTATCTCTGCTGGTAGCGATATTCGTTAACTATCCCGGACAGAAGAAATTTGTTTTTAAGCAGTAATAACCATATCAGATGGGGGCAGTATTCAGTATGTGCCCTCATCTTTTTTTGTATTCTGGCAGGTAATCTGTTGGCATCGGGACATAAAAAAGAGTTTGGACTGTCTCCCGACATTCCAAACCCACGCTTGTTTCTAACTAACTTATTATCAACTATTCATTACTTTTCAGTTTGCAAAATTACGAGTTTTTTCTTATAAAATAATTTTTTCAGAAAAATAATAACGTAAACGTTTGCGTTTTCGAAAGAAATTGTTATCTTTGCAAAGAATTCACTAACTTTGCTGTCGGAAAGACAAAATATGCAGAATTTGTGGATACAAAAATGTATGTCTATAAAGCGTAAACTAACAAATGAAACAACGAAGAACATCTTTGAAAGACCTCGCCGATCAACTTGGCGTCAGCATAGCAACTGTATCTAGAGCCCTGCGAAACAGCCATGAAGTGGGTGAGGAGATGACTCAAAAGGTGAAAAGCCTTGCCAAGGAGCTCAATTATCGACCAAACCCCTTTGCACAGAGCCTCAGAAAAGAAGCACCTAGGGTGATTGGTGTGATTGTGCCAAACCTGGTAACTCATTATTATGCTGCCGTGCTGGATGGTATAGAAGATTATGCCGTAAGGAATGGTTATTCGGTGATCAGCGCCAATAGCCACGAGAATACAGAACACGAGAAGAGAGCGGTAGAAAACTTCCTGAATATGCATGTGGAAGGCATCATCGCCTGCCTGGCACAGGATACGGTTGACTATTCTCATTTCGAGCAGTTGCATAAGATGGGCGTTCCACTGGTGTTCTTTGCCCGTTGTTGCTTAGAAGATAAGTTCTCCCAGGTAGTAGGCAATGGTGATATTGCCGCCCAAGAGGCTACCCAACATATGATAGATACCGGTTCGCGCCGCATCGCCTTCATCGGCGGTCCAAACCATCTCGATATGGTGCGCCGCAGAAAACACGGTTATCTGGAGGCTCTGAGAGAGAGCCGCATCCCTATCGACCGTGACCTCGTGGTTTGCGACAGAATCGATTTCGATGTAGCCCGAAACGCTACCCTCCGTCTCCTCGAAAAGGAGGACAGACCTGATGCCATTCTCGCCTTTAACGATATTATCACCTATGCCGCCTTCGATGCTATCAAGAAAAAAGGGCTCCGAATACCAGAGGATGTTGCTATCATCGGTTTTACCGATGGTGATACTGCTGCCTTCGTTACGCCGAAACTCTCGGCTATCATGGACAAGGCACACGAACAGGGAACCACTGCCTGTGATCTACTCATGAGAAGCATCAATGGAGATGAAAAAATCTACAAGAAAGTGGTACCGATGATACTGAAAATACGCGAAAGTTCTGAAAAAAACGACGTGAAATAAAACCTATTATAGAAATAAAATATCTATTCAGATAAATATATATAAACCTACAATTATGATGATAAAAAAACAAAACTACTTAAAACATGCCATCGTGCTGTTTCTGCTCTTGCTGCTCATGCAGCCGGAGAGGGCATGGGCTGCCTATGAAAACGTAGAATTCAGCAGCCTCACCAATCATGATGGACTTACGAACAGTCAGGTGGGTGCCATCCTCAAGGATACCAGAGGCTACATCTGGTTCGGTACCCAGTCGGGACTGTGCCGCTTTGACGGCTTCCGTATGAAAACTTTCTATTATATCAACACTGATGATAAGTCGCTGCCTAACAATTCGGTAGATGAACTTCAGCAAGACTATGGTGGAAATATCTGGGTGCATACCTCTGTGGGCTACTGCATCTATAAATATGATGAAGAGCAGTTTGAGCGCAAACCGGAAGAATGGCTCAAAAACATCCATGTGCAGGGACCTCCTTATAAACTCCTGATAGATAAGGATAAGAACATGTGGATAGCTGTCTACGGACAGGGACTCTACTATCATAATGCCAAAACCAAAAATACTTATCTTTTTAAATTTACCAAAAAGGCTCAGCCGGGCTGTCTGAAAGAGGGAAATATCAGTAAAATAACCGAGGTTGACGGCGATGCGCTCATTACCTATGGTGATGGTACAATCTGCCGTGTCAACGGACAGAAACAGAAGGTTCTCTGGTACAATTCCTTCCTTGCCACCCATAAAGTTGCCGGTGATAATGGCGCCTATACTTTCTATGATGGTATAGGTGGTTTCTGGGTTTCTGTAAGTAATGCCAATTACGTGTATCAGTCTAAAACCGGAAAATGGACCGATGCCCGTTCTTATCTTACAAATATGGGCATTGATATTCCTTGCCCAACCCGTATTCTGATGCGTGATATTGCCCGCGATAAGGCAGGCAATCTCTGGGTGGCTTCCGACCATAACGGTCTCTTCTTTGTAGATCTCAAACGCAAAATCTGCCGTCAGTATGTTCATTCCGAAGCAAAGGGAAGTATCGTTGACAATTCCCTGAAGAAGGTTTATGTGGATGATGAGGGGGCTATCTGGGTAGGTAGTTACAAGAACGGCGTGGCTTATTATTCGCCTGACGCTCAGAAATTCACAACTATTCCGCTTGGTGATGTGTGTACAATCACACAGGATGTGAATGGTAATCTCTGGTGCGGAACCAATGATAGCGGTATTATATGCTACAGTCCGCTTACCGGACAGAGCTGGCGATTCTCACAGGCTGAAACCGGTCTGGCTTCGGATATTATTGTCAGCAGCGTAACCATGAGTGATGGTACGATGTATTTCGGTACCTTCAATGGTGGACTTGCCCAATATAAAAACGGCAGATGGAAGAGTTTTCAGGCAGCTCCTGGCGGACTTGCCAATAACAGCGTTTGGTGTCTTGCCGAAGATCCGTATCACCATCTGATTATCGGAACCTTGGGCTCAGGCTTTCAGATTTATAATCCTGAGAGCGGAAAGTTTGCAACCTACAATGTTCAGAATTCAGGTATTACCAGTGATTTTATCAACTCGCTCTTCCTGCCGAATAAAGATGAAATTCTGATAGGTCATTCGCAGAACTATTCTATCTTTAATTTCGGAACCCGAAAGGTAACCAATGTGAATAAAACCAAGGATGGACAGCCTTTCCCTAGTCCTTCCCTGAATTACATGATGAAGGATAGCCGAGGCATCTTGTGGATGGCTTCACCTGCGGGCGTCACCATGTATGATGAGGCTTCAGGACAGCTGGAGTCAATCAATGACCTCAATGGTACGCAGGGCACGGTAGGCTGTATGGTGCTCGAAGATAAGCAGCATAACATCTGGCTGGTTTCTGAATTTATCGTTACCCGTGTTACTTTGGCTAAGAACAATCAGGGCAAATGGGACATTACGATGATCAGCTTCAATTCGCTCGATGGCTTGCAGAGCCGCCAGTTTAATCAGCGTTCTGCCTGTCTGATGAGAAATGGAGCCATCGCCATCGGTGGACAGGATGGTATTAATATCATCAATCCTGCCAAGATCCTTCCTGCCCAGAAATATGCACATGTCTTGTTCAGCGGTTTCGTACTCTTCGATCATCCGCTGAAGGCTGGTGAGGAGTTTGAGGGAAGAGTGCCTCTGGAAAAATCGCTCGATACTCATCCTGAACTGGATCTCAGTTATAAGGACAAGGCGTTTACCATACAGTTTGCTTCCGACCAGGTAAGTATTCCGGCCCGTTGCCGTTTCCTCTATCGTATGAAGGGACTTGATGACAAATGGATGCTGACTCCTGAGGGGCGTCCGGAGGCTACCTTTACCAATCTCTCTTCAGGCAGCTATGTCCTGGAGGCAAAGGTGGTGAATGCTGATGGTAGTGTGAGCGAAGAGGTGAGCACGCTGAAGATTTATATTCATCCGCCTTTCTATCTCTCTATATGGGCGATTATCGTATATATTATATTAATAGGTGTAGCTTTCTATCTCTATCGTAAACGTATGCTCGAAAAGCAGCGGGTAAAATTCGAACTCCAGAGCAAGGAAGACAGTATCAAGAAGACCAAGGAGTTGAATGAACTAAAACTCAACTTCTTTACCAATGTGAGCCACGAACTCCGTACTCCGCTCACCCTGATTATATCGCCGCTGGTTAGTATGATCAGAGAAGAAAGAGATGAAAGTAAACGCAGAAAGCTGGAGATGATTCATCGCAATGCTACCCGTTTGCTCAATCTGGTAAACCAGATTCTCGACTTCCGCAAGATAGACCAGAACAAGGAAAAACTTACCCTGTCGCATATCGACATTGTGAGTTTCGTTGACAATATCTGTACTTCGTTCCGTACTTTGGCAAACAGCAAAGTAACGCTTGCCTTCGATTCTACGGTGCCTAGTCTGCAGATGTCGTTTGATGCTGATAAGGTAGGAAAAATCGTGAATAACCTCTTGAGTAATGCCTATAAGTTTACGCCAGATGGAGGATTTATCACCGTTTCTCTGAGTGTTGCACTCCGCCAGCGTGTAGGAGACAAGGATTCGGATATGCTCCGCATCTCAGTATCTGATACTGGCAAGGGCATCAGCGATAAGGAGAAGGAACATGTGTTTGAACGTTTCTATCAGGTCAATGGTACTGAAATGCAACCACAGGGTGGTAGCGGAATAGGTTTGAACCTGGTAAAGAAGTTTGCCGAACTGCATGGCGGTAAAGTAGATGTTACAGATAATCCAAGCGGAGGAACCATCTTTATGGTAGACCTTCCGATAGAGAGCAGTACCACCTCTAATTCTACGGCACATCTCGGTTCCTTGCGAGCAGCACCTATCATAACCACGGTGCATCAGGCTACTGATGAGGATCCGGATGCAGGTAAGAACGTTCTCTACGGAATGAGTAAACATGCGCATCAGCCTGAAGAATCGATGATCAGGAAGCCGGTAGTGCTCCTCGTTGACGACAGTGAGGACTTCCGTGAGTTTATGAACGAAGTATTGACAGACTATACGGTTGTTGAGGCTGTCAATGGTCAGGATGCCTGGAACAAGATCATCGACCGTCGTCCAGACATCATCCTGAGCGATGTGATGATGCCTGTGATGGATGGTAACGAACTCTGCCGTATGTGTAAGGACAATGACGAAACAACAGCCATACCTTTCATCATGCTCTCGGCCCGTATGGGAGATGAGCAACGCAAGGAAAGTCTGAAGTGTGGTGCTGACGAGTATATTGCCAAACCATTCGATATAGATATGTTGAATCTCTGTATTCTGAACCTCTTGAAGAAACGCAAGAATGTGAGCACAGAATATGTAATAACAGAGGCCGACCGCAAATTTATAGAAGAGGTGAATGCTTATATCCGCGATCATATGAGCAATCCTGAAACATCGGTAGAATTGCTCAGTACTCATCTTAGCATTTCACGCGTACAATTATATAAACGCATGATTTCGCTGACGGGTATTACACCTTCTGAGTATCTCAGAACCAAGCGTATCAAATTTGCAGAGCATCTGCTCCGCTCGGGCGACTTGAACATCAGTGAAATAGCCTATAAGGTGGGATTCAATAATCCACGTTATTTCACTAAATACTTCCAAGACGCGTATGGCGTTACGCCGTCTCAATATCGTAAGAATCTGTCAGAATCAGAATAGTTTACGCTTCTAGTTAACATTTTATACACATACAGATAACATTTGCGCATAAAGATACGGGAATTTTCTCGTATCTTTGCCGCAGATTTTTAAACTTTCCTTTAAACATATAACAATGAGACTAACTAAAACATTATTGATTTCAGCGGTGCTGCTGATGAGTGCTACAGGCATGCAGGCAGCCGGTTTCAACCAGAATGGTAATTATCTTACTGTTCAGTTGAAGCAACACCAGAATTTTGGTCCTAGTCAGATTCGCCTCCAGGTGGTGAGCGATAAGATTATCCGTGTTCAGGCTACAGCCGAACAGAGTTTCCGTAACAAACAGAGTCTGATAATAGTGCCTCAAAACAGCAAGGCAAATTATAAGGTGGAAGAGCAGGGAGACAATCTCATCATTACCACTGCAGCCATGCGTGCTGTCATGAACGAGGCTACGGGTCAGATTACCTTCTATGACCTGAAAGACAATGTCCTTCTCAATGAGGTTGCACAGGGTGGAAAGACTTTCAAGCCGTTCACCGTGCCTGACCGTGAAATGGGTGTAGACATTGCCAAGGTTCCTGAAGCACAGAAGCACGGATGGTCATGGCGTGCGCTCTTCAACTCTCCTGATAACGAGGCGTTCTATGGTCTCGGTCAGCATCAGAGTGAGGAACTCAATATGAAGGGTAAGAACGAAGACCTCTTCCAGTATAATACCAAGGTGAGTGTGCCTTTCGTCATCTCTAATAAAAACTATGGTATCCTCTGGGATTCTTATTCTTATTGCCGTTGGGGTAATCCGGAAGATTATCTCCAGCTGAACCGTGCCTTCAAACTCTATGATAAGGATGGTAAGGAAGGTCAGCTGACAGGTACTTATGTAGATAAGAACGGTCAGAAGATTGTTCGAGGCGAAGATAGCATTTACTTTGAGTATGCAATGCCTGAGACTTCTGAGGTTTGCAAGCAGACCGACAAGGGCGGCATTCAGAACCTGCCAAAGGGGTTTGCACTGAATGGCTCCAAGGTGGTGTACGAGGGTTATGTGGAGGCTCCAAGTAACAGTTTCTATCAGTTTATCCTCTATTATGCCGGTTACATGAAGGTTTATATCGATGGCAAACTGGTCGTGCCTGAGCGCTGGCGTACAGCCTGGAATCCGAACTCTTATAAGTTTGAAACTCCTATCAAGAAGGGCGTAAAGACTCCAATCCGTATCGAGTGGCAGCCAGATGGTGATGTTTCTTACTGCGGACTTCGCGTAGCAGCTCCTCGTTCTGAGGCAGAGAAGAACCAGTTGAGCATCTGGAGTGAAATGTCGCCGGATATGGACTATTATTTCATCGCCGGTCAGAATCTCGATGAGGTGATTTCCGGTTACCGTACGCTTACCGGCAAGGCTTCGCTTTATCCTAAGTGGACCCTCGGTTTCTGGCAGAGCCGTGAGCGCTATCAGAGCAGCAAGGACATCGAGGACAACATGAAGAAGTTCCGCGATCTGCATATTCCTGTAGACAATATCGTTCAGGACTGGAACTACTGGAAGCTGGATTCATGGGGAAGTCATGAGTTTGAGGCGGCACGCTATCCAAACCCACAGGCTATGCTCGACAGCGTACATGCCATGAATGGAAGATTCATGATTTCCGTATGGCCTAAGTTCTACGATACAGTCAAGAACTATAAGGAACTCGACAACAGGGGTTGGATGTATCATCAGGCTATCAAGGATGATATTCACGACTGGCTCGGCTTCCGCGGTTCATTCTATGATGCCTATTCTGATGGTGCCCGCAAGATGTTCTGGCGCCAGATGGACGAGAATCTTTATACCAAGTATAAGTTCGGAATCGATGCATGGTGGATGGATGCATCAGAACCAAACGTTCGCGACTGTACCCCGATGTGGTACCGCAAGGCTCTTTCCGGTCCTACTGCCCTCGGTACATCTACCGAATATTTCAATGCTTACAGCATCGTAAATGCTGATGCTATCTATAACGGACAGCGCAGTGTGAACCCTAACCAGCGTGTCTTCCTCCTGACCCGTTCCGGTTTTGCCGGTGAACAGCGCTACAGTACGGCTACCTGGTCTGGTGACATTGCTACCCGTTGGGAAGATATGCGTGCCCAGATGACAGCCGGTTTGAACTATTCTATGGCAGGTCTGCCTTTTTGGGGAATGGACCAGGGCGGTTTCTGTGTAGAAAACCGCTATGTGGCTGCCCAGCAGGAGTTCGATAAGACCGGGAAGGAAAATGCTGACTTGAAGGAATGGCGCGAGTTGCAGGCTCGTTGGAACCAGTTCGGTTGCTTCGTACCTCTTTATCGTACTCATGGCCAGTGGCCTACACGTGAGGTATGGAACATTGCTCCGGCAGATCATCCGGCTTACAAGACCATCGTGGCTTACGATAAACTCCGTTACCGTCTGATGCCTTACCTCTACAGTATGGCGGGTATGGTTCATTTCAAGGACTATACGATGATGCGTGGATTGGTAATGGATTTCAACGGCGATGATAGTGTTTACGACATCAAGGATCAGTGGATGTTCGGTCCTGCTCTCATGGCTTGTCCTGTAGGCGAGTATCAGAAGTACAGCCGCAATGTTTATCTTCCTAAGCAGAAGGGCTGGTATGATTTCTATACAGGTAAGCACTATGCCGGTGGACAGACCATCGTAGCCGATGCGCCTTTCGATAAGATTCCAGTCTTTGTTCCAGAGGGTTCTATTCTTCCAGTGGGTCCAGAGATGGAGTGGAGCGATCAGAAGAAGGCTGAGCTCATCGACCTCTATGTCTATGCAGGCAAGGACGGTTCTTATACACTCTATGAGGATGAGGGAACCAACTACAACTACGAGAAGGGTAAGTATGCTATGATAGACTTCAAATATAATGATGCTCAGAAGACTATTACTATCGCTGCCCGCAAGGGTGCTTTCGACGGTATGCTCCAGAAGCGTCGCTTCAATATCGTACTTGTTAGTGATAACAACCAGCAGGGTATCAGCCTCGCCAAGGCACCTAAGGGCAAGATGGTGAAGTATGCTGCTAAGGCAGTTACTGTAAAACTGAAGTAATATGAAGAAGATATTTGCTTTAGCAATCTTTCTATTGGGCGCTCAGTCGTTGAGCGCCCGTGATCGCCAGTCTTTTGATAATGGCTGGCTTTTCACTTTAGCAGATAGTGCCGGAATGTCAAAATCTGATTATTCAGACCGACATTGGCGAAGTTTGAATCTTCCTCACGATTGGGCGATAGAGGGCGATTTCTCTCCTTCGAATCCTTCGGGAGCCGGTGGTGGTGCACTGCCGGGCGGCATCGGATGGTACCGTAAGCACTTCTCGGTGAATCCTAAGGAAAAGTATGACCGCTTTACCATCACCTTTGATGGAGTATATATGAATTCTACCGTGTATATCAATGGTCATAAACTCGGAACCCGTCCTTATGGATACAGTACATTCGAGTATAATCTTACACCTTATATTAATAAGAAGGGTGATAATGTCATTGCTGTGAAGGTAGACAACAGCGACCAGCCTAACAGCCGCTGGTATTCCGGTTGCGGTATTTACCGCCATGTCTGGCTCACCAAAACCATGAAAACTGCTTATATTCCCCAATGGGGACAGTATGTGGCAACTTCTCCACAGGGTGATGTCAGGGTGAAAGTGGACTTCGCTGCTTCCGGTAATAAGATGAAACTTTCTGTCCGTAATACAATCTATGATGCTGCAGGAAAGATCGTAGCCAAGAGTCAGGGTGTTCAGGAACAGAAACTCAAGGTGAAGAATCCGCATCTCTGGGACATCGGAAAGGGATATCTCTATACAGTCAAGAGCGAGCTGTTAGTAAATGGGAAGGTAGTGGATGTTGCTACGTCAACTGCCGGTTTCCGCGATGTGAAGTTTGATGCAAGGAAGGGTTTCTTCCTCAATGGCAAGAATCTCAAGATAAATGGTGTCTGTGAGCATCATGATTTCGGTTGCCTGGGTGCTGCCGTTAATGAGGATGCGATGCACCGTAAGCTTACCATCCTTCGCGATATGGGCGTGAACGCTATCCGAAGTAGTCATAATCCTCCGGCACCAGAACTCCTGAACATGTGCGATTCGATGGGCATCCTCGTGATGGACGAGAGTTTCGACATGTGGCGCCGCAAGAAATCGAATGGCGATTATGCCCGTTTCTTCGATGAATGGCATAAGAAAGACCTGTCTGATCTCATCAAGCGCGACCGTAATCATCCAAGTATCATCATGTGGAGTATCGGTAATGAGGTTCTCGAACAATGGTCGGATGCGGCTGCTGATACGCTCAGTCTGGAGCAGGCTAACCTGATTCTGAATGCCGGTCATGATGCTTCTAGCTTGTCACATAGCGATGAACTGAGTGTCAATTCGCTTCTTACCCAGCATCTGGCAAAAATCGTGAAGGAGTATGATCCTTGGGGCACACGCCCTGTTATTGCTGGCTGCAATGAGCCCGACCCGAAGAATCACCTCTTTAAGAGTGGGGCTATTGATGTTATAGGTTTCAATTATCACCATCAGTGGGTGAAGGATGTGCCGAAGAATTTCCCTGGCAAGCCTTTTATTCTGTCGGAGAGTGTTTCTGCCTTGCAGACTCGTGGCTACTATATGATGCCTAGCGACAGCATTTATACTGCGCCAAAGGAATGGTGGTTGCCTTATACCGATCCATCGTTTATGTGTTCGGCTTATGATAATTTCCACGCATCATGGAGTAGTACCCATGAAGAAACCTGGGATGTGGTGAAGCACAACGACTTTGTGGGCGGACAGTTTATCTGGATCGGTTTCGATTATATCGGTGAACCTACTCCTTATGCTTATCCTGCCCGTAGCAGTTATTTTGGCATTATCGATTTGGCGGGTCTTCCAAAAGACAGCTATTATATGTATCAGAGTGAGTGGAGTCAGAAAGATGTGCTTCATCTCTTCCCTCATTGGAACTGGCTGCCGGGACAGACCATCGACATGTGGTGTTATTATAATCATGCCGATGAGGTAGAACTCTTTATCAATGGCAAGAGTCAGGGCATCCGTAAGAAGACAGTCTACGGTGCAAAGAACGGAGGCGATGCTTTCAGAAAGAGTACTGAATATCATGTGATGTGGCGGGTAAACTTTGAACCGGGAGAAGTAAAGGTTGTAGCCAGAAAGAATGGTAAAGTTCTTAGGAAACAAGTTATAAAAACAGCAGGAGCTCCTCATCATCTTGTGTTGAAGAAGACTTATCAGGGCCGTCAGGCTTTTGGCTCTTCAGATCCGACCACCTTTGTCGAGGTGAATGTGGTAGACAAAGACTGCAATCTCTGTCCGAACGCAGATAACCAGATTTTCTTCTCTGTCTCAGGAGAACAGGATGCAAGTGGTCATGGTTTCCTGAAAACGCCAAAGATTCTGGGAACAGATAATGGATGTCAGACTTCTTTGGCGCGTTTCACCGATTCACATCGCAAGGCATTCTTCGGAAAATGTGTCGTTGTGATAAAAGGAAAGGGAACCCTCAAGGCTCAGGCAGTAGACTTAAAGGATGCTTCTGTAGCTTTGTGATTATATTCTGAAAAACAAACATTAAGAATTTATATAGCGAAGAAGGATACACTCTTTCGGTGTATCCTTTTTTCGCTGTTAAAAACGAAAAAGGTTTTGAAGCATTGGGACCCAAGGGATTTGGGTATCTCTATTATGCTAGTAATAGAAATTTAGCTTCAAAACCTGCGGCAAAGATACATCTTTTTTTCGAATAAAAAAACTTTTTCGAATAAAAAATATAAAAAACTTGCTCTTATCAAAAAATATACGTAACTTTGTAAACGATAAGGCATCAAACCCAATCAGCAATCATGAAAAGAGTAATCTTTGTAGAATTTCCTCACGATGCTGGAGCATGAAAGAAATAACAATAATAAAACAATAAACATAAAAATAGTATAATGAAAATTCAAATAGAACAGGCTACGCCAGACAAGGCTTCGCATATCGCATCGCTTATCATGGAGGCGATGAATGCGCAGTGTTGTCAAAATTTTGCTGGTCCTCAGCATACATTGGTTGATTTTCACCGTATGATGACTAAACTTGTAGAGATGGAGGATAGTCAGTATAGTTATAAGAATACATTGGTTGCTATGTCTACTGATGGCATTCTTGTTGGCATCTTGGTTGCATACGATGGTGCTGACGTCAAAAGATTACGTAAGCGCTTTATTGAGGCTGCAATCGTGGCTTTTGGAATAGACTATTCGGCTATGGAGCTTGAAACAGAGGAAGGTGAGTTCTATTTGGATAGTTTGGCAGTTTCTAACCAATACCGTGGAAAAGGTATTGCATCTAAACTGTTGGATGCTGCTATCTCTCGCGCAAGAGAATTAGGACTTCCTGCTGTAGGTTTGCTTTGTGATAAAGGCAATCCGAAAGCGGAGCGTCTCTATACGAAGGTTGGTTTCCAATATGTCAATGATACCACTTGGGGTGGTCATGCAATGAAACATCTTCAGTATAAATTGTAATCTGATAGGGCAAACTGTGCAAACGTTTGCCCAATAAAAAGTATAGAAATCAACAGAAAATGTGCTGTTTATTGCGCAAACGGTAGTATCTTTGCACCATAAGTTCATAGCGAATAGGTTTTTTGGTTTTTAGAAAAGATATTTTATTAGTTTTTGTTGATTTAATAATAAAAGCTCGCTCTGCAGTGATGCAATGCCGAGCTTTTGTATTTTTACTCCCATTCAGGGTATTTTCTTTCTGTGTCTTTTATTCTAATTCCTCTATTTCTTTTTCGTCCATGTCTTTATCTAACTGGTCTCTCCACAGATACTTTCTGGTTTCATGCACTATGATACCACTTAGGCAGAGCAAGGAGATAAGGTTTGGTATGGCCATTAAAGCATTCATGCAGTCGGCAATGTTCCAAACCAGTCCCAGACTGATGACACTACCCAGGAAGATAGTAGCAATATAGACTATGCGGAAACAGAGCATCCACTTTTTGCCTTTCAGATATTCTACACACCGTTCTCCATAATAACTCCATCCCAATGTCGTACTGAATGCAAATGTTGCCAGTCCGATAGTCAATATCGGAGCTCCGATATATGGAATCTTACTGAAGGCAGCCTTGGTGAGTGCAGCTCCGTTATGGTAGTCAATGTCTGGGTATGCTATGATACTTGAGGTGATGACGAGACCTGTAAGGGCACAGATGATGACAGTATCCCAAAAGGTACCGGTAGATGAAACCAATGCCTGACGCACAGGGTTACGGGTTTGGGCTGCTGCAGCAACGATGGGTGCCGAACCCAGACCACTTTCGTTAGAGAACAATCCGCGGGCTATACCATAGCGGGCTGCAATCATCATGGTACTTCCAGCGAAGCCGCCACCTGCAGCCTTTGTTGTGAATGCAGAGTCAAAGATTACGTGGATGGCAGGCAATAAATAAGCATGATTTACACAGAGAATGTAGATGCAGCCTAATACATAAAAGAGTGCCATGAAAGGTACCAGCATGCCACAAACCTTGGAGATACTTTTCACGCCTCCAAGAATCACAGCTGCTCCTAAAGCCGTAACGATTGTTCCAGTAATGTATGGAGAAATGCCGTATTGGTTTTCTACCAGGGTAGAGATGGCATTTGCCTGTACCGTGCTACCGATTCCGAATGATGCCAATGCGGCAAAGAGGGCGAACAGGACTGCAAGCCATTTCCAGCCCAATCCTTTTTCCAGAGCATACATAGGACCACCCAACATCGTGCCTCGCTTGGTCTTTACGCGATATTTTACGGCGAGTAATCCTTCGGCATATTTGGTAGAAATACCAAAGACACCGGTTAACCAGCACCAGAATACGGCTCCTGGTCCGCCAAGAGCGATAGCTGTAGCCACACCGATGATGTTACCGGTACCAATTGTAGCTGCCAATGCTGTTGCCAGTGCTCTGAACTGTGAAACATCTCCTGTGGCATTCTTGTCTTTCTTTACAGATAGTTTGATTGCCTTGAAAATCTTGCGTTGTGGAAAGCGCAAGCGGATGGTCAGAAAGATGTGGGTTCCCAACAGCAGGATAATCATAGGCCATCCCCACAGGAATGAACTAAATGCGGTGAAAAAATCGTTTATTGCATCCATCTCTTAAAAATTTTATGTTTATCTTATATCTATATTTTTTATACCAAATAACGCAGTTACTTGTGTATTATAACCTTGTTATTTCTCAAATTCTATCTTTACGTTTTTGAATCCCATTGCTTTCAGCATCTCTCTAAACTGAGTCTTGGCATTCGTCTGTGCAGTATAGATATTGGTGCGGTTTAAGCAACGTTTCTTCATGGCTTGATAAGCACGCTCATACATAGCCTGTCTGTCGCTGCCTGTCCATTTGCCTTCTTCAAAGAAACTCTTGGTCTTCGCTTCGTCAATGAAGTTATGGTCTAGCAGTTTGATAGGAGGTAAAGTGCATACGATGCTGTCCTGGCTGGCTTGTAGCCATCCTTTTTTTACATCCTTCATATCGATACCCAAGCGCAACGTTCCGTAATAGATACGTACCAGTTGGTCGTCGCCCCAAAAGCCATGGCGTATTGTATCTATCAGTTCTTCATCACTTACAGATAGAAATTCCCATTGACCGATATTCTCGATGCTTTCTACTTGAGTGGGTGAGAGGGTTGTCTTATCTTCCTGTACCACGCTGACCTCATTGTCTTTGGTGAGCCAATAGAAGGCTCCACCCAGAATAAGGATCAGTGCTAATAGTATGATGATTTGTATTCTTTTCATATCATTGTTCTCCTCGCTTAGTGATTCTTTTCGATAGTTGTCTTATCCAGAAGAGTCTTCAGATCGTTGAAAGTGAATTTCTTCCTGAAACTGATTTTGATATTCTCTTCTGCAAATCCCATGTCCTGTAACATCGGAATCAGGGCGTTTGCTGCACTTTGGCGTGCCTGTTCAAGAATATCTAGGTTCGGGATATCGCGAATGATACTTTCCCTGCCTTGTTGTTCGAATTGTGACAGTTCTGCATCACTGTAGTTTCTTCTGGTGAGTGAAACGAATTGTCTTACACCTTCGTGATTGATTTTACTGCTGGTGAGCATCACTTTTGGGTCTGGTAAGATGATTTCTATCTTGTCGCCTTGTCGGTTTACGTTCTTTGCAGAGAATCCTGAAAAGTCTACATAAGCTTTTAATGTCGCATCCATCGGAATGGCCACCTTGCGGTTAGAGCCAGGAACATGAATATTAAAGTCTTTCTTGAACAGTGAACCCTTCAGATTGAGCTGGTCATCATGTGTTATAATCTTATGAACATGAGCTTCTGCTGTATATAAGCGATTGCATTTCTGTACCTGCATCACCATCACAGGTATTGTGTCGATGACTTGCTCCTTCTTTTCTGTTTGCTGATGCGAACATGAAACGAAGGCAAAAAATACAGAAATGATAAATATTAACCTCTTTTTCATACTTTATGTCTTTATTATGCTGCAAAGGTACGGCAAATTGTTCGAAAAACAAAACAAAATCATGTTTTTTGATGTTCTTTTGCTAAGAAATGAAAAAAAAAGCAGAAAAAGCACTTTTTTTATATCTTGATTAAACCTTTTCATTTTCTTTTCGTCAAAGTTACGATTAGAATTCATAAACTGAACTTTATTATATCGTGTAAGATTCAATAGGAAATTTATTAGTTAGTATTTAGGTATGTTAGGGCGCCTGCTTGTGAAAGTAGGCGCCTTTTTGCGCTTGATTTTGTGTAATAATGTAGATTTCGGTTCTTTTCTTTGGCTATTTCAAAAGAAAAATGTACTTTTGCAGTAAGAAAAAATAACGGAATGAAACGAATTGATTATATATTAATAGGTCTTTTGGCTATTTCTAGCTTGACGGCTTGTACAGAACAGAAGAAGAGTAATATCATTATTGCTCCTAAACCGGTGGCTAAGGTTGTGAACAAAGCTACTCAGAAAATGAGTGATTATGAGCAGACCAGGGAGGCTGACTGGGTTGGTTCCCATTATAAAGTGGTTGTGAAACGTAGTTCTGACAAGGAACTTCCAGTTCTCCAGTTGGACGAAAACACCAAGTATTATGATAACAGAATTTCGGTTAAGGTATTGAGAAGTGATGGTTCTGAATTCTTTAGCCGTACTTTCACAAAGAAAGATTTCACATCCTATATTGACAAACATACACAGGACATGGGTGCTTTGCTTGGTATTGTGTATGTGAAAGCAGAAGGTGATTATCTTTACTTCGCAGCAAGTGTAGGGTCGCCTGATGTAACCAGCGATGAATATGTACCTCTGGTACTTAAGATTTCCCGAATGGGTAGTATCTCTATATCAAAGGATGAGAAGTTGGATACCAACGCTTCTGCTGAAGTGAAGAAGATGAAGAAGATGGGGTATAAAGCGGTTCTTCCGTTAAATGTATGAGTATTTGCTTTGTTTAGTATACTACTAGTGTAATAGCTAATAGGTTAAATAGTCATATCTCTACGTTTTAATAGTTCCAATATCTGGAATTGTACGATTGCTGGCATATGCCAGCAACCCTGCTGGCGTTTGCCGACAATCAGATTTATCTGATTCTTTGAGCCAATAGATATGTTATCTCTGATGATATCATCTATGAGTTGAAGTACGATAAACAAGCGTTTCTTAGCTCTTTAAGATACTTATCACTATTTACTACAGATACTTTTATTTATCAATGCATCTGATTGAAGAAACATAAAAAACTCCTGAAGTTTGTTTCAAACAACTTCAGGAGTTTTTTTATTATGTATTGACAGTTTATTTCAATAACTTTTTATAGTCCTTGTCAAATCCTTGAGGATGACGTCCGATGAAAAGAACATTGAGTAAGCAGTTGGCTGCCAGTTCTACATCATTGAGATCAGCGCCTTTGCCTTTTTTGATTTCCTTTCCCAGGCATACATCCCATGTGGACTGGAAACAGCTATCATTTGCTCCAACAAACATATCATTTGAGTTAGGATCTTCCATCAGTTCAAACTTGATAACCTTTTTGGATGTGATAGGTTGGATATTGCAAAGCATATCGAATGCTTTTTCAAAAATATCGCGATGCAACTGTGCATTTGGAAACATCACATTGACTGTTGGAAAAATCTCTTCAAATTCAAACGACTGCAATAGCTGGTAGAGTTTCATATGCTTATACCTTATTATATATATAACATTCAGTTTATCAACTCTCGTTGTGAAAACTAGAACTTAGCCATCTTGATAGCATCTATAGCACACTCATCACCCTTGTTACCCAACTTGCCGCCGCTACGATCCTTAGCTTGCTGCAGATCGTTGGTAGTCAAGAGACCATAGATAACAGGTATTTCCTGAGTAGCATTCAGACGGGCAATTCCGTAGGTAACACCCTCGCAGATGTAATCGAAGTGAGGAGTTTCACCACGTATCACACTACCTAAAATGATGACTGCATCATAGCCGCCATTCAAAACCATTTGATGGGCTCCGTAGATAAGTTCAAAGCTGCCTGGAACAGTTTTCACATGGATATTCTCTGTGAGTGCTCCATGTTTTTCGAGTGTTTTTACTGCTCCGTCGAGCAAAGCGCCCGTTATCTCAGGATTCCATTCTGCTACAACGATACCAAAGCACATGTTACTGGCGTCTGGTATTTTGGTAAAGTCGTATTCTGATAAATTATGAAGTGCTGTTGCCATATTGATTTCGAATTGTTATCAGTACAGATTAGTTAGAAGCGCGCTCGATGTACTTGTCGATTTCGCCACTCTGTACGAGCATAGCGTTAACATACTTCTTCTTAGCATCCTGATAAAGCTTCAAAGCTTCGTCTTTCTTATCCTGGCTTTCGAGAATCTCGCCTGCCTTGATAATGAATATAGGAGAAAGACTGTTGTTTGTACCTTCGTCAGCCTTGCTGTCAGCCATAGAAGCAGCCTTCTTGAAAGCATCTACAGCCTTGTCGAGCTGGTTGAGATGCGCATAAGCATCACCTAAGGCAGCTTCAGCAGCAGGACTGATCATCTGGTCGTCTTCTGAAGAGAAAGATTCCAGACTCTTCTGAGCTTCTGCCCATTTGCCGAGGTTTGCATAGCAAAGACCAGCATAGAGGTTTGCCAGGTTACCTGCATCTGTGCTGCTGTATTCGTCAGCAATCTTAGTAAAACCTACATAGCCTGCGCCATCACCCTTCAATGCCTGCTCATACATCTGGTTAGCAAAGTAGGTCTGCCCCTTAGCAAGCATAGTGCTAGCCTTGTCCTCACGTGGACCTGAGATCTGAGATACATAACCGAATACACCTGCAATGATAACAATGATAGCTACTACTGCAATGATAATAGCCTTCTTGTACTTCAAGAAGAAGGCCTCACGAATGTTTAGGCTCTCTGTTTCCTGAGCCTGTACGTTGTTGTTTGCCATTTTTATTTTGCTTTTTTATTATTCTATACTTTTTAGTTTCTGGTTTAGGAGCAATCTGTTCAATAGAAAGTTAGCTTTCAAATTGTGGAATGCCGCTAAACTTCTGCAAATTTACTCAATTTTATTCAATTATTGAAATTTCTAGCCTATTTTTTTTGTTTTTCCCTCTTTTTCTGCTAACTTTGCACTATAAAAGCAGAAAAGAGACTATGATTTTAAAGAATATTTCCATTATTAACTTTAAAAATATAAAGAGCGCCAATCTGGAGTTGTCGCCCAAAATCAATTGTCTGATAGGACATAATGGCATGGGAAAGACTAATTTCCTTGATGCCATCTACTATCTCTCTTTCTGTAGGAGTGCCTATAATTCTATCGATTCCCAGATTATTACTCATGATGAGCCTTTCTTTATGCTGGAGGGAAATTATGATAATGATAAGGGGGAGATAGAGAATGTTTACTGTGGCATGAAACGGGGTACCAAGAAGCATTTCAAGAGAAACAAGAAGGAGTATAAGCGTCTTTCGCAACATATTGGGCTTATCCCTCTGATTCTGGTTTCTCCATCTGATGTTTCTCTGATAGAAGGAGGAAGTGAAGAGCGCAGAAAACTGATGGATGTGGTCATCTCTCAGTATGATTACTCTTATATAGAGGCTTTATCCAACTATAATAAGGCTTTGCAACAGAGAAATGCTTTGCTGAAAATGGAGGAGGAGCCTGATATTACGCTGCTGGAACTTTGGGAGCAGCAAATGGCGAGTAATGGTGAATTGCTGTACCAGAAACGGCAGGCTTTCGTTGACGAACTGGTTCCGCTGTTTCAGCAGATTTATCAGCAGATTTCGGGTGATAAGGAGCAGGTCCGTCTTCACTATGTTTCTCATTGCCAGAGAGGTCCTTTGTTGGATGTTATCCAGCGCGACCGGTTTAAGGATCGTGCTGTAGGGTATTCTCTGCATGGTGTTCACCGTGATGATCTGGAGTTTTTGCTGGGTGATTATCCGATGAAGAGAGAGGGAAGTCAGGGGCAGAACAAAACTTTCGTGATTGCCCTGAAACTGGCTCAATTTACTTTCCTGCAGCGCACGAGTTCCAATACGCTTCCTTTGCTCCTCTTAGATGATATTTTCGATAAGTTGGATGCTCAGCGGGTTGAGGCTATTGTGAAACTGGTTGCCGGTGACCATTTCGGGCAGATTTTTATTACGGATACGAACCGTGATCATTTGGATAAGATTCTCCAGAACATGCAGGGAGATCATACGATATTCTATGTAGAGAATGGGGAAATAATAAAGTAGAAAATTAAGGGAAACAGATTATGTTTCCCTTAAAATTTTAAGAATATGTTTAGAAGAAAAGTTAAGTCAATAGCGGAACTCTTGCCCGAATTTCTGAGAAAGGAAGGCCTGGAGACTCCTTTACAGCAGAAACGCCTGATAATGAGTTGGGATTCTGTTGTAGGGGAAAATATTGCTGCATATTGTGGTGATAAGTTTATCAAGAACCAGACTCTCTATGTAAAGATAGAGAATGCTGCATTGAGAGCTGACCTCACGATGAGCCGTGCTACCCTTGTTCATCGTTTGAATGAACAGGTTGGTGCACAGGTTATTGCAGATATACGCTTTTATTAATATTCCCCGCTCTATATGCTATATGATTTCGTCCAAGCATATATCTGTAGGGGTAACAGGAAGGAGTCCTTCCTCTTTGATTTTCTGGAAGTCGAAACAGATTCCTATTTTATATGCATGTGGAATCTGGGCAAGAAATCTGTCGTAATAGCCTTTTCCTCTTCCTAACCGGTTGCCTTTCATATCGAAACTCATGCCTGGGATTACGGCAAGTTCTATCTCAGGATATTTCTCTTCCGGATAAATCTTGCCTTTTGGTTCAAGTATATGATAGGCTCCTTCCTTCAGGTCTTGTACTCCGGAATATTCTCTTAGTTCCATATTCGTATCGTCCAGCACAACGGGCAGTATTACTCGTTTTCCCCTGGAAACAAGTTGGTCTATATAATGATGGGTGTCCACTTCATCAGGAAGTGAATAGTACATCAGTATGGTTTGGGCATTCTGAAGATGCGGGTTGGAATCTAAACGTGATAATACAGAAAGCGACAGTTCCTCAAGTTGTCTTGAGGAATACTGTCGCTTTCTGTATTTTATGATTTTTCTTAATTCTTTCTTGTCCATGCCTTAAGCGTTTGCTATCATACAATTATTATGGTGTAAGGAAGAATAGTTGTAGGGCGTATTCGCCATAGCTATCTTTTCTTTCTTCGCAGCGCGTTTTTTGGCTGGCTCTGGTTTCTTTGGAAATGCTGCATGGTTCTCAAATACATCCAGCGTCTTTTTGATGACTGGATCATCAAGATTGATGTATTGGGTCCATGCCTGCTCGTCCAACATATTGTAGATGATACGGCTGTCGATGACACGGTCTAATAGTTTGTGTGATTTCTTGATTAAAAGATTTCTACGTTTTAAACCATGTTTATCGGCATAGCTGACAAACTTTTCAACCATGTCCTGACTGTCAAGATAATCGGCAAGTTCCATCATCTCCTTGAAGTTATTCAACTTCGGGCGGTTATCGTCTGTATAAGTGAAGGCAAACTGCAAGATGAGACCACTCAGACTAGCCTCCTTGAAATAGGATGTCATGCCGAGCGTATCTTCAGGAACAAAGATGTCTGGAGTGATGCCACCTCCGCCATAGACAATACGGCCGTTACCTGTATGATAAGCAGGTCCTGTATGCTTGATGCTATCCTGTGAGAAAAACTCTCCGTGCTGATATCTGTCGAGCAAGTCTTGCTCATAATCCTTGTCATCGCCCAGAGTATATGGCTTCTGGATGCATCTTCCTGAAGGAGTATAGTAGCGCGCAATGGTCAGACGGATGAGGCTGTGGTCTGGGAATTCTATCTGTTGCTGAACCAGTCCCTTACCAAACGACCGTCGTCCGATGATGGTAGCACGGTCATTATCCTGCATGGCACCCGCAAAGATTTCTGCAGATGATGCAGAACCTTCATTGATGAGAACTACCATCGGAATCTTCTGGTAGGCACCCTTACCATCACTCATATAGTTATGTCTAGGTGATTTGCGTCCCTGTGTGTAAACGATGAGCTTCTTGTCTGGCAAGAATTCGTTTGCCATGTTTACTGCAGCCGTCAGGTAACCACCAGAGTTATCCCGAAGGTCAATACAGAGGTTGGTGAATCCCTGTTGTGAGAGTTTAGCCAGAGCAATCAGCATTTCCGGATAGGTGTTCTCGCCAAAGTTCTTGATGCGGATATAGCCAGTTTTGTCGTTAAGCATGTAAGCTGCTGTAACACTCTTTGTTGGAATTTCACCTCGGGTTACGGTAAAGGTCTTAACCTTCTTGCTTCCATATCGTATAACTCCGATTTTTACCTTGGTATCCTTTGGACCCTTCAGGCGATGCATTGCCTCCTGATTGGTTACAATCTTGCCAACAAAAGGTTTGCCGTCTACGGCTACAATCTTATCTCCTGCCAAAAGTCCGGCTTTCTCGGCAGGTCCATTCTGTATCACATTCTGTACATGTATCGTATCTTGGCGGATGACAAACTCTATGCCTACACCCGAGAAAGATCCTTTCAGATCGTCGGTGGCCTGAGCTGCGTCTTTAGCACTGATATATACGGAATGTGGATCCAGTTCTGCTAAAATCTGTGGAATTGCCTTATCTACCAGCGAGTCGATGTTCACGGCATCTACATATTGGTCATCAATAAGATGGAGCAGGTTGTTCAGACGGTTGCTTCCACTATTGATAACGTTGAGGCGATTTCCTGAGAAATGGTTGGAAAAGAATGTTCCGATGATAATGCCTATCACAACACAGAATGCCATGATGAATGGCATAAAGCGGTTGGTCTTATTCTTACTCATGTTCATAACAATTCTCTTTTTACTAACGTTTTATCTATCTTATCTCTAATCTTCTACAGAAGATGTCTTTTCATCAGGATTGAGGTATTCTACCTTGATTCCTGCTCGTTGCATTAGTTTGATACCATCGTCCAGACGGTATTTCTCTGCATATACAACACGTTTGATGCCCGACTGTATGATCAGTTTGGCACATTCTATACATGGAGAGGCGGTGACGTAAAGCGTACTTCCCTCACTGTTATTGCTGCTGCGAGCCAATTTCGTAATAGCATTAGCCTCCGCATGGAGAACGTATGGCTTGGTTACGTTGTTGTCCTCACAGACATTTTCAAATCCGCTCGGTGTACCGTTGTAGCCATCACTGATAATCATTTTATCTTTTACAACCAGTGCACCTACCTGTCGGCGTTTGCAATAGCTGTTTTCAGCCCATATACGTGCCATTCGCAAATAGCGAAGGTCGAGCTTGGTTTGTTTGGAAAGTTCGTTTGCCATCCTCTTATCCTTTATGTTGTACCTTGATTTCGTTGCGTTCCAGCAGTGCATCGATGGTTGGCTCTTGTCCACGGAACCGTTTGTAGAGAACCATAGGATGCTCTGTTCCACCCTTAGAGAGTACGTTGTCACGGAAACTTTGAGCAGTCTTCTGGTCGAAGATTCCATTCTTCTTGAATACACTGAAAGCATCAGCATCCAATACTTCTGCCCATTTGTAGCTATAATATCCTGCGGCGTAACCTCCTGCCATGATGTGTGAGAACTGTACAGTCATACAGGTTTCCTGCAACTGTGGCAATATCATCGCCTTTTTCCAGGCTTCCTTTTCATAAGGCATGATGTCGGCAGTAAATTCTTTCTTGGGTGTAGTATGCCATGTCAAGCAATCCGAAACTTACCTGGCGCAAGCAACCGTAGGCTGCCATGAAGTTGCGACTCTTCATAATGCGCTCTATGAGTTCATCTGGCAATGGTTCACCTGTCTGATAGTGGAAGGCAAATGTACGGAGAAAATCTTTCTCTATTGCATAATTCTCCATAAACTGTGATGGCAATTCTACGAAGTCCCACCATACGTTGGTTCCTGAAAGACTCTCGAAGCGGGTATTGGCAAACATGCCGTGAAGACTGTGACCAAACTCATGGAGGAAGGTTTCTACTTCTCCTAATGTCAAGAGAGCAGGCTTTTCTTCTGTTGGCTTGGTAAAGTTCATTACCACACTTACGTGAGGACGTATGTTGTTCCCCTTATGGTCTATCCACTGTCCCTGGAATTCTGTCATCCAGGCACCTCCTTGCTTGCCCTTGCGAGGGAAGAAGTCGGCATAGAATACAGCCAGATAGCTTCCGTCTTTATCAAATACCTCGTATGCCTTGACGTCTGGGTGGTATACCGGTATCTCTTTGTTCTCCTTAAAGGTGATGCCATACAGTTTGTTGGCGAGGCCAAACACACCGTCTATCACTTTGTCCAGCTGGAAATAAGGGCGAAGCATTTCTGCATCGAGATTATATTTCTCCATCTGGAGTTTATGAGAATAGAAGCCGAAATCCCATGGTTTCATTTCGAAATCTTTACCCTCCAGCTTCTTGGCAAGGGCTTCCACTTCTTCCACTTCCTTTTCTGCCGTTGGCTTATAAGCCTCTATCAGGTCATTGAGAAGTTTATATACATGTTCTGTATTGCTTGCCATACGATGGCGAAGAACATAGTCGGCATAGGTTTCGAAACCGAGCAACTGGGCGAGCTCTCTGCGCAGGTTTACCAGTCGTTTGCAGATTTCCAGGTTGTTCTGCTCGTTATCATGGGTACATACCGTATTGCGTGCCATATACATCTGTTTGCGGAGCTTACGCTGGGTAGAGTAGGTCATAAATGGAGAATAACTTGGATAATCGAGTGTAAAGATCCAGCCTTCTTTTTCCTGCTCTTTGGCGGTATGCGCAGCAGCTGCTTTTGCTGTTTCAGGAAGTCCGTCGAGCTGTGCTTCGTCTGTGATATGGAGTGTAAAAGTTTTGTTTTCTTTTAAGAGATTCTGTGAGAACTGCAGAGTGAGCATACTGGCTTCTTCTGTAAGTTTGCGAAGTTTCTCTTTACCTTCTTCATCTAAAAGTGCACCGCTGCGTACGAATCCGTCATAGCTGGTGTCCAGAAGCGTCTTCTCTTCAGGAGTCAGTTCTCTGTTTGGATGATCGTGAACGAACTTGATGCGCTCGAAGAGTTTCTTGTTCAGCGTGATGTCATTTGCGTGCTTGGTGAGAATCGGACTCATCTTCTGCGCAATCTCTTCCATCTCATCGCAGGTTTCAGCACTCATCATGCAAGAGAAAACGTTAGATACACGGCTCAAGAGGTCGTAATAGTGTTCGCCCTTATCGGTATCAACTCTTGCAATGGTATTCTCAAAGGTTGGCTCTGCCGGATCGTTTACAATCTTGTCTGTAGCCTCGTCATCACGGCGGATTCCCTCCATGAATGCTGGCTCATAATCTTCGAGACGGATTCGTTCGAATGGTACTGTATCGTGCGGTGTATTGTAAGGCACGAAGAATGGGTTGGTTCTATTTTGTATTGTATTGTCTTGCATATTGTTACTTTTTAGCTGCAAAGTTAGCAAAAAAATGCTTTATTGCCTTGATTATAAACGTTTTTAACTTATATTTATCGGTCGTTATATTTTCTTTAGCGTTTGATGAGATTTTCCAGTGCAGGGATATAGATTCTGCCTCGTTCTAGCTGGATAAGTCCTTCTGACTGTAATTCGTTGAGGGCTTTGGATACATAGATGCGCTTTACATTCATCTCTTCTGCTAAACGGGTCATCTTGATATGAAAGATTTTCTTGCCTGCCGGGCGGACGCTGTGGCTCTCGAAGAAACGGATCAGGCGCTCACTCAGTGTCTTGGCAGGAACTCTGAACAGTCTGCGGTTGTTCTTCTGGGATTGGGTGCAGATCAAGTTCAGAAGATTGATGCGGAATATTTCATATTCATCGGATAACTTCATGATCTCTTGCTTGCTGACTGACATGATGCTGCAGTTGTTCTTTGTCACATAAGTGTGAGTGAAGCGCTGGGTAAGACCGAAAAGTCGTTCCAACTGGAATGATTCCGGTGCCGAAATGTCTTCTTCTACCTGATAGCCGTAGTCATCTGCCTGGGTTATCACCTTAATATCTCCACTTATTAAATAATATAGACGTGTACAACTGGTGCCTTCTTCAACTATAGTTTCACCCGCTTCCAGTTTTTGAAAGTCAAAACGGGTTTTACCAGCTACATTTTGGAAGTCATAGCGAGTCATTCCCAAGAATAATGGGAGTGATAATAAACTGTCGTATAGTCTATTGGTTGACATGTAAGTTTATTTATTTAATATCTTGTTTTTGAGAGATGGTGAATACCATATCTTGTTTTGTCCTTTCTCGTCAGCATAGATGAGATATGCACAGAGGTCCGGATGCTTTTTCAGAATCTGTTTTGCGCCCTCCATTCCCATTACCATAAACGAGGTAGCATAGGCATCGGCTGTGGCACAGTTCTTGGCTAAAACTGTTGCAGATAAGATGTTATGCTGTACAGGATAGCCTGTTTTGGGGTCTATGGTATGTGCATACTTCTTGCCGTTTTTATAATAGAAGTTTCTGTAGTTACCACTCGTAGCCATGGCTATGTCGGTAATATCAAGTACATCCTGAATTTCCTGACTCGTATTGGTAGAATCGTCAGTTGGCTTGTTGATACCAATATGCCAAGGCACTTGTTTCTCGCTAACACCGTTTACTACAATTTCTCCACCAATCTCAACCATAAAGTTGCTGATACCTTTCTTTTTCAGGAATCTGGCAACAATGTCGCTGCCATATCCTTTGGCGATAGCAGAACAGTCAAGCATGATCTTAGGATTTTGCTTGATGATGCGTCCCTTTTCCAAGGCTACTTTCTCATGACCAACCAGCGTTTTGATACTGTCTATCTTGACTTTCGTAGGAGGTACCCCCTGCTTGAATCCCAAAGCCCCAGAGGTTTACCATTGGGGCAACCGTGATATCAAAGGCTCCATTGGTTTCTTTTGAGATGCTTTCTGCCATGCGGAATACTTCGGTAAACATTTCGTCTACCTCAATATCTTTACCTTGGTTTACCTGTGTGATGACAGAGGTCTTATTGAAAGGAGACAAGGATTGGTCTACCTTCTTGAGTTCTGTTTCTATCTCTTGCTGGTAGTTGGTATCACTTTGATAGGTAATGTGATAGATGGTTCCAAAGATAAAGCCGGTATCTTTCTGATAGGGCGTATTATGCTGCTGACGTATGATAATGATGGTACCAATGATAAGTATCAACAGAAATGGAATTTGCCAGATAAGTTTCTTTTTTCATTCTTTACACATTATGAAGTCTTTAAATCTCTAGGGTTACATTGAATGTTCCGCCAAGGCGTGAACCTCCCTGCTTACCGTAGCCTGGCACATACCAGGTGTTGCCTAATTCTCCATCGTTCTTGAAGAGGCGGCGTTTGTATCTGAAACTCCAACCCATACGGACGGGACCCCAGATTTTGGCATCAATACCTATTACACCTTCCAGCCAATGATAGTTGCAGGGAATGCCATTACCTCCATAGGGCGTTTCGCCGCCCCATACTGGGTCTGTAACGGGTGGAGCGCTCAGGTCATATTCATAATAGGTGCAGGCATAACGGAAACCGCCAAACAGACGGTAGTCGTCGTGTTTGTTCTTCAGAAGATTCCAGTCTACACCTAATCTGAAATAGGGAGCGCTGGTCTTGTAGGAGATTTGGGTTGCCTCATCGCTGGCATCTGCCTTTCCATAACCCAATTCGAAAACAGGATAATACTTGTCTTTCAGATTGATACGGAGAGATGCTTCGTACTGCCCATAGTCGCTAACCATCAACTGTACGGGACCTATCAGGTCAACTCCCACAGCCATACCTCTAAAAAAAGGTATGGTATCAGGCTGCTGCTCTATGATCTTCTTCTTGCTTTGGGCCTGACAGGGGAGAACAGCAAATAGGGATAGCATACTAGTTGCGGCTGCCAAAATATATGTAGAAATGTGCTTTGGATGCATCATAATTTACCTCTTTTTGATTGATGACTATTGAGTCAATATAATTGTGAGTAGTCTTAACATCGGTTATCGTATGGAAGAACGATGGACTGCAGTCTACCGACTCAAAATGAGAGCGGTTTTCCTTTGATACAGTCACGGTGTCCTTGAATACTTGCTTCGATAGGGTATGTATCTCGAAAAACAATACGTCTTCATCCTGGCTGTAACTCATAGGCAGACTGAAACTGTCTACGTTTACATCCTTATTGATCAGCACACTATCTGTTCCTGCTATCTTTTTCGTAGAAATCGTTAGCGTGTCTTTTAGCGTTTTATTGTCGCCCATCAACTTGTATTTGGTATATACGGTATTGTTGAGTGGGCAGTCGAGAGATGTACATCCCATCATGGCTAGAACCATGAAAACGACGAAAGGTATTATTTTCCGCATCTTATTTCTTTTTCTATTTGATAATCGTTACGGTTTGGGTTCTGGCGGCTGATAAGGTCGCCCAGGAATCCGGCAAGGAACAGCTGGCTACCCAAAACCATCGCTACAAGAGCAATGAAGAAGTAAGGTGAATCGGTAATGAGATGTCCGTAGATGCCGTTGTGCAGGTCGATGGCCTTGTCTATACCTAAGCCGATGAGCGATAGGAAGGCTATGAAGAATACGACGCTACCCAGGAAGCCGAATACGTGCATTGGCTTTTTGCCAAAATTGCTCAGGAACCAGAGAGTCATCAGGTCAAGATAACCATTTACAAAGCGGTTCCATCCCATAAACTTTGATTTGCCGAACTTTCTTGCCTGATGATGAACAGGCTTTTCGCCTATCTTGGCAAAACCTGCATTCTTGGCTAGATATGGGATGTAACGATGCATCTCACCATATACCTCGATATTCTTAACTACGTCGAGGCGATAAGCTTTCAGACCGCAGTTGAAGTCGTGCAGATTGTGTATGCCGCTTACTTTGCGTGCAGTAGCATTGAAGAGTTTGGTAGGGATAGTCTTGCTCAGAGGATCTCCTTCTTTACGGTTCTGCTTGTAACCTGACACGAGGTCGTATCCCTCTTTCATAATCATCTGGTAGAGTCCCGGAATCTCGTCTGGAGAATCCTGTAGATCGGCATCCATGGTGATGACAACATCGCCCTGTGCTTCTTTGAAACCACAGAAGAGTGCTGGGCTCTTTCCATAGTTTCTGCGGAATTTGATACCCTTTACTTGCTCGTTCTTCTCTGCAAGTTCTTCTATGACGTTCCATGAACGGTCGGTAGAACCGTCGTTCACAAAGATGACTTCATAAGTAAAATCGTTTGAGGCCATTACTCGCTTTATCCAGGCGAAGAGCTCTGGTAACGACTCTTCCTCATTGAAAAGAGGAATTATTACTGAAATATCCATTATCTTGTATTTATCTATTTGTCTCTTATTTATTGTTATTTTGTATGCTGTTGTTTGTTCTTCTTTGCCATTACAGCAGCAATAATCGGGCTGAGTACAGCACCTGCTACCAGGTCGGTAATCATAAACATCGAAGCCCAGGCTATCGGTTTCATCATACTGACGGCATCAAGAAGGGCTTTAGATTCCCCTGCAGTTAACTGATACGCTTGTGCTACAATCTGATAGTTGGTTTGCAGTTGGTTCATGAATAGACTCGTATCCATAAAACGGAACCAAAGATATTGCACAAGGGTAAGCAGAAGGGTTGCATTGAAGAATGTCTGGATGCAATAGTAGAATGCATGACGGAAAGAGATATGTCCGTCTCTTGCATAGTCACGGAATGCCTTCAGTCGCTTTGCCACAACAAATGGGGTTGCTATGATGAGAATGTTGGAAATGAATCCCAACATCTGGTATTGCGGGTCTACTGCCAGCATGGTACATACGAAACTGACAATCCAGACAGCTCCGAGGATGGCACCATCTTGCCGGGCGAATGCTTTGGTTTGTCTTATCTTGCCTGTGTCGATGATAATCGTTTTAACCTTATGCATTTGCTGGCTTGTCTTCTTTTCTTCCTGATTCTCGTTATTTTCTGTATTCATTGTTTTTATTGTATTTCTACGGATGTAACATATCAATTTGCAAAAATACAACTTTTTTATTATATAAGGTGTAAAGGGTGGAAATATTTATATATAATTAAAGATAGATCCTCGTGAAATAGAGGTTTCAACTGTCATGTTATGAAATATCGAAGTAAAATGTATGTAAATAAAAAAAGGAACCTTCCAAAAGAAGATTCCTTTTTGAGCCTCTTGTCGGATTCGAACCAACGACCCCGAGATTACAAATCACGTGCTCTGGCCAACTGAGCTAAAGAGGCGGGTGGACAAGCGATTCATATCGCACCGCTACAACCAAGTACCCTTGCTATGTTCCCATCCTGGGGGATTCCGAGGGAGCTGGTCGTATGAGACTTGTCCGTCTCAATTTTTAAGCGGGTGCAAAGGTACGGTTTTTCTTTGAACCCGCCAAATGTTTTGCCGAAAAACTTTAGCTGTTTAACGTTTGTTTGCTAAAAATCAACTACCGTAATGCCTGATCCGCCAAATTGTACGTGTTCATCTGCATAATGGGTCACATTAGGCACACTACTCAGATATTGGCGAATGAGCTGTCTTAGGATGCCATTTCCCTTTCCGTGAAGGATTCTGACTCGTGGCATTCCTACCAGGATAGCGTCATCGATGAAGTATTGTACCGCATTAAGTGCTTCATCGCCTCGCATTCCGCGAACGTCCAGATCCTGGTGAAAGTTGGATTTATGAGAGTCAATGGTCTTTCTGGTTTCCTTACTGATACCGTATGAAGCCAGATTTTCCTTGCGCTCTTCTGTCTTGTCTGCATTTTCAACAGGAGTTGTGGCATGCTCCAGACGGTTCAGGCGCATCTTGGTTCTCATTCCTCCAAATATGGCAGTTGCTGTATCTCCAGTAATGTTTTCTATCTTTCCGATTGTAGTCAGTCCCTTGATGCGCACCGTATCGCCAATCTGAATATCGCGTTTACTATCTGCTTGAGTCTTGTTCTGTGCATTCCTCAGTGCTGCTGCAGCCTTCTCCTGATTCTCTTTCTTTTCAGCCTGGCGCTTGGCATGGCGCTCTTTGCGTTGTTGAATCTGGGCTATCTTGCGGGCAATTTTGTCATCGGTCTCCTTGGTATCAATTTCTTGAACCTCTTGCTTGAAGGTATCAAGTTCCTGACGGATACGACGGGTTTCTTCTTTTTCAGCCTGGCTTTCTTTGATTTCCCGGATGGCGTTTTCGATTCTCTTGTTACTTTCTTTCAGAAGTTCTGCGGCTTCTTCTTTTGCCTTTTTGAGAATTGCCTTTCTGCTTCGCTCAATATCCTCTATGTCGTTTTCGTACTTGGAGATTGTTTTCTCCATGTCTTTTTCACGCTGATGGATATTCTGGCGTTTGTTTTCCCAATATCGCTTGTCACGAACAATATCCTGAAGATACTTGTCGCTTTGAATGTATTCAGAACCAACGATATCTGATGCTTCCTTGATTACTTCTTCGGGTAATCCTATCTTTCTTGCAATTTCGATAGCGAAAGAAGAACCTGGTCTGCCGATAGCTAATTGGAAGAGGGCTTTCATCTCATGGCGGTCGTAGAGCATGGCGCCGTTAACCACTCCTTCATGGCTGTCGGCAAAATGTTTCAGGTTTTGATAGTGGGTGGTAATCACGCCATAAGCTTGCTGCTTGCAGAACTTGTCGAGTACAGCTTCGGCGATAGCACCACCGATTCCTGGCTCTGTACCTGTACCAAACTCATCTATCAGAATGATGGTCTCGCTATTGGCTGCCTTCATCATATTCTTCATGTTCAGAAGATGAGATGAGTAGGTACTCAAGTCGTTCTCCAGACTCTGTTCGTCACCGATATCAATCATGATGTTTTGGAAAACACCTGTCTTTGAACGCTCACTTACAGGGATGCTCAAACCGCATTGCAGCATATACTGTAATAATCCGACGGTTTTCAGACAGACAGATTTGCCGCCTGCATTTGGACCGGAGATGATAAGAATGCGTTTGTCCTGTGTAAGCATGATATCCAACGGAACTACTTTCTCGTTTTTTTTCTGTAGAGATAGCTGCAATAATGGGTGTATCGCACGGGTCCAGTCTATGTGTGGGTGGTCTTCTACCTCGGGTTCTATGGCTTTGAAGATATCAGCCAGTTTTTGCTTGGCTTGTATCAGGTCAATGATGGCAAGGAAACGGTAACTGTCCAGAATTTCCTTGGAGTATGGGCGTACCTTGTTGGTAAAGTCGGTGAGGATGCGAATGATTTCCTTTCTCTCTTCACCCTCCAGTTCACGTACACGGTTGTTCGCCTCTACCACCTCGGTAGGTTCTATAAAGACTGTTTTACCTGTGGCACTCTCATCGTGTACGATACCTTTGATTTTACGCTTTAGAGTAGGGATGACGGGAATAACCAGTCTGCCGTCACGCAGGGTAGGGGTAACATCTTTTTCTACGATGCCTTCACTTTGTGCCGAGCGCAATATACTATATAAGGTACGTGATATGCTGCCCTCTGTCTTTGCCAGTTCTCTGCGAATCTGAAGAAGTTCAGGGGTTGCGTTATCTCTTATCTTGCCGAATTTGTCAAGTATCTGGTCGATGCGCTGAATCAGTTGTGGAAAAGTAACTACATCCTGTGAAAGGCGATGTAGGGCTGGGTAGGGATACTTTTTCTCTCTTTTCCATCCGTCTTCCGGCTCGTCATCATCATCGCTGTGATTCAATATTTTCACCATATCTGCTATGGTAGATAGTGAACGTCGCAAGTCAAACAGCTCGTCCTCCTCCAGGTGACTGTTTTCTACACGGATACGGAGGATGCTCTCCCTTACATCATAGAAATATTGTAGGGGAAAGTCTTCTGCTTCCTCCATCAGTCTGCGGAACTCACGCACCTGCATGAGCCATTCGTTAACTTGTTCTGCATCGCTGCTGAATGCCATCTTGTCTACCTGTTCCTTTCCGAGTGGAGAGAGGCATCTTTCGCGCAGCATCTTGCGGATTTCATTGAATCCTATCTTATTTTCAAAATTATCTGGATATATCATGGGTGCAAAGGTAGTGCAAATCGAAGACAATACAAAATAAAAAAGCATTTTTTTATTTTTATTGTTGAGATTCGGCCTGTCTTATTAGAAAGTAGTGTATTTTCCTCTACCAAATGTTTGAACTGTTAAGCGTATTCTGGGCATTCCCAGGGGCAAGTTTCTGCTTAATTAAGGCAAGATATTCCGTCCATTTTGCATCAGTTCTTCTGTTCCAGATGTCACCTAAGAATGCAGCTCCGCCAAAGTTCCATGCTCTCAATTGTGGAATATATTCAGGGGTGACACCTCCTAATGCAACAACTCGCTCATTGATGATTCCATTGATGTCTGCTTCCTCTAAGTCTTTGTTAGAGAAGGAATGTTTGTAGCCTTTCTTTGAAATGCTATCAAAGATTGGACTGAGGAAAACATAATGGCAGGCAGGTTTGAGAATCGCGCTCTTTTCGTCTTTGTTCTTGGGTGATATAGTCTGGAGAGCTTGTTCTACTTCCTTAAAACTATGGCAGGATTGTGAGATGCTTCCTTGAAAGCCTTCTGGAATCTCGTGGTTTCTTCTGTTAAGATGAATACCATGAAGATGAAATTCCTGACAAAGTTCGAAGTGATCGTGTACTACGATCTTTTTATGCCATTTCTTGTCGATTTCCTGTATCAGTCGCTTACACTCCTCTGTATTTGATTCTGGTTTGCGCAGATGTAGCAGGTCTATACCTGCTTTAAAGAGTTGGTTGATATAGGTTGATTCATTCTCTATAAAATCGGGCAGAGTGATTACTATCCATTTCATATTCGTTGTGATTTTATTTGTTTATATAAAGGTGTTGGCTGTTATTTGATAAACAGTGCCTTGGGTTCATAGAAATGATTCACCGGACCATGACCTTTTCCTATCTGTACATCTTTTCCTGCCAGAATTGCGCCTGAAAGATAGGTCTTTGCCATGGCGATAGCTGTATTCATATCCATTTCTCTTGCCAGATAAGAAGTGATGGCTGAGGATAGGGTACAACCTGTACCGTGGGTATTGCGTGTGTTTACGCTAAGTCCTCGATAACTGGTAATAGGTTTTCCGTCTTCGAAGAGGTAATCAATCTTTTCTGCTCCCTGGAAATGGCCGCCTTTGATGAGTACATATTTACAGCCTAACTTACTGATGGCTAAAGCTGCGTTCTGGATGTCTTCCTTATTCTGTATCTTCATTCCTGCCAGTATCTCTGCTTCCGGGATGTTAGGTGTTAGCAGGGTAGCTAGTGGTAATAACTCCTGTATGAAAATGCTGAGAGCGTCCTCCTGCATGAGTCTGCAACCACTGGTGGAAACCATCACAGGGTCAATGATGAGATGCTGGTATTTCCCTTGGTATCTTTTCAGGGCTTCAGCAATAGCCTGGATAGTGGTACGGTCGTTAACCATACCTACTTTGATGGCATCTGGGTGGATGTCGTCCATCACAGCTTCTATCTGGCCCTTTACTATTTCGGGGTTGATGTCTTGGATGGCATAAACTCCCAGGGTGTTCTGTACGGTAATGGCTGTAATGGCCGATGCGGCATATACGCCTAGTGCTGACATGGTCTTGATGTCAGCTTGTACGCCGGCTCCTCCGCAACTGTCTGAGCCAGCTATTGTCATTGCTGTATAATATTTCATAATTCCTATTAACTTCTTGCTTTTCCTCTAAAACTGTTTCTTACCAGGGCTGATTCACAGGTCTCACAGAGATGTTCTGTGGCTTGATGGTGCTTGAAACCTTCTATCATGGCTTGGGCACGGGGTGAAGCCAGAATTTCTTCCAGCGATTGTTCAAGCAGGTTCCCAAGTGCTACATCTCCGTTGTGGTCCAAACAGCAGGGTACCAATGTTCCGTCTGCCAATACGCCTATCTGTTTGAGTAGGGCTTTACAGAAAACTTCTCTTTTTTTCTTCTCTGATACCTGATTTCTGATTTCCTTTTATCATTTCCTTTTCTTCGATATGATTATCAAAGTTGGGCCATTCGAATTTCCTGTCAAACTCCAGATAGAGATTATTGGCAAGTCTGTAACCGTCAGGTCGTTCTTTCCAGGGTTTGGGGACAAATCTTTCGATGTGCTCCATTACTTCTTCATTTTCCCGGTCTTTTTCCTCCTTGGTTCCAAAGTC